>SDBU01009833.1_pt1 | contig 10685 bp, 8 predicted proteins | sample 2277071 | NCBI WGS metagenome assembly SDBU01 (sample SAMN10397929, study PRJNA504765) | marine sediment metagenome | isolation source: marine sediment core GS08_GC12, 126 cmbsf | place: Arctic Ocean: Gakkel Ridge, Loki's castle | collected 2008
GGCTCCTGATAACCGCCTTCTTTCCCGCTGAGTCTGAGTCAAACGCAAAAGTCACCTTCGCTGCATATCTCCTCAGGAGACGCGTCTGCTGCGGCGTGAAGGCCGTCCCCTGCGCTGCTACCGCGTTCCTGACCCCGCTCTGATAGAGCATGATAAAATCGATATGGCCCTCACAAATTATTCCGTGCTGCCGGCTTATCATCTCTTCGCGGGCAAGGTTTATCCCGTACAGCACCCTGCTCTTGCTGAAAAGCGGTGTCTCCGGCGAGTTCATATATTTCGGTTCTCTGTCGTTGAGAACACGTCCGCTGAAACCTATCGCACGTCCCTCGGGACTGAAAATCGGGAACAACACCCTATCATAGAACTTGTCCCTGAGCTTGCCTTCCCCATCATCGACCAGAAGTCCCGCTGTCTGGAGCAGTTCGTCGCTCAAATCCCTCTTCTTTGCCGCCTTGTAGAACATATTACCCGTCGGCGCGTACCCAAGCTTCAGCTCTTCAATCGTCTCGGGTCTTATGCCCCGACCGAGGAAATATTCTTTCCCCTTCCGGCCCACCTTCTCGTCGTTGAGAAAGTCCTGATAGCATCTTACGGCAAAAGCCATGGCATCGAACAGATCCCGCTTCTTGAACTTGCCTTCGGAAGCTTCGCGTTTCGCCGCAGGAAGCTCATACCCCACACGGTCGGCAACCATCCGCACGGCATCAAAGAAACCCACATGTTCCTTCTGCATCAGAAAATGGAAAACGTTACCGCCCTTGCCGCAACCGAAGCACTTGAATATCTGCCGCTCCGGGTTCACCATAAAAGACGGCTTTGTCTCCTCGTGAAACGGGCAGCACGCAGAATAGCTCTTCCCCGACCTTTTCAGAGGCAGGTAACTCGAGATAAGCTCGACTATATCGCATCTGCTGCGGAGCTCGTCCAGCGTGTTCTCTGAAATCAAAGGACTCATTATCTCTTTCGCACGACCCTCCTGAATCCCGAAAACTCATGTATTCTTGGTTTTCCAGCTTTTACCACCGCGTCGTAAACCAGGTTCATTCCGAGCGTGTCAGACGAGATATGCCCCGCGATCACAACGTTCATGCTATGCTTCTCGGCCTCCTCACGATGTTCATCGGGAATATGCATCCCGACAATTGTGCCGACCCCGGCTGAGGACAGCTTCTCCAGGCTCTTCTTGTTGCCCGTAGTACCGCCGGTCATGTCGACGAAAATTCTGCCTGTCCGCCGACTATCTGCGCCAGAGAAAACCTTCGGCGGACAGTTGTTCTCCGCCGCTATCCGATATTCCGGAATCTCATACAGGATATCCAATATATCCCCGACAAGACGCGGTTTCTTCTTATCAAAGAGCTTCTGCAAGAAGTCAGACACACTATTGTCTGCCGGCGTATGAGTACACATAAGCGATATACCGAGGTGCTTCGCCGCGTCCGTCACACGCTCGGAATTACCCACAAGCACCTTGCGCCCGATCTCCTTCTCGCGTTCCTCAATCAGTGCCTCGGCTATGTGGATCGGCACGCCGAATTTGTGGTGCATGTCGGCCTGCAGCCGCATGACAGCAGGGAAAATCGGCGTCGCACGCCCGCACGGATGATGCGCACTCACCAGGTCTATGTTCTGCCCCTTGTCTCGCAGTCTGTCAACAAGGAGCAAGTCCGGCACATCCACGTCGATCCCGACGATGATGTCCTTCACGTCCACATCGTCAGCAATATGCAGTATCCGAGAATCATCAAACGGGTTCTTCAGCCTCTCTTTGTCCAAGTATTTCTTCCTGTTCTTCGGAAGCTTATCATACTCGTTCTTCACCTGCTTAAGTACCTCGCTTATCCCCTTTCTCCCGCGGACATCGCTCTTGATACCACGCTCTATTATCTTCTCGAAGATCTCCTTTGCCTTCATCTATCCTCCCTGATCCACTACTAATACCGTTGCCCGTTGATCAATCAATCCCGCGGAGAAACAGAAGCATACCTGTCGTCAGGTCGATATCTCTGTCGAGACCGCGCCTTCGGCGCATTATCTCAAGCCCCTCGATCGGTTCCAGTGCCCGTATCAGCACCGTCTCGCCCTGGCCTGTACTGTTTATGACAACGTTCAGCAACTAATGGTTCCCATATGCGAAATACACATATGAATGGCCGCTCGGATCAAACATCACCTCGTTCCTTTTGGTCCTGCCCCGCCAGGCATGACACGCCGGATCATTACGATGATAGTAACCCTCGGTCTCAACTACTCTCCCGATAAGAGCCATACCATCGAGAAACCTTATGAGGTACCTCCATAATAGCGGCCGCGCCACAACATCACTCGACTGCCTGTAAAAAGACGGCCGCAATACTGAATAATCACCAATCCAGAAGCTGCCCACAATACAAGACCGACCACAAACACTTCATACAACCATGCTTTTTCGGGCACACGAAACTGCCCTATGTGGCCAAACAATAGACCCACAGCCAATCATCCGCACTGCCTTGCGTCCGGCCTACTCCGCAGAAACACGCCAAAGCTGCTCATCGGGACACCCACGGGAAAACCCCAAGACCCACCAGTCATCCTACCCTCATAACCCCGGGGTGTGAATATCTGCGGACATTCATGGTGCAGTACGATAACAGTACCCCTCCATCCCTCCTCATGCCAAAGTCAATATACGAACAACTGAATGAACTAAAGTTCTTGCAGTTCAGCAGAATCGCGCAACTCACACAAAGAACTAAGCAAACAGTGGCAAGGAGATTCAAAATGACCTAAGACGCTCGAATTTCAGAGGTTAAGACCTTATTAAGCCCATTGTAGCAAAGCCACTGAATTATACTCATACACCATCCTACTATCATATCACCGGCAGCCTGTCAAGGGATGCAGCGATTTTTTTCTCGACTTTACGTCCTAACTGGGCGCCCGAAGCACTATCTTGCCTGAAATTACCGCAAATCGCGGCTATCAAACCTGAATGAAGATCCCAACCCCCGCATATGCCTACCAGCATTCCACAACAATTACAGCCCTCTTGAATGTCAACTGGCGATTTGGCCGCCACCGATCATCACTCAACCCGAATCGTTTACGAGAAACACCGAAAGAAAGGCAAAAATGTCTTGACCCAAACCCGTCATCAGTATACATTGAGAAACATACCTGATATTTTGACATATAGGCTTGACTTGGCAAAGGGAAGCAGGGTGAGAATCCCTCGCGGGCCCGCCGCTGTGATCGGGGACGAAAGCCGAAAAGCTGCCACTGTTCCGGAAATCGGAATGGGAAGGCTCGGCGAGTAGAAAGATCCGTAAGCCAGAACACCTGCCAGCTCGAGTTTCCCAAACACAAGACTCCGCGGAACGGGTTTATGGGTAGCTACCACGATATCAACTGTCTTAACGCAAATCCCGGCTCTATTTGGAGTCGGGATTTTTTTTAATGACCGGTTTCAAAAAAGAACGAATTACTGACAGGAAATCCTGTCCGACGAAAGGGGGTAAATCATGAAAAAAATGCTCATTGTGTTCGCGGTGGCAAAGCTTCTTAGCGTAGACGCGTCCGCATCGACTATCGACTTCGAAACGATCGAGCAATTCATCCTCGGTGTTGAGGATTACGAGCTCGCCGGGGATTACACAGGCTACTATACCAGCGGCAGCGGCCGGTTCTCCGGGTACCACTATACCGACCCATGGGACTACTGGGGCGGCTTCGCGGCCTCCAACCGGACCATTATTACCGGAGACGATTGGCTTCATCAGTATACTTCCGCTCCAGGCGCCGACCACACAATCGGCCCCGGCGGCACATATGCCATCGGCTACAACGACTATGAGACCGGCCTCGGCTGCCTGATCAATTTCGAAGAAGTGCAGGACGTGAAGGGTGCATGGTTCACCAACGTCGCTTGGACTGCAGAGTACATGGCCGATAACTACACCGACGAGAACTACTACAAACTGACAGTGACCGCGTACGACTTGAACCTGGACGAGATCGGAAGCAGGAAAATCGACTTAACCAACGTCACTGAATGGAAGCTCTTCAAGATGAATTTCGAGGCCGTACATGCAATCGGAATCACGATGGAAAGCGACGACGACTGGACGCCGTATTACTTCTGTATCGACGACATCTCATCTGTCCCCGAGCCGTCGACAATAGCTCTGATGATATCTGGTCTGCTGATAATTGCAGGTCCCCGGAGAAAGAGGAAATAGCTTTTCATTCATCACGTGTGAAGGACTCGAAGACGAGAAGGATCTCATCCGGCAGCGCTGCTTGTCTGTTTGCCAGCCGCAAGACCAGAAGGTCCACTTTCAACCTTCCTGAAATACTCCAGCTTACGGTAGAGTGAAGGAAGACTAATCCCGAGCGTCTTTGCCGCGGCTTTCTTGTCGCCGTTCACATCCTCAAGGATGCCCATAATATGACGGTACTCAGAATCCAGAAGCACGCTCCTCAGATTCTTATCACGCCGAAAACTGATCTTCTGGCCGACGCTAAGTGCTTCCGGAAGATCCTCCGGAGTAATCACATGCTCGTCGCACAATGTCACCGCCCTCTCGATGACATTCTCCACCTCGCGAACATTCCCCGGCCAGTCATATCCCTCAAGAATGGCCATCGTCTCGTCGGGAATCTTGAAATCGAGCTTCAGTTTCTTCTGCTGCAGGTTGAGGAAGTGCTTCACAAGAACAGATATGTCCTCCCTTCTTTCGCGCAGCGGCGGGATCAATATCGGAATAACATTCAAGCGGTAATAAAGATCTTCCCTGAACTCCCCGCTCTTCACCTTCTCACTCAACTCCTCATTAGTCGCAGCGATAATCCTCACGTCGATATTCCTGATGGTTGTGTCGCCGACACGTTTGATCTCCCGCTCCTGCAGCACGCGCAACAGCTTCATCTGCATAGAGCCGCCCATCGTGCCGATCTCATCGAGGAAAACCGTGCCTTTGTTCGCCGCTTCAAAAAGCCCTTTCTTATCAACGTGCGCGCCGGTGAACGAGCCTTTCATATGTCCAAAAAGCTCGGATTCCAGAAGCGTTTCCGGCAGAGCGCTGCAGTTTATCGGCCCAAAGGCTTGATTCCGTCTGTGGCTGTTGTAATGGAGCGCTCGTGCGACAAGCTCTTTTCCGGTGCCGCTCTCGCCGTAAATGAGAACTGTACTGTCCGTCGGCGCTACCTTCTCTATAAGGCGGAATACCTTCTGCATTCCCCTGCTCGAGCCGACAATATTCTCGAAATGATATCGCCCCTCTATCTCCTGTCTCAAAGTGCAGTTCTCGAGCCACATCTCTCTCTGCTCCAGCCCACGTGCGATGAGGATGCGCAGCTCCTCCATCTTAAACGGCTTTGTGACGTATTCGAGCGCACCTTCCTTCATCGCCTCAACGGCGTTCTCTATCGACCCATGTGCCGTCATCATTATGACAACTGCTTCGGGGTCGATCTTCTTCGCCGACCTTAATACATCGAGGCCATCAACGGGCTCCATCTTCAGGTCCGTTATCACAACATCCGAGCCTTTCGATTCCAGTAGCTTAATCGCCTCGGCTCCATCGGACACAGCCGTTACCTCATAGCCCTCCCGCTTGAGCATTATCGTGAGGACCTCAAGCATGCTCTGCTCATCATCAACTATCAGTATTCTCGCCATAAGCTCCTACGCCCACCGCTACACTTCTATCAACCCACGCCGGCACGCTTATCACGAACGTTGTGCCTTCGCCTCGCCTGCTCTTGACCGAGATCTGGCCGCCATGGTTCCTAATGATCTTTTCAGCTAAAGATAACCCAATCCCTATCCCGCTCGACTTTGTCGTGAAAAACGGGTTGAAAATGTCTTCCAGATGGCCCTCTTCAATCCCGCAGCCAGTATCAGAGACAACTATCTCGACAGCATCCGAACCTGCCTGCCGAGAAACAGCGATCCCTATATGCCCGCCTTCCGGCATCGCATCGGCTGCATTCTTTATGAGGTTTAGGAAAACCTGCTTCAATTGACCTGAGTCACCCACAATGTCCACATCGTCCTGTCTCGTGTCAATCGAAATCTCGATGTTATCACTCAGCGCCGGGTCGTTTTCCATCAACATCGCGATCTCTTCAAGCATCTCAACTGTATCAACCCGCTGAAGCTCTGCTGCCCTGTCCCTCGTATAATTCAACAGCCCTTCGATTATGATATTCAGACGCGATGACTCTTTGAGAACAACATCAAAAAGGCGCCTGTTCCCCTCGTCCAGGTCAGCCAGACCCGCGAGCATCTCCACGGAGCCACTTATCGCCGCCAAGGGGTTCCTTATCTCGTGTGCAATTCCTGCCGCCAACTCTCCTACAGCCTTCAGCTTGTCAGCCTGCCTCAGTTCCTCCTCAAGCCTTTTCACCTTCGTCAGATCGGTGAAGACTATTATCTTGCCTACTATCTCCCCTTCCTGGTCTCTGATAAGTGACACATTATAGCCAATAGGTATCTCCTTCCCCTGCCTCGTCACTCCCAAAGACTCCGCCCGGGAACCCCCGTTTGGCTTGTCCGTAGCCTCTGAAAGACCAAGAGGTCTTCCCTCGCCCTCTTCGACTTGTATAAACAATTCTGAAAGCTTCTCTCCCTTCAGATCGGACGCCGAATGCCCGAGTATCCCCTCCGCCGCCGAATTTGAGTACACAATTCTGCCGTCATTGCCTACACTTATCAGACCGCTGTTCATGTTATCAAGGATCAAGTTATGGAGCTTCTGTAGTCTGCCAAGCTCCAACCCCTTCATGCTCACGAGCCGTCCCAGATATCCGCAGAGAAAGCCCACAACGTAAAATATCACGAGGTTCAAGAACATCGTGTAAAGCAAGTACGCATTCGCGACGGTCCCCTCCGAATAGCCTGCATGATTCTTGTACAGAATGATCGAACAGTATGTCAGCCCGCAGCCAAGGGCCACCATGACACTCTGCTTCATTCCGAAATACAGGCTCGCCGACACAATCGGTATCAAGTACAGGAAGAGAAAAATTCCCCCCATCGACTTCGCCACACATATCAGGCATGTAATGATAACAAAATCAACTGTCATCTGGACATAAGGGAGAAACAAGGGAGTGGAATGAGACTGGATTATCAGCAGGTAGATGATCGTCAGAAAATAAAAAGTGCCGATGAGCAGAAAGAACGGATAACTCCCGTCATCCAAGACAAAAAAACCAACGATCAAAAAGGCCGTCGCGACAATCAGGCGAAACAGCATCATAGGACGCAGTATTATCCGAAGGTCTGGTCTTGCCGTACCGGCTTTCATCTTCTCCCAATTCCAATACCCATGGCCGGCGTGTGGCCGCCGGCCCGAACGCAACCGCCCCTTCCCCCTCAGCCTACTTCGCCACAATCGTCGAAAGCTTGAAAATAGGCAGGAACATACAAATAACAATTCCTCCTACAACAATGCCAAGAAAAGCAATGAGTAGCGGCTCAATCAAAGAAGTCAAACCCGCTACAGTCGCGTTCACCTGATCATCGTAGAAATCGGAAACCTTCGTCAACATCACCTCAAGCCTCCCCGAACGCTCGCCCACAGATATCATCCGCGTAACCATGGGCGGGAAAACTTTGCTTGCCGCCAGCGGTTCTGAGATATTCTCGCCTCTCCTAATCTCATCCATGGCCGTATACACCGCGCGTTCGACAAGCTTGTTATCAGAAGTCTTTGCGACAATATCAAGCATCAGATTTGGACAAACACCGAGGGATGGTGTAACCGCAAGGCTGACGAAATATTGAAAACGGCTGCGGTTGAGACAGACTTTGAAAAGCGTAAGACGCTTTATGTTGAGTTCCAAAAGATTTTCAATGAAGATCTGCCTCTATATACTACTCACAAACAGGCTCATTTTACCATACACCATAATGATCTGCGAAATGTGGTTACAGGGATATGGGGTCCATTGTCTCCATTAGATAAAGTCTATTGGAAGGAAGGACACGAGCCTAAATAAGAAATATTTTAGTCTCGCCTATTAATAGATCACGATTCACGCACTCCCCAGTAATAAGGGTAGACTAATTTAATGGGTTAACTTGATTTCAGTTATATGAGCATGTCTGATAGCCAAAAGCATAAAGATTGTCTCATTTCTGGTGGGACCATTTACACCATGGACTTGCAGAAACCTCACGCGGAGGTACTGGTTGTCCGAGACGGCAGGATCGCTTATGCAGGTGATTTCGGTGGTTGCCGAATGCATAAAGATCAACATACTGAAAAAATTGACCTGAAGGGCCGGATTGCATTGCCTGGTTTTGTTGAATCTCACAGCCACCCCTTCCATGTGGGGCAGTGGACGGGTCGATGGTGGCTCAATTGCGAGGATCTAGGATCTATCAATGAGATTATGGCTCGCTTGCGGGTCAAAGCGGCGAATTCCTCACCTGATCAGTGGGTGTTAGGCTATCGCTATGATGAATCTAAATTAAATGAAAAACGACACCCTACGCGAGACGACCTTGAGCAAGTCAGTCAAAAACATCCAATTTTCCTTTATCACTTCGGACAGCACATAGCTGTCGTCAATTGTGAGGCGCTCAGGAGAGCGGACATTACCTCTTCCACGCCAGATCCGGCCGGCGGCAAAATAGACCGAGATAATAAGGGTGAACCAACGGGAATATTGCGGGAAAGTGCGATATACCCGATCCGAGATCTTTTACCTAAGTATTCGGTTGACGACATCTGTTCGCAGCTTCTCGAAGCAGCTAAAATTTACCTTTCTGTTGGTATAACTTCTGTGCTTGAAGCATATTTAGGGAAAATGGGTGGATTAAAAGAGGCTTCTGCTATTGCACGGTTTGCCGAGACCGGTGAACTCCCATTAAGACTTGCAGCTGCGATTCCTTATCCATTGTGGAAGGAGCTACAGTCCGGTGCAGGGCCAGGTCTCAACTGGGGTGGTGATCCGGAGTGGGTGCGTCCTGTTGCTGTAAAACTTTTTCAAGACGGATCACTTTTTACCGAGGCGGCCTTATCAATGCCGTCAAAGGGTCAAGATAAAATAGGCGATCAATATCTTACCTATCCCCAAAAAGAATTCGATAGGGTGGTTAGTGAAATACACAGCAGCGAATGGCAGGTTATGACACACGCCAATGGAGATGTGGCGATACAGTCTGTTCTGGATGCCTATGATCGAGCTTTGAACATAGAAAAGAGAGCGGATCACAGGCATCGTATCGAACACTGCCAATTTGCCACGGACGAGCAGCTGGACCGTATGGTTGCTTTGGGAGTGGTGCCTTCGTTTTTCCCGGCGCATATTTGGCATTGGGGGGATCGGCACTTGGTGAACTTTGGCCCGGAAAGGGCGGCACGCTTAAGCCCGATGGCTTCTGCCCTAAAACGGGGTCTTCATGTGGGAATGCACAATGACAGTCCATTTACCCCGATGGAGCCGTTAGTGCAAGTTGGTGTAGCCGTGACCCGGCGCAGCAAAAGTGGGGAGGTGTTGGGGCCGGAGCAGGCCATAAGTGTAGATCAGGCATTGCGGGCGATTACCCTGGGAAATGCTTACCTTGCTTTTGAGGAGGTGATAAAGGGATCTTTGGTTGAAGGCAAGCTGGGGGATGTTGTTGTGCTCGAAGCTGATCCATACAAGGTTGCTCCTGAAAAGATTAAAGATATTCCTGTAGCTATGACCATCATCGGAGGCAAAATCGTTTATGAAAAGTATCTTTAAAAACAAATCTCAAAAACACGAAGAATTAGATTATACAGCGTGGCCCACCAGAAGTGTTTTATAGCTTCTGCAAAAAGCAAAAACAATAAAGTAAAAAGAAAGGAGGTTTTCAATGAAGACTAATTTAACCAGAATAGGCAGGCTTGTAGTATCATTATTAATAGTTTTAATGATGATTAACTTAGGATATGCGGAGACCCCCAAAAGAGGGGGCGATCTAAGATGGGTTAGTTATCAGTTTCCTAAACAATTCAATTTGGCAATTCAATCGGGGACCGCTACCATGTTACCGGGAACACAGCTTTTCGCTTCTTTAGTGGATTTCGATGACAAATGGCAGCCGGTGCCTTATCTCGCCAAAAGCTGGGAAATATCCAAAGATGGTCTTACCTATACCTTTCATCTTGTAGAAAATGCCACATTCCATGATGGGAAGCCAGTTACCTCAGAAGATGTGGAATTTTCATTCAACATCGTGAAGAAGAACCACCCGTTTGGTATAGCCATGTTCGCAGCAGTCGACCGGGTAGAGACACCTGATCGGTACACCGCTGTGTTTAAGCTGAATAATCACCATCCTGCCTTGTTTCTAGCTCTTTCTCCGGCCTTGATGCCTGTCATACCTAAGCACGTCTATAATGAAGAAGAGCATGGACCAATTCGTAAAAACCCCGCAAATACCAAACCAATTGGTTCTGGACCTTTTAAATTTGTTGAGTGGAAGCCCGGAGAGTATTGGATTTTCGAGCGTTATGAGAATTATTTCAGATCTGGACTACCCTATCTCGATCGGATAATCTGTACAAAAATAAGAGATCCTAACGCCACAATGATCGCCCTCCAACGAGGAGATTTCCACTTAACAACATTTTCAGGAGGCATCCGCCTAAAAGATTTATCTCGGCTAAAAAAGGTTGAGCATCTTGTAATTACAACTAAGGGTTACGAGGCAATCGGAC
>SDBU01009834.1_pt1 | contig 10685 bp, 8 predicted proteins | sample 2277071 | NCBI WGS metagenome assembly SDBU01 (sample SAMN10397929, study PRJNA504765) | marine sediment metagenome | isolation source: marine sediment core GS08_GC12, 126 cmbsf | place: Arctic Ocean: Gakkel Ridge, Loki's castle | collected 2008
ACTGGAAAAGGTAAAGTCGCAGTATTGAAAACTTCCCCTGCAACAGTGCTGGAAGACATTGAAAAATTGATGCAGATGGCTGGTTTCGAAGCAGCTCTTCCAAAGGACATCCAAACAGGGTTGAAGATCAACATTTCCTGGCAAACCTGGTACCCTGCCTGCTCGACGACCCCATGGCAATTGGAAGGAGTGATCCGCGGTTTGCAGAATGCGGGCTATGCGGATTTAGTTGGTGTTCACAATGACACGGTTGTTGTCAATACCGAGGACGCTGAGGTCAACAATAAACACAAATTGATCACTGATCAGTATGAGGTTCCGTGTCTTTACTTGTATAACGCGGATTTTGAGTGGATAGAATACCAACCAAAGCGTCCTTTGCTTGTGCTGGACAAGGTATACCCAGATGGAATCTTCATCCCCAAAGCACTTCTTGGGATGAACATCATCCACCTGCCAACGGTGAAAACCCATGTCTTTACCACCATAACGGGAGCGATGAAAAACGCCTTCGGTGGTTTATTACACCGCAACCGTCATTGGACGCATGCTGTAATCCACGACACGATTGTTGACCTGCTAGCTATCCAGCAAGATATACACCCGGGTATCTTCGCCGTAATGGATGGGACTTTCGCCGGAGATGGCCCTGGCCCGCGAGCCATGCGCTGGCATGAGAAAAATATTTTACTGGCCTCAGCAGACCAGGTAGCCATCGATGCTGTATCGGCGAAACTGCAAGGATTTGACCCGCTGAATCTGCGCTTTATCCGCAAGGCCCACGAGTTGGGACTCGGCATCGGTGATCCAAGCCAGATTGAGATTGTGGGTTACGATATAGAGGGTGAGGCCCCATGGAACTTCAAACGCGAGGATACATTTGCCAGTCGTGGGCAGCATATGATTTACCATGGCCCATTAAAGCCATTTGAAAAAATCCTCCTCCAATCCCCGTTGGTGCCTTGGGCATATTTCGCCAGCAACTTCTATCACAATGTCTATTGGTACCCTTTCGTCGGTCGCAAGAGGGTGTCAGCCGCCTTAGATACCCAGTGGGGAAAGGTGTTCCAATCATATGGGGACGGGGATGTCGTCATGCCAGGTATGGAACCGAAAACCGTACTCCAGGCCGCAGTGGGATTGACGATATTAACTGCTGGAGTTTTAGGTACAGCTTATCTGCTTAGAAAAAGGAAATAAGGTCTTGATCTTCATCTGGTATTGATTACCCAACTTTACCGGCAGCATTTACGCCTCAGAAGGCTAGTAATTACTTACCATAATTTGCTCTCAAATAATCAATTTACCCACAATCACCGGTTATTCAGATCAGGTTTCTCGTGAAAACAAGCAATTTAAAACCTCGTGAAACTGCGTCCCACTCAAAAAACACATCCCTGACCAGGAAGCTGGTCCCCGGTTTACTGTTCGGTTTATTGGTGTTTGCAGGTCTCATTTTAGTCGGGGATATCCGCCAAATCAGCGACGAAGTGCGGGGCTTCCCATGGCTGATCATCCCACTTGTGTTGGGTCTTACCCTTTGGAATTACATACTTCGCTTCATTAAATGGCACTATTTCCTGGGACAGGTTGGTGTTCGCCAGCTCCCGATTTTGGAGAGTGCCCGGTTGTTCGTTGCAGGTTTCCCTTTAGCAGTGACACCTGGAAAAATCGGGGAAACTCTCAAAGGCGTTTGGCTCAACCAGCTCACAGGCATCCCAACCGCACGGGGTGTCTCAGTCGTACTTGCTGAACGGATCAGCGATGGTCTGGCATTGCTGATCTTATCCACAGTTGGAGTGATCGCCTACCGTCGCTATTGGCCAGCTTTCGCGATCGTGTTGGGTTTATTGCTGGGAGTAGTCATCATTTCCCAAATTCGCCCACTTTCAGAGTACCTTCTCGGAATCGGAGTCCGTCTGCCCCTGGTCAACCGCTTCGCTCACTCGGTAAATGAATTCTATGAAGGCAGCTCCACTCTCTTTCGACCCTGGACAACCTTCATCTCCGTCAGTCTGGGAACTATCTCATGGCTGGCAGAGGGAATAGGCTTTTACTTGATCTTAATCGGTTTTGGAGTCGCACCTGGGATTTCCACGCTCTCCATCGCGATTTTCGTGCTCTCTTTCTCGACTGTGATTGGTGCCATTTCCGCCCTGCCAGGCGGTCTCCTGGCCACCGACGCTTCCATTATCGGCATGCTGGTCCTGCTTCTGGATATGGATGCAAATACAGCTGCTGCAGCCACATTGCTGATCCGCTTTGCCACTCTGTGGTTCGGTGTTGGGCTGGGTCTTATCACCTGGCTTTTCTCGCGTGACTTGCTCACCATGCAATTTAAACGCTAGAATTCTCAGCAGAATAAATCAGCAAATTTATCGTTCTTAAAGAGATTCCCACTTTTGAAAATAATTACGTGGGAAACTACTGGTTTTAGTTTTACAATATTCCATCAGGATTTCTGATCTAGGATTGCCAAATAATCATGCTCCGTGTTGAATTTCACTGCCATACGATCTACTCCAAGGACAGCCTGGTGAGAGTAGAAAACCTGCTCGAAACATGCCGGAAGAAAGGTATCGACCGGATCGTGATCACCGATCACAACACTACCCGTGGGGCATTTCAAGCCCAGGTAATCGACCCGCAGCGTGTAATTATCGGGGAAGAAATCCTGACCCAGAAAGGCGAGCTGCTGGCTGCTTTCATGCAGGGTGAGATCCCGGCAGGTCTACCTCCATTGGAAACCATCGCCCGTTTGCGGGAACAAGGGGCTTTTATCAGCGTTTCGCACCCATTCGACCGGCTGCGAAGCGGTCACTGGCAGCTGCAGGACTTGCTCGAAATCACTCCCTTGGTTGATGCGATCGAAATCTTCAACGCGCGCTGCATGTCAGCAGATTTCAACAGCCAGGCTGCCGAATTTGCCAGGGAGAATCAGTTAGCCGGCACGGTCGGCTCAGACGCCCACGCGGCCTTCGAAATTGGCCGGGCAGCCATGCTCCTTCCAGATTTCCATGACGCTAACAGCCTCAAAGAAGCTCTACCCAAAGCACAGTTCGAAACCCGCTTATCCTCCACTATGGTGCGCTTCACCTCCCGCTACGCAGTGCTGTACAAGCTGATCTTTAACCCTGAAGTACCTTGACCAGATGCCAGTTCAGTGTAGAATTACACACATGTGGAGCGGTGGCGGAATTGGCAGACGCAGGGGACTTAAAATCCCCCGGTGGTAACACCGTGTGGGTTCGACCCCCACCCGCTCTACCAAACCTGCGAGATATTGATCTCGCAGGTTTTTGGTAATTATTAAGATACTTCAGCACCGAGGCGAGTAAGACAGCCTTTTTCACTTGATGGAGGATCTCCGGTTGTTAAGGTTCAAGGGAAGATGGGAGGTACGGTAGCAGGAATATGGGTGAAGTTGAGAGGAACTTCTCCAGGATAGAATTTTGGGATATAAGACAGAGAAATAACTGATCAATGCTGACCCTCGAGGGAGGTGAGGACAGTGATTAATCTCAAAACTAGAAATTTTCCCAAAATATAAGGGGCAATCAGACTCCAGCAGAGGGGTTATTAATTAAAAAAAATAAATATTTATTTTTCGAACTTTGACCCTCGTTGATAAGCTAAATCATGTGAAGACGGATTATCCCCAAGAAATGAAAACCCTGATTGAAAAGCAGTATAGCACATATGTTCTATTTTGGCAAGGATTGATCGCAGCAAAGAAAAACAGGATTGGCTAACAGTCATCAACCCAACAAATGTTGTAGATCAAATTGTCGCATGGCACAGGAGGTACGAGTACCTACACCCCACTCCCCGATGCCCACGGGACATCGACATCAACGATCAGCTATTCGATTGTTTGCCCCCGTAATAGCGCCAGTCTTGCAAGAACAAGCCTGGGCGACCACTGCGCAACCAATGCCTGGAAGCTGCATACAACCTCCAACAGCCAGTGGTACTAGCTAAAGCACAAACACCGTATCCTAAGATAACCCACATATGTCTCACCTCCTTTCATGGAATCAAAAAAGCCCGCCTCCGAAGAGACGGGCTGTGGATAGTTACCGTGCATATGACTACAGGATACAGGCGGCACGAGTCCCTGCATTCCGCTCCCCTACTGCCCGAGCGGTGCCCTATGGGGTCACCGACAGCAGGAGAATAGAATATTTAGTTGTATATGTATCCCCCCGTTCACTTTTACTGCTAGCTAGCATTATATATAATTGCGTGTCTACCACGAAGTGGTTTTTTAGCTTTTACAGACTCAGGAGGGAAAACACTGTAAAGTCGTCAAGACACTACTCTTTCTATGTAAGGAAACAAAAAATGCCCCCAGCGGTGAGTCATCAGATCACACCTTTCTAGGGGTATTTGAGAGAAGGGCTGCTCAATAATCAACGAATGATTATCGGCAGGTAGATGAATTTGAGCGCGCCAGGCGGCCAGTACTCATCGGCGCCAATGTCGGGTTCTTGATAGGGTCGCGGGTGGTGGTCTATGTCATTCGTCACGCCTGCGTCCACGCCCTGGTCGATAGCATCGCTGTTAGGGCCGATGTGATAATCGCCAGCGTCGGGGTCTACGAAGTCAGGGTCTCCCCATAGGTTTACGGTGGTGCCAATCGTACCACCGCCAGCCCAGTCTGTCCCATTGGCCCAGGCACCGCTGCCCCACAGGGTCGCCTCTAATGTAGCTGTACTGCCTGATTGTACGTTGATCCCCACCGTCTGGTCGACCAGGATGGTGTTGGTCATAGTCACGTTGCTATTGCTGAGGATGGATAATCCGATGCCGCCAGCGCCGGTGTTGCGGGCAATGGTGTTGTGCAACAGGCGTGGCGAGGATGCCGCGATGTGCAACCCGCTGCCACAACAGTTGGTGGCCTGGTTATCAACGATGAGATTGTTGATCAAAGTGGCATTTCCGCCACTCAACGCCAAACCGCCTCCCTCAGAGGCGGAGTTGCCAGAGATGATGTTGCCGGTGATGGTATAGAAACCGCTTTTATCAGGAAGGGACAGTCCACCGCCGCCTCCGCCCGCAGTGTTGGAAATGATAGTGTTTCCAGAAATGATCAGGTTGCCATTGCCCAGGAATAATCCGCCGCCATCATTTACGCTGTTGTTCGATGCGATCAAGTTTCCGGTAAGGGAAATGATGCCACCGTCCAAGTCAATTCCGCCAGCCCAGTCGGCAGAATTGAAAGATATGGTGTTGCCACTGATCGTGACATTATCGCCCCTCACCCATATCCCGCCGCCGATAGCATTGTAGGTGTTATAGGAGATGGTATTCCCGGTGAGCGTGGCATTGTCACTTTCCCATAGGAATAACCCGCCGCCGGTGTTGGAGATGACAGTGTTGCGGCTGATTGTTGCAGCACTGAAATCCAGGAAAACCCCAGCACCACCGTAGGGAGCGACGTTGGCGGAGATCGTGTTATTGCTGAGCGTGGTTGGGCTGAAAGACAAGAATAACCCGCCGCCCCTAGTCGCGGTATTGCTGAACACCTGGTTATTCCTGATGGTGGCTGTGGCGTCACGGATGTACACTCCACCCCCATTGCCACCCAACCCGACCGCATCCCCGCCGGTGATACGCAGCCCTTCAATCGTGGGGCTGATGTTCCCGGTGATGTACAGCACACGTCCCTGTCCTTCGGCGTCCAGCGTGGTGGGGTTGGCGTCGGGGTCGGGCGGGTCGGTGAAAGCGGTGGTGTAGCCGCCCCGGATGGTGACACTCTTGTTGATGTAGACCACCTGGGCCAGCCCTCCTTTATTGTTGATGCCAGTATAGGTTCCAGCCGCCACCTTGATAACATCTCCGTCACCCGCTGCGTCCACGGCAGACTGAACAGAGTTATAGTCACATGTGGGTGGCCCGGTAGGGCAAACAGTGTAACTTGCGGCGCGGGTAAATAGAGGTGCCCCGAAAAGAAACCAGATGAGGATAATGGTCAACCCAAGTAAAAGTGAGCCGCAAATTGTAAACAAACGTTTGATATTCATTGGTAAGACCCTCCTAGATACAAAAAACCGCTGACATCTCGTCAGCGGACTTCAATGATAGGGGAAATGAATGTCAGGATACGATGTTTTCCTGACTCCCGCCAGCAATGGGTGCAACAGTGGTGTATTTGTGATTGTACTCACATTATATGGAATTTACAAACCAGAGTCAATATTGTGAAAAGGTATACAATATGCTATGACTGGCTAATCAATAAAATCCGCCTCTTCCGCGACGGGCAAGATGAATGGATTGCCGTGCGATTGACTACAGGATGTAGGTGGCACGAGGTCCTACACCCTGCTCCCTAATGCCTGTACCCCCCTGTGTACCGGTACCCCCAGGGCACCGGCATCAAGGATACGCTATTCAATTGTAAAGACCCCCCATGTTCACTTTTGACGCTGACCAACATCATATATAATCATGTGCCCACCGCACGGGGGTGATTTTATCGTCTTGAAGTTGGAGGTCTTGCTATTATTGAGGAAAACTCTTGTCACAAATAATTTGAATGTATAATAGATCAAAGAGGATATATAGCATTTCGAGATTTGGTTATCAACCAGTTAGGGAGCCAACACCTGTACAAAAAAGGGGTGAATGATGATTGGTCGTGAAGAGGTACAAAAGAAGTCAGAGGAACTTCGAGTCCACACCTCCCACGTACAGCGCGATTACATCTTCGGTTGGCTACTCTCAGGGATCTACTCGCACAGTGACCTAGGCAATAGCCTTGTGCTGAAGGGGGGGAACGGATTTCGTAAAGCCTATTTCGAGAAGGCAAGATACTCTCCCGATCTGGATTTCGCAACAACCTCATCATTGCGGGATGACTATCTCCTCGCTCAACTCAATACCGTCTGTGACTATGTCTCCGAGAGAACGGAAGTAGAGTTTGATACTGACCGCACCCGTGTAGATCCAACTCCATCCGCTGATCGCACTAGCACAATTCAGAAGGCTCGTGTCTACTTCAAAGACTTCTTCGGTGAAGGTAGAGAAATTGTCCTAGCTGTGAGGATGGATGTTGGCAATCTTGAGCGAATCATTCTGGATATCCAGGAACGAGAGCTAATCCATCAGTACTCTGATGCCACTCAAGCCGCAGCTGTTGTCAGATGCCTCAAGCTCGAGGAGCTGCTCGCGTCAAAGCTCAAGTGCCTGCTTCAGCGACGTCACTCAGTGGATATGTATGATTTTGTCAACGCCACAATCATCCGTCCTGTCATAGACATCAACAGAAGCGAAATGGTTGAGACCTTCTTGCGGTTGACGATATTCAGAGCGGGCCCACGAATTGTGGCGGATCTCCTCGTCAATCTTCCTTTTCAGATCATCAAGGGGTTGTGGCAAGAGTTTGTTGTAGCACCAAGCGATGCTCAAGTGGATTTTGACGAAGCTGTAGGTGGCTTCAAGAGCATTGTCACTGATCTCTTTGGAGAACTACCAGTCGGAACCTCAGAATTTGCATTCTTTCCTTCCGAATTCAGGAATCCGATCATGCAGGCGGGTCAGGACATGACATTACTTCGGATTGGATACCATGGTGTTGAGCGTTTGGCGGAGCCCTATTCGTTGAAGTTCAAGCAGCGCCAGGATGGTCATGCCCGCGAGTATTTGTACGTCTACGATAGGACAGGTGGTAGAACTTCTGGTCCGAGCCTAAAGTCGCTTGTTTTCTCAGGCGTTGATTCAATAGAGAACACAGATATCGAATTTGAGCCAAGGTATGAAGTCGAACTTTCGAAGGCAGGACAGCTATTCGGGGATACTTATTTTCGAGGCAGCCCAGGTCTGAGATTTGGAGTCAGAACTTCTTCGTCCAAGTATGTTCTTCAGTGTACATATTGTGGCAAGCGATTCTACAGAAAGAAGTACTCGACGAAGCTCAATAAGCACAAAGACAAGCGGGGTTACCCATGCTACGGCAGAGTAGGTGTAATGCTCTAGGCTTACAACGGGACGCTGCCCTGCGACTGCCAGTCCTGAATGCTTTCAGTAACCAGAAAGCCCAACGTTTGACTACTAATGACCGCCACTGCGGGTCAATCGGGTGACGTAGAGGCAAATAGCTCATTGACAACAAGAAGTATGCCTGAGACATAATGGCTTTAGACTGAATTGCACCACCAAAGAATCAAGCACGACACACAGATTATGGGGTTGTCAGTTTTGGAAGTCCCTTTATGTTGGCATGAACTCAGCTCCACCTGTGGACATAGCCCCATGGTCAAATTATTGTTGTTGGATTCCAATATCCACGCTGTGGAGAAGACGATTTTGGTGTTCCAATGGGTGGTAGAATGAGGCTATGAAAGCCATTACCAAAACCTCACGTGTCAATACAGCCTTGCAAGTCATCCAGCACATGAATGATGGTATGAGCGTGGTTGACGCTTGCCAAATGGTGGGGATGCCGCGCAGCTCATTCTATTACTTTATAGAGAACAATCCAGAGGCTGTTGCTGAAATCCAAGCAATTATCGATGCAAACAACCGTGAGGAATTGGGGCTGATATTGCTGAGTAAAACCGAAATACTCAAGAAGGTTATCGAAGCAGGCCTAGCCGATGAAACTAAGCCCAAAGACCGCCTGGCTATTTTCATGAAGCTAGAAGATTTGGTGGATGACCTGACAAAGAACCTGCAAATCGAGAGCGAGGCCGCCAAAAAAGCGCATGAATTCCTAAAGCTGGGGCCTATAACAAGCCATAAAGTTTCTCGCCTCACTGCAACCCAAACTTCAATAACAATTGAGAGTGAAACCTAAAGTAAATATCTCACCCGAATAGGTTCTAGACAGATTCAGACACTTTTTCTTGGTTGCCTCTCATTAGAGAGGGTTTTTCTTTTCACGGGGGTATGATGACCTTCAACCTCCCCCTCCCCATAAATTTTGTGATAGCGTGATACGGGCTCCCCTACTGCCCAGACGGTGCCCTATGGGGTCACCGACAGCAGGAGAAAGAAATATTTAATTGTAATGACCCCCTCCAGCCCACTCCGGGGGTTACAAAGCAGCTCATAAGGCTGGGATGGATGCCGGGGTGAAATATATCGAGGATAAGAAAAGGGAGGATGAACGAAAATCAGATAAGGAATAAGTCTTCCAAACATCGTAAGGAAGAATGGTTAATAATCGATATATAATACTTCTATCTAATTCTTCTGGAGACTGGGTTGTAATATTATCAGCAAGATTCCTGAAAATTATATATTGAGGTAAATGGAGTATGCGAGAAAGCAAGTTTATTATATGGATTTTGGTGATAGTGGTAATCTTGAGTGCTACTTGGACTGCCTATTCAGTGGCTACCACAATATCGGATCAGCCTTACCTGGTAGATCCTCAGATAGGCTTATTCATTGGGCTGATTGTATTATTTATTAGTTTTGGTATAACATTATATAAATTGCTAAGAGATAGACGCATCAATGTGAAAGCTCTCCCATTATTAGAGTTTGTAAAAGCCGATACCAAGATATTAGATATTGTAATTCTAAAAGATGGTGATATGACGACAAACTCTACCAGCGGTGAGTGGGAGATTCATCATGAGGCAGCTCGGCGTGGTGGGCAACCACCCAAGCCCTACGAATTTGCTTTTGTAGAGATTAAAAATAATCCTAAACACAAATCGGAAAAAGGGTGGGCACGTGGAGTCTACGCCAAAGTAGAATGTGTGGATATACAGGGAAATAAAAAGATCGAATACTACGCAAGACCCGTTGACACACCTGCGCCCGGGAAAGGATCATTCGATTATGGTCTGCGTGAATCCATAATGGTAGATATAGAGCCAGGAGGACTACCGAGAGGATTCTACATCGCTTTTATGGCTCCAGGGGAAAATTCCGCTTTCGGATTTAGTAACATATCTTACACGCATTACAGCATGGGAAAGAAAGGTGGAAGATATTATGATTGGAAAAATCCAGAGTTGGAAATGCCAGAAGAAGAATACATGGTAAGAGTTACTTTAGCTGGCAACAATATCGACACCAGCGAGCTTCTATGCGCCTTGAAAATAAGACAGGAAAAGATGGTTATTGAATGCAATGAAGAATTAGATAAGACACCACAACAAAAGCAGAAGAAGGACAAAAAAAAGAGGAAATTCTCTCGTGAGGAGTTTATTCTTTTACAGAAAAAGGTAAGTGTGCCTAAGGTGCAAGATTCAAAGTCTCCATCCGGAGAAAGAGAATCGGAGGCGAGAGGTGAAAAGAGTTTTACGGGGGTATAACCAACCCAACAAACCAATTGTGAGGATAAGATTGAAAAGTCTCAAAGACAGGGATGCAGGTCGCCTTCCTACTTCAAGCTCCGGTGCAACCCGGGTACCAAAACATGGAAAATATGGACACGGAGGACAAAACTACCTCGAGATATAGGACTATGTGGACGCAATACCACAATACGTAAGGGGTGGACTCTAGCTACTGTCACTAACTTGTGAGTTTAATCTTCGATATTTGCTAATAAAGTGGAGGGCAATAACATGACCAAAATTTCTATGCAGGATATGTACACAGGTGAGAAAGCCATCTTAGTCGGTAATGTGCGTATTCCGGTGATGTCGATCGCTGATTCCGGGCGATGTCGATCACCCAGACCGGTGATGTCGATCACATAATCCGGGCAAGACGATCGCCAG
>SDBU01009835.1_pt1 | contig 10684 bp, 15 predicted proteins | sample 2277071 | NCBI WGS metagenome assembly SDBU01 (sample SAMN10397929, study PRJNA504765) | marine sediment metagenome | isolation source: marine sediment core GS08_GC12, 126 cmbsf | place: Arctic Ocean: Gakkel Ridge, Loki's castle | collected 2008
GCAGATTCTCGTCCGCATTATATTATACCGCAACATACCTCGCCTTGCTAGACTGGCGAATCACTATCAACAGCACTTTCTAACATCGGGATACGCAAAAGTGTCTAAGAGGTTACCGAACAGTTCAGGACCTGGAGAAATATCTTACCATACATGAGCGAAGACTGCGCGCGATAATGATCGAGGCGATGAAAGAGCATGGGATTCTATCACCTTCCCAACTGGAGGAGATCCAAGAGTTAGAGGTTTTCTAAAATATAATCAAAACTATGCCCGACATCTATCAGATAATCATAACGGTTCTGATTGCCGTTGTCAGTTTCTTTCTGGTGAGTAAGTTCAACAAGTTTGATAGGACTTTTCAGGTGATTAAACACAACATCAGGGCTATCGTAACCTGCCTGTTCAAGGCCGAGGGGGTTGACTTCGACCCATCGTATATGAGGGATTACAGCCCACTCAGGATCACTCCCGAGGGTCTGAAATATCTGGAGACTGTGGGATTTATCCAGGTATTCAAAGACCACCCTGAGGAGTTTCTCAGGGTGATTGATATGGATAAGCCAAAGGTGAAATACGACGTAGAGCAGAGCGCCATCAAGACAGTTTTCGCTCTGCTGGATAAGGATTACTTCAAGCCAGTTAAAGTCTATTTCTACAACAACCCAAATGAGAACATCAGATCCTTCGCTAAGCTGGCAGGCGTTTATGTCCGGGACAGATACCTGGAGAAACATACAGAGATCACTCAGTAGTAAATCTGGTGACTGGCTAGAGAAAAAGACCATCTGCGTTTGATGGTCTTTTTTAGTATCCGCCCTCCCCCGATCCGAATTACTTTTTCACTTTCTTCATTATAGCGCCTTCAGGGCTTAATAATGTCAAGGTTGCTCCAGCCAGGCAAGCGTAATTGCGATACTACCCGATTTGACAAAGCACTACTATAGTGTAAAGTCAATAATAGCAATGGTTTATACCATTTATCTCGCACTTTTTACAACCAAATAATGGCATGGAGGTGGAGTATGAGAACTGTCTTTGTTCTGTGGGAGAACACTACAGCTTTCGAGGAACAGGCAAAACATCTTATCCATCATTTTGAGCTTTTACCCGCAGGTATGCTTTTCTATGTTTATGATGAGGACGAAGCAAGGCGGATCTTGGGGGAGGTGAAGGCGAATGAAGCCTGAAAGCCCTACCTGGTATGTCAACCTATGGTACACAAGCGACAGAGAGCTTGCCAGGATGGCTCCAGGAGACGATTGCAGAGGCGAGGGTGGCAGAAGAGCCAGAGGAGCATCTTGCACTAGCTCTGCGGGACGATGTGAGATGCAACAGCCCATTACAGAACCAGTCCAGTATGTATTCTGACCTTCTCAACTGGGCCATTGGCAAGATTGAGTTCTACGAGCTTGCTCACTTGCTGCTGGAGGATTAAAGAAAGGAGCAGAAAGAATGCCATACGAAATGACTGTCCATTATCTGAATTTAGAAATAACCACTGAGGAAGTGATTATAGGCACCAGAAAGATGTATCTGGGATGGTATCGAAGTGATGGTTGTCTTGAGACCGGTGAGAGCTTTTTCAGATGGGATGAGGACTTTATTGAAGACCTAAAATATTTACGCTCAAAAGGCGCACGTGGACAGGTGATTCTCCGCGGAGAGGAAGGTGAGTACGAGAGATATGTTCTGGATGACAGATCTGTTAAGAAGTTCGTAGGGATTATATCTTACAGTCCGGAGCCAGATGAGGAATATAGAGAGGAGGCCAATTGTGATACGGATGGAGTTCTTTGACTCAGTGGAAGAAATGTTTGAGGCAGAGCGTGAAGCCAGAGAGGCGGCTGATGCCAGAGTAAAGGACTGGCAGGCAAAAATCAAAGTGGGGGATTGTTTCCGCCAGGAAACAGATTACGGGTTTGCTATTTATGGTGAGGCTCTGGAGGAGCATAATTCAGAGCAGCTAAAGCATTACCGTCTCTGCTATTGTTTTTCAGTGGCCTGTCCATTAGGCGAGAAGGGCGATGTTCACGTCTGCCAAATAACCGAGGTTATAAGCCGAGAGGACTATGAAGCCATCAAGGCAAAACTACAAAGCGTCAGCTAATCTGGCGCTTTTTATTATTGGCCGCTGTATTGACGGCTTTTCTTACGAAAGTTTGATTCGTCGGAAACATCCATTGACGCCTTGGAGGAGAATGAGGTATCCTACTAGGGTTGCCGGTTTTCGATATTATCAGATATTTAAAGAGAATCTTTTATGAATCAAGCAATCAAAATTGTTGGTACGATAACCGAGAGAAAGTTCGAGCATCAGATTCTACCACAGTTTGACCGTGTTCGAAGGATCATAAGACCTGAACAAATTGTTGTTGTGGATCTCTCGAAGTTTGGGTTCAGTGGTCCCTCTTTTCCTGCGGTGCTGCTTACGATGATAGGCCATCTATCTGAGGATCTTGCTGCTAGAGTGCTTCTCATACCGCCTGAATCGAAGCGTGCAGCAGCTTACTTAAACCGGATAGCCTTCTTTGACTATGCAGGTTTTATAGCTGATTTCGATACTATGTTTCTATCAGACATCAATAAGTATGCGAGAAGCAAACACTCTTTGACTATATTGGAAATTAACAAAATCAGTGAAGAATCAAATACTAGTTCAATCATAAATCATCTATTGATCGATGGTCATGATATAATAGCTACTAATCTTCATTATAGCCATGAGAAGGTTAAAACGTTCCTCAAGATAATTGCCGAACTTTGTTTGAATATCACTGACCATAGCGAGTCATGGGGCGTTGTATTGATACAGTATCTCTCATATCTAGCGAAACCTGTTGTTAGAATATCCGTAGCCGATAAAGGTATTGGTGTGAAACAAAGTCTTATTGAGAAGCATTCTAAAGAGTACGAAAGCGCAAGTGATTGTGAATGTATAAAGGCCATCTTGAGAGAGGGAATGACGCGTAGAAAAGGACGGTTATTGGGCTTACATGCTATAAGGGGCTTCGTCAAGGGCTGGCATGGTGTTATAAGGATGCGGTCCGGGACGGGAAAGGTGTTGATCACGCAAATCGACAAAGAAAAACAGGTCTCAGGGCTTGTCTTTTTCCCGGGCACATATGTCGATATAGAATTACCTCCGCATGGTGAGGCCAAGTAAAAAGCCTTGACGATTCTGTAGGTTATGAGTATAATGTTAATATAGTTAACGTTATTAACATTAATAACGTTATGCACATTAAAAACAACATATTATGTTCTGAATATCTAAAGTAGGTGGTGTTGTGAGATACAGAATTGCCGAGTTCAGCGAAACACTAACTAGAAGAGAGCAAGTTGTTGAGCTTTGTGATGATATTATCCAGAAGTTAAATGACTTACCCGACCGCGAGCCAATTGTACTAGATTTTTCCTTAGTCAAATTCATTACCCCTTCTTTGATTAGTCTGATAATCTCTCTTTGGAAGAGGGTAGTTGGTGAAGAGTTTGGGGAGAAATTTATGGTACTGTATAACTTGGCCAAAGATGACAAGGATATCTTCCACGCTGCTCTTTGCTATGCAGATAGTGCCATGATATTAGCTAATTCCTGCCTTGAACTTATTGGTGACATGAAGGGCATTGATAAGAAGATATGGGGATATATCTGTAGCAGTAATGGGGTTTCTTCAGAGAATATTAGTGATGCTTTATCTATTTCTAGCATTTATGTATGCAATAATAAATTACGGGAACTCCGTAAAAAGAAGCTTGTTATGAGAATGAAGAATGGAAGAAGCTACCTATACTTTCCTATTTCTCCTGCATAGGATTTGCCTTTTATTAGGAACATGTCTAGGAGATGCTGATTTTGTTAGAAAAAGCGTATGTCGTGTTTTGGGTGTTAATGATCGATCTACTATTGGACGACTAAGTTGGGAGTCTGTGAGTTATACTGAGATCCTCAGAAACAGATTCTGGCTTTCGGTTATATCACATGTATCTTCTTATGTTTTGCTTGCGGCGAGCAGTACCGCTAATGGTTCAGTCAATTCGTGTTGGGTGCGTACCGAGAGCAAGGTTAATACGGGATTTACTGTGTATCCCTGTTGTCTATTACATCGAAGGAAACGCGTCGGATCCGAATTCGCAGCCATCATCGGAGAATGTAGATGCGAATGGGGTTCTATTTTATGTCGTGCTTATAGGAACCATAATCAGCGCCATTGCAGGTCTGATATTTTTGATAATCTATGGCCGCAGGTTGCTAGAATGGATTAGGAAACGTAACCGTATAGTAAAATTTCGTGCACTAAAGAATAAAGTAAAAGCAATCATTTTTTCGCTGAAAACCGGAAAAAGCCTGAATTTGTCAGAGGTGAAAAAAGCGATAGTCAAAGTTGACTTTGGGCATCATGATGTAAATGTAGATGATGTTGCCAATGGATTACTAGGATTGCTTAGAAAAGGACATCGCGAATTCGGTGATGGCTATTGCTGTGGCATACATTTTGATATAGGGAGTATTACTTCCGTTAGGAAATCTAGGCTCCGTACAGTAATGGAGCTTGAGCTTATTGATGAATATCGCAAGAAAAATATAAAGAAACTCTTCTATCTGAAAAGGAGATCATGGTCGGGGCTATTAGCGAACGTAGGCGATAGAGAAAATATTGATTGTGAAATTATTCCTGTTGATTACAGAAAGCTCTCAGATATATTTGTTAACTCCGGGGAACACGTCTTGATCGTCGATCTACTAGCAAAATGTGATGATTTTCTTCATAGAGTTGTCAATCATTTTAACAGTGGCTTGGAGGCGAATGTAGTTGATGTGATTTGTCTTTTTGATGTATGTGTGCCCCAAGAGCAGAATTTTGTCACCAAGTCACTGATTACTCTGGACCTGAAGGTAGCTCTGAGTTCACAGTGTCCACACTGTGACTTGGGTGATTCTCACAGGCAAGATTACTATCAATGATACGTTTCGAAAGGGGAAAAAATGTATACAGCGGTTAAGGATATTTCCCGTGTAAAGGAAATACTTAAAGTCATTGAGCCATTAGATTGTCTAACTGAGGAGGTGATTATAGGAAAGATCGCGGAATCAGGTGCTCTGCTTCAAGGGCACTGGAAGTTATTGTCCGGGAAACATTCCAATATCTTTCTAAAATTTCGGATGATCGCTGAGAAGTGCAATAATGGTTTTCTAGGCGGAATCGCAAAGGAACTTGTAAGTAGATTTCGGGGTGCTAAGATCGATGCTGTTCTGGGGCCGGAAACGGCGGGTGCGTTGTTGGTTGATAAAGTATCTGCAGGACTTAATGTTCGTCCTGCGTTGGCAAAAGTGGATGCAGATGGCCGACCGTGTGAGGAACTACTTCTGAATTCTGAAGTGAAGAAAGGGGAGAGTGTCCTCATTATTAACGACCTAGCTACTACAGGAAAAAGTATAGATAATTTAATCGCTTTGGTAGAAAGCAAGAAAGCGAAGATTGCCGGGATTGGATTATTTGCGGCACGAGATGCGGCAACTATTGATCGACTTCGTTCAAAAGTCGATAATATCTATCTTCTGGTAAAGATGGATACCCAACGTTTTGAGTCGCCCTGTGAACTATGTCTCCAAAAGGTTCCATTAGATAATGCTGTTGATCACAATTAAGATAAATGTACTTATTTCTACTACAAAAGAGATGTCAGGAGATACTTTTAATCTTTCTGACATCTTTTCTTTATGGTTCTTTGGTGGAGGAATTGATCTAGAAAATAGAATTGAGACGTGATGTCTGAGTGTGGACAATCCTGCAAACAGGGGTATGAGTTATGTACGCACATTTTGCTGATCGGTTACTGGATGCTATCTCTGAGAAACGTAACCCAAGTTGTGTTGGTCTTGATCCAAGAGTAACTGGCATACCAAAGCATATTAGAGAGAAGGCCACGAGGTATCATGGAAGAAATTTAGAAGCACTTGCAAATGCAATTATAGATTTTAACACTCAACTCATAGATGCTATCTATGATATTGTACCCGCTGTTAAACCACAAATGGCGTTCTATGAACAGTATGGCCACCATGGCGTAAGAGCATTCGAGGAAACTATAAATTATGCCAGAGACAGAGGATTAATAGTTATAGAAGACGCGAAGCGGAATGATATTGGTTCTACTGCAGAAGCATATGCTGATGGGCACCTTGGTGAAGTAGAATTACTTGATGGCTCAAAGACTCCTATTCACGACGTTGATGCAATCACCGTAAATCCATATTTAGGGATAGATGGCGTCGCCCCATTTATTGAAACTTGTAAGGAATATGGGAAAGGTATCTTCATTCTCGATAAAACATCCAATCCATCAGCAGGGGAACTACAGGATAAACTCGTAGTACCTGAACGTTGGCAAACGGATCAAATAGAAGTGGCTCTAGAAGCAGTTGATATGAATATATTCCCACAGAAGGTCTCAAGGGATCAAGTACCGATCTATATGCTTGTTGCAGCTTTCATCAACAAGTGGGGGCAAGCTCTGATAGGCAGCAAGGGGTATTCATCTGTTGGAGCTGTTGTTGGGGCCACATATCCCATAGAAGCCAACGTACTCAGAAAAATTATGCCGACAGCATTTTTCTTAGTTCCAGGATATGGTGCACAGGGCGCTACTGCCGAAGATGTCGTTTTCTCCTTCGATAAAGGGGGGTGTGGAGCCATAGTTAATTCTTCCAGAGGTACAATCTTTGCTTATCAGAAAGAGCCTTACAGGAATGAATATGGTCCTACTAAGTTTGCTGATGCATCCAGGGCGGCAGCATTAGATATGAAAGAAGATATGATAAGAGCGTTGGAGTCCGCTGATAAATTGTCTTGGTGAGTTGACCCAGCTAGATATAGTATCCTTCAAAAAAGCTCTTGAATTATCAAGAGCTTTTTTATTGTCTAGGAAATTATAAAATCCGTGATTCATGGATCGTTGCTATGAGTCGTTTTCTGTTATCATGTGTTTCTGTTGGTGCTCTCAAAAGTCGCGCCTGGAAGGCACTTTGTTCTTAGACTTATCCACCAAGCAGCTCCCTTATCCGCTCTTCCGACAAGCTATCAGCTTCCATACCGTCTTCCTGCAGGTCAACAACCTTAACATAGAGCTTGTTTATGAGCTTTTCTGTGATCTCCCTTGTTGCTCTCTCTCCTGGTTCATCTGGGTCAAGCATCAGACAGAGTTTGCCATTGGGAGCCAGAGCTTCCAATAGGAGTTGTTCCTGCTCATCTGATATGGATGTTCCCATCAGAGCAACCACGTTCTTGAATCCTGCTTGCCAGAGTTTCATGGTGTCAAAGAATCCCTCAACGAGAATCAGTCCCTGCTCTTTGGCGAATTCCTTTGCCCGGTGGAAGTTATAGAGAACCAGGTGCTTTTGGAATTTTGGTGGCAATTTATACTTTGGTTCACCTTCTGGCGGCTCTCCTGGCCATCTTCCAGCATAAGCGACCAATTCGCCATTTTCATTGTGAATAGGAGTAGCAATCCGATCTTTCATCAACCCTTTACTACAAAATCCGAGACCAAATTCCTTGATGGTCTCTTCATTCAGGCCGCGTTCTTTCAGGTACGGATGATTCTGGTCTAGATCCTTGAGTTCAAAGGTCAATGGTGGATTTACCTGTACCGGCTCTTGATCGGAGCCCGGCGCTTCTTTTTTTGGAGCCGTTGTTTCCGATTCTGATTCAGGTTTTGCCGCCGTCGGATCCGACTTCCGTTCCCCTTTCTTAGCCAGTTTCTTTGCTGGTGTGAGACTGAACCATTCCTGGATTAGCAAGCCAGCTTCGCGAATATCAACATCCTCCATCTGAGCGACGAAATCAAGGATATTCCCACCAGCGCCACAAGCAAAGCAATTGAACGCGTTCTTTCTAGTATTCACACAGAACGAATTTTTGTTGTATTGGCTCTCATCATGAATCGGACAGAAGCCTACCAATTCATTGTTTTTCCGCTCCGTGAGTTCCTCAAATAGCTCGTAGTGCTTGAGAATATCTTCCATTCCGACTTTCTCTTTGATTGCCTTAAAATCCACCCACTTAGTCTTGGCTTTCATCTGTCATCAACTCCTTTCTGGTCAGTATTCCTCTGCTAACATCACAGTCAGGACAAGGTTGTATCCTTCCTGGCCGGCATAATCATCAATCTTCCAGAAAATTTTCTTTCCCGACTCTTCTGATTGATAGGAGAAAGAGCCAAAGTCATGCTCTTCCCAAGGATCATTGTCTTCACTGAAGTCATTGAACTCCTTTACTTGCCTGAGGATTTCAATAACCGCTTCAGCTCCTAAAGCAGCTATGCCTCTCGTTATCACCAACAGGTTTGGCGGCGCTACACTCGGGATTCTCTGTCTCAAAGCGTCATTGGTTTCTTTGTCCATTTTGCTCAACTCCTTTCCTGGTTTTCAAAGGGCTTTGGCTGGTTTAGATTAGCACATGGCGGTGGGATGTCACGCCAATTGACAGTGTCCTTTTTGTGTGTTATAATACCTATAACATATGTTATATTCCAGCGGGGATAGGATTATGGTCATAGGAAGATATATTGACACTGTTGGTTATGAATGACGACATTTGCTGACAGTTCTATTGACATCTCAATATGGACGCGGTATAATATCCCTCGATGCGGTGGGTTATAGTGGTTGAATTAGACAACAACTAATAGTGCCATGACTGATTTTCTACTACTTCCTAGGAGGGTAATGTATGTCTTCGTTAGTTTCTAACTCAAAGGATATAGAAAAAAAGATACAAGAATTAGAATCCTATGCAGAGAATGTTTTGGGGAAAATAAACGGTGTAACGAAGGAGAGACCACTTTTTATTGAATTTGCTGGTACTCCTAAAGCTGGAAAAACTACAGCTGTTAATTGTCTTCGTCTTTTTCTCCGCAGGAATGGTTTTAATGTTCATGTTTTATCAGAACGAGCCTCAAACTGCCCTATTGACAAAATGGATCTTGTTTCATTCAATACGTGGACTATGTGTTCAGGTTTAGTTCAAATAATGGAGGCTATTGCGAGAGAATATCAGATAGTCATACTTGACCGCGGGATTTTTGACGCAATGTGTTGGATGCACTGGTTAGAAATGCGAGGGGATATCACGAAGCTTGAGAAAGATAAACTTCAACAATTTCTTCTTTTAGATAAATGGTGCCCACTTATTGATATTGTTTTTCTGATGAAAAGCACACCAGAGATAGCGCTGAGACGTGAGTATGCTTACATGTTAACGCGTAAACGTGGACGAGCTATGAACCAAGAAACTCTAGAGCAAATCGGTAAAGCCTTTGAAGAGACACATAGAACATTCCACTCGCGGTTCAAACGTGTCCTGAAAATGGATACGACAGATGAGACACAAGAGCAAACAGGAGAACACATTGTGAAACAGGCTCTAAAGACTTTGGATGAGTTCCTAACTATTGAGTAGTTGACTTCTAAAATAACATCTGTATAATTGAGCTAGTTATGCCTCGCTATTTTTTTCAGTAGAGAAACCAACGAGGCTAATTTACAAATTAATACAGTTTTTGTTTCCGGGTATGTTTTCACAATGTGTTGGGAGGTGTTTTGTTTTGCAGGAACGCAAGATAATGGTGATCGAGCGTAAACTTCTGCGGGAATTTGTATGTTTCGCTGGGTTTATGGCCTATGATGAAGTCGTATCACAGATTATTGATATGATTAATAGTAGTCATATATTCATTGAGCGAAAGCAAGCCGAGAGAAACCCAGATTTTCAGCAAATAATTCCCTATTCCTTTATGCAGTTTGAAGATCGGTTGTTTTTGCTTCGTAGAAGGAAAAACAATGGCCGAGCGGAATTGAGGAATAAATATTCGGTCTTTGCAGGAGGGCATATTGATCTTGAGGATTCTCAAGATAAGAATATACTATTAACTGCCCTACAAAGAGAGTTAGCGGAAGAATTTAAAGTAAACTCAGATCTTGCTCCAACATTTTCCTTGGTCGGTTTGATAAACGACACGAGTAGTTCGGTCGGCTGTATGCATTTAGCGGTTGTCTTCGCCACCAAAGTGAATTTTCCATTGCTAAGGATTAACGGTAACGATAGTGGAAATGAATTCAAAGGTCCTCAAGGGAATAGTGCTAGTGGCAGCTTCATTTCTCTTACTGATATTATTGAGTACATTCCCAATATGGATAGATGGTCAAAAATACTAATGGAACAGTATTTCGGGTTGACCATTGAAGCATCCCAGTTAACCTTTTCTGATTATCTGGAGAAGCCCAGGAGTGTTCTGAAATAGTAGTTTCCTTATCCATTCCTAAAAAGGCGTCATCTTGACGCCTTTTTACTTGCGTGAAAACGATGGTTTATTTTATAAGAAAAATTATACTGAAAAGGGTTGATTATCTTATAAGAATTATGATAAAATAAGTCCATGTAATACCTTTTCACGTAATTTGGGTAAAATCATGGCAAAAACTACCAAAAAAACCATCGGATATTTACGAGTTTCAACAGCGGATCAAGACCTGGACAAAAACAAGTCAGAAATTCTCCACCTCGCTAATGAAAAGAAACTTGGTACAGTTGAGTGGGTCAAAGAAAAAGCAAGCGGCAAGATAAACTGGAGAAAACGAAAAATCGCTCAGGTTATTGACAGTCTCAAAGAAGGCGATACCATT
>SDBU01009836.1_pt1 | contig 10684 bp, 10 predicted proteins | sample 2277071 | NCBI WGS metagenome assembly SDBU01 (sample SAMN10397929, study PRJNA504765) | marine sediment metagenome | isolation source: marine sediment core GS08_GC12, 126 cmbsf | place: Arctic Ocean: Gakkel Ridge, Loki's castle | collected 2008
GCGTTGCCAGCGACGAATGTCAGCGGAGTTAAGCTCGGAGCCAAGCGCATCAGGCGCCTTTGCAAGTCGTTCCAAGCTGACCATGGGCCAGAGGAGCGAGGGGTTCACGGAAAGGGTGGCGGCCAGCGATATTCGCCAGGCCTTGAGGCGGCCCAGACGCTGGACCTGTTTTCGGCTCATACGTTCGCCTGTAATAGGAGGCGGCTTGCTGATGGGCTGCGCGGCCAGGCCCACGCGCAGGGCTTGCTGGAGGCCACGCCCGAACCGTTGTAGCCCGGTCTGCCCGAGACCAGGAACATCTGAGAGGGCCGCTGTGGGACTGGTGGCGAGGGAGATCAGGGCAGTGTCGGGCATTATGAAGAAGGGCGGTCTATGCTGGCGTTGGGCTTCTTCTTCTCGAAACAGAAACAGGCTCCGGAGAATGGCAAGGCCACGTCCGTCAAGGTCCTTGACTCCTTTCACCGAGAGGTATGCGGTCTCCAGACTGGGTGCGGTGTATCGCACTTCTTCGAGTCGAGCGCACTCCTCGGCGACCCATTCCATACGCCCCAGATCATGGAGCCGTTGGTCCAGAGCCTCTTTCACGGCGAACAGATAGCGGACATCAGTAGCGGCGTAGTCAAGGGCCTCGGCGGAGAGCGGGCGCCGCCCCCAGTCAGCTCGCTGGAGCCGCTTGCTCTTAGGGATAGTTACCCCCAGCAGGTCTTCAATGACGGCTGCCAGCCCGACCCGGGTCAAACCGGCAAAGCGGGCAGCAATGTCGGTATCGTACAGGTTGCGGACACGAAATCCGCAGTGCCGGTCGAGGCTCCGGATGTCGTAGTCCGCGCCATGAATGATTTTGACGATAGAAGCATGTGCCAAGACTTCTCTGAGGGAACCGATCTCCTTAAGGATGATCGTGTCGATGACGTATACTTTGTGGAGGGTAGCAATCTGAATCAGGCAGAGCTGCTCGGGATACCGGTGGAAGCTGTTGGACTCGGTATCAAGGGCGATGTCTCGAGAGTCGATCATCGCCTTGACGGCAGTGTCAAGTTGGGCGGCCTGGTTGACTATTTCAACGGGAAGGGGCAGCAAGACGGTCATGAGTCCAGTATACCGTCTCATAGCAATCCTTACAACGAGCGATTTTGGTTGAGAATAGAAGCTGGAGATGGCCTATTCCATGGTGAGGGAATGTCACCATCCAAACATAGTGTCTGTAGCAGCCAACGTATATACTTCTCACGATGAGTGTACCATCACCCGTAATGCAGTTTGGCTAGCGTTACTGTGCTAGATTCCCATACCTTTTGCATCGACTAATAGGGCTTCAGGATGACGTCCATATTCATTGCTACTGAGATTACTTGATGTTATGATAATCTCGTTCGCCAAACACTAATCGAGAAGTTACTCGGCCTGGAGGTTGGTTACGTGGAGACTCGTCCTGATGAGATAGAGACAGGAGAACCTACGAATTTGTCAATGGCAATAAAAAAGGAAGGATTATTGACAACAGGTTATGAATTGTAGTAGAATATAGATGCCCTGAGAAATCGGGGTTCTTGTATTTAAGGGAAGGTTGTCAACCTGATTTTTCAGCTGATGTCAACCTGATTGTTTAAAAACTGAAGAGATTTGAAGCCGGTTCCAGCTTCAGAAATGGGCCGAAATTGTCAATATTGACAACCTGACTTTTAATCAGGGTGTCACAGGTTCGAGACCTGTACGGCCTACACTCGCTCCTCTCACCATTTGCTAACATTTTGCTAACATTAGGTTCTGTGTTTTCGTTATCATCTATTTCAAAAATCCTGTCAAACTTTTCCGCTGCCACCTCTTGCATCCCTGGTAGTACATGGCTGTATATGTCCAAGGTAATACCTATATTGGCATGTCCTAATCGCTCAGAAACGACCTTTGGATGAATACCTGCCTTGAGCATCAAGGTAGCATGTGTATGCCTTAAATCATGTATTCTAATGCTTCTAAGGCCAGCCTTATTGATAATCCTCTTAAACGCCAGCGTTACCGCATTTGGATTAACAGGACTGCCGTCCGGCCTTATGAACACGAAATCATCAACATTCAAGCTAACGCCAAGCTGAATCCTCAATAGTTCCTGGTCAGCCCTATATACCTTGAATAATTCCACAAGGGAAGGCGGCAGCGTTACCGTACGCCGGCTCTGAGCTGTTTTCGGCTCTTTGATAACATACTCACCATTGCCGAGCTTATAAGCCGTTTCGACTACGGTTAACGTGCCGTTATCTAAATCCAGATTACGCCAGCGTAGAGCAAGCAGTTCACCACGCCTTAAGCCAGTATAGAGCAGTGTAGAGAAGTAAACATAATAGTCTGTTTCTCTGGCTACATCCAGAAACCTTGTAACTTCTTCCGATGATAACGTGCTCATGGTCACTCTTTGCACCCTGGGCGGCTGGACAACATCGGCAATGTTACGCACTACAACGCCCATCTTGACTGCATAATCCAGCGCTTTGGACAGGATGCGATGATGATAGACCACACTTCTAGCCGATAAGCCACCCTTGCCATCAGCACGGCCTTTATCTAATTTCTCTGCGTAATAACTCTGGATATGCTGAGGTTGTAAATCGGCAAGCGGCACTCTGCCTAATGCCGGTATTAAATGCCTTTCAATTATCGATGTATAGCTTTCCTGTGTCCTGTCAGTGGTATTCATAGAGGCGTAATCTTTAAGCCATTGTCTGAGCCATTCACCTATATTAATCTTATTCGGCTTGACGTATGAGCCTTGCTCAAGCGATAGCAATATTTCACGCAAAACACGTTCCGCATCTCTTTTTGTGCCTTTGACTGTCTGACACTTCTGCCGCCGTTTACCACTTACCGTATCTGCTGGCAAATCATAAACGATTGTCCAGCTTCTTGGCGACCTCTTGTAAATAGAGCCTTTCATTTCCCAACTCCTCTTAAGTGAATTGTAATGCCCAGAATAGCACTAAAACAGATAAGGCCAGACATATTAGTATTATACCCGCTATCCTGAAAAACCAAATTCTAAAATTGACTCCAATCCCTAATGTAATCTTCCATCGTGCATCAATTTTGTAGTCCCAGATTGCTATAGGTCTAGCAAATATTACTAAGCAAATTCCGCATATTAACAAGACTGCAAGAAGTATTGAATTGCTGGGCATCTTTGTTTAACCTTCCTTTTCCAGCATTTTCTCTAATGCTACTCTTGGTATCAGCAACCTTTTACCAAATTTTACCACTGGCAACTGTTTTTGCTTAACCAGTTCATAGGCAAAATTTCTTGATAGACCGAGCATTGCAGCTGCTTCCGGTACTGTATAGCAAAGCTTATCACTGTCTGGGCGTGGGCGAGCAATGCTGCGCCCACCGCCACCACTGGTATCGCTCACGCTCTTTTTGTCTAACTCACTCATCTTCTACGCCGTATCATCTCTTCTCTTTTCTTTGTAAGGGTGTCTATTCAGCCACCCGTGTTAAATTCTGTTTGTTTTTTATTAGTCAAGGCACGTCTGCGACCTCGCTTCGCTCGACCTTGACTAATTCCGTGGAAATTCGCCTCTCTCTTCAAGATACTTAACAGGGTCAATGACTTCTCTGTAATTCCTCATTGCACTAATCGCTTTGTTCATTACAATTCTATTCCTGGTGTTATATGATAAACTCCATTCCAATTTCCTCTTCGGTTTATTAGCCAGGTTATAGCACCGTGAATATCCATACATTCTTATCTTATTCTTCCAGATAAAGGCTAAAGCCTCATCGGACCAGCCGCCCATCTTGGTGATATATTTGCAGACATAGCCGCCGAGATGCACGTTATCGGCATATTCCACTCTGGCACGTCCCATATTCCACAGCAGCTGAACATCCTCTTTCTTAAGCAGCCATTTCAGCCGGGGATAGAATATATGAACATGGGGATATCCGGTTTGCTTCTGCTCTTCAATCACCCACATATATCTGGGAGACTTGCGGCCAGCACGGTTGTATCTCACAGTTACGTTGTGCAGTAAACGCTTAATATCAGCGGGCAGCCTTTCCCAGGCTTCCCATCTGGAATACTTCTCATGGTCATAGGTCAAGGTGAGGAATACTCCGGGCGCCGTGTAATTCTTACCGAAACGCTCTCTCAGGTTACGCTTGGCCTTCTTTCGGCCACCCTGAAAATACCTTGAGCTATCGCTCGGCTTCACAATCAACCCCTTATAAGGCATTTCTCTAGACCTCATTAAAATCGCCTTTTCCGCCAAAAGGTCTAAATATTCCAGAAAGTTCTCTGTCTCACAATCCATAATCTCATCTGGCGTTAGCAATTCATCACCTTCAAAACAGCTTTGTGACGTATTACTCGTATAGAGACGAGGCCAGTAGGAGTATTTTGATTTATTCTACTTTCCTTCATAAGTTTCTTTTCGCTTCATTTCAATAAATTCTTCTGCTTTCTTATTTAACCAAGTAACCTTATAGACCTTATCTCTGTCCGGTATTTCTGGCATATTCGAATCCATTTCTCTTACTTCGCTCCAAGACCAGCCTTCCCAAACACCAGCACCGCATCCCGTGTATGGACATATCCTTTCTGGAGGAGGTTCAATCAACACATGGTCAACAATGAACGATTCTTGCTCAACCCCTATTGCCTCTTCAGCTGGAAAGGCTCGATTACATTTCCAACACAAGACCCACTCTTCCGGAGACCAGCCAAGAAGAAAATGATGGCCGCTCACCTCAAACATTCCATTTTCAATTGCTATCAGTAGGGCATTTGCTCTATTACCAGCTCTTAATTTTTTCATTACTGCGTAAACGTGATTCCTGTATGTGTTTACGCCAATACCCATATGCTCAGCAGCTTCCTCGTTATTCATTCCAACTGCTGAAAGATAAAAGGCTTCTAATGCCCTATAGCTTATATGTATTTCGCCATTAATGATGTATCCACCATCAGGTGCATTCCCTCTAATTTGCTTTAGTCCCATCTATTTACCTCAAATACTTCATTCATTCTTACTATATCATTCACAATGACTGAATGTCAAGTGTTAAAAATCACAGAAAAAAAGCTGTTAAAAACAGCTTGTACCAACACCCAAATCAATATAGACCCACAATCTTACTATCTAAAATCTATATCTGCTACATTAAAAAATTCTCATAAAAATAATTAAATGATTTATTTTTACTTATTGCAGTCGCTATATCATAATTACGGAGTATTTCTATACAACAACTGAGTTTAGGTCTAAATCTACTCTTTGAAATTGCGACATGAAACTCTTCTTTATTCAGTGTGTTCGTATTATCAAACTTGCTGATACCGAGTTTCTTACAACACTTATCATTCATACCAGCCATATACCAACTTTCGATCTCCTTTATTACAACAATAATATTTTCATCACAAAAAACTCCTATCTTATATAAGTTTAAAGCGGTTTTTTTTTGAGATATATTTGGGGCGCTATTAATATCCGCCAAGCATAATATATCTTCTCTAATAGCCTTTAGACCGTTAATATATCTTACAATTTCTGCTTTATTAATTTTTGCGTATTTGAAAACCGAAATCTTTATGTAGTTCCCCTTACTTATTAAAATAGGCGCAATAATTGAATCAATAAATGTCTCATCGCGATTCCCTTCAACGAGAATGGTTAACTTTTCATTTTCTGGCATATAATTACCTTATCACTCAATATATGTCTCTAATAGACGTTGTACGAATAATTCCGACATACCCATTTCTTTATCTAAAAACATCTCTATCTCTTTCTTTTTAATTGGTTTGGATATATCTGTAAATCCTTCTTTATTCCTATATACTAGAAAGATCTCGTGCGGTTCCGCATATCTTACTATTTCCGGATTATGTGATGTAGTAATGATTTGCTCATCTTCTGACGCGTCTCTCATTAAATCAACTATCTTTGAAATTACGTACGGATGTATATTTCTTTCCGGTTCTTCTATTATTTTCACTGGTTTGCTCTGATGGAACAACGCCACAACTAAAGCTGTTAAATTAATTGTTCCATCGGATACCAGAAAACTTGGTAATGATTTAGTATGATGATATTTCTCTCTAAATTGGAAAATTAAGTTATTAGCGAACTTCTTTGTGTGTATTTTATCTATAAAAGGTAAAATACTATTCAATACATTGTAGAATTTCTGTCTATCTCTACCTTTTAATATATTGTTTAGTAATATAGTCAAATTACTTCCATCTTCTTCCAAATCAACCTTACCAGTTATCGGTTGTGCCTTCTTAGACATCTTCGGATCGAAGTCATAGACTGAAATATTCGCAAATGTTTCTCCAGGTTCAGTTCCTAAGTACATCATATATGGCATTTGTAATATGGTTTCCATTGGGCTTAGTTTGCGACTATTTAACATATTTTTCGTTGAATTAATTACGAATATATTGTCTTCTTCATATTGTTTCATTACATATTTGTCAGCATCCACCCTAAGGTCAATATTATTTTTCTCTCTGAAAATCTTAATACTTCCAGCTCCAAGGTTATCAAAGGCTTCTCTGTTCAATCCATTTCTATCATTAATCATATTTTGGAATTGAGTGTAAAAATAAATTTCTTCCTTCAATATCTCAGACTGATTCATTGACCTGCCGAATTTTACTTCCAGCGTATATACTAATCCCCTAATTACAAATCCAACCTGTTTTTCCGAAGAAATTGAAATTAACATGGGTGGAAATACCTGAATTCCTTCCATTTCAATTTCAATCGAGAATTTTTCACTTTGACCTAATCTATTATTTAAGAAATAATCAATACCCCCTTGCATTGATATGGCATTATCTAAGCCAAAGTTTTTTACGTCTCTGATGAATTTGAATAATTGTACAAAATTTGATTTTCCAGATGCGTTCGCACCTATTAAAACGTTGAACTTCTCTAGTTCAATTTCACTATGTTTAAAGCTTTTAAAATTTGAGACGGATAACTTCTTTAATATCATTCTATTTCCTTAACTTCCCATCATCTTCTAGTTCTCGAATTTTAGTTACTGTAATAAGCTTTGTCAATAATGTTTATCTACATAAACAATGCCATATTTCTGTAGTTATTAATATTTCGTAAACAGTTTTGCTTGCTAACATTTTTGCTAACGAACTTTTCACCACGATAAATGACAAAGTGGTACCAAACAGTACCACCTGAAGCCAAATCGAATATTTAAAGGTATTATTAGTTACTCTGTTTTACTCTCAGGGACAAACCTCTTGTATCTTTTAATTGGGGGCAGATCACATGCCTTGCATTATCCATTATTATCGAATACCTACTAAAATCTTTTCTTACTCTTTCTCTTTGCTCTTTGTGCTGCTGGCTTACCCTTTACTTTAGGCTTTGTCTTTGTTTCTGCCTTAGCCTTCACCGCAGGCTTTGTCTTTGTTTCTGCCTTAGCTTTCGCCGCAGGCTTTGTCTTCGTTTCTGCCTTAGCTTTCGCTGCGGGCTTTGTCTTTGTTTCTGTCTCAACCTTCACCGCAGGCTCTGTCTTTGTTTCTGCCTTAGCTTTCACCGCAGGCTCTTTGCCCCCTCCAAATAAGCCTTTAATTTTCATCTCTCTCCTTCTTCCAACCTTATAATATTTTGCTTGGTTATTTAAAAGTAACTATGGCATTTTTTATCATAGTTTATTCCATAAACTGGTTACACGCATTATAAAGAGGCTAACATCCAAACACAAACATAACCTTGTTAAATAACAACATTTAGAAACATACAATACTATATTTATCCTTGTCACATATTTGCTAACATTTTTGCTAACGGACTTTTCACCACTATAAATGACAAAGTGGTACCAAATGGTACCACCTGAAGCCAAATCACCTACCTAAAGATATTAAGAGTTATTTATTGTTACGCTCAGGGACAAACCTCTTGTATCTTTTAATTAATCGATAAGCCTCACTTTAACTGCCGCTGGGCGACCTTCCTTGCCCTCACCCTTCTCGAATTCCACTTCCTGCCCTGCCTGGAGGCTATTAAACTCCACCCCTTCAAGATCGTTACTATGGAAGAAGAGGTCTGCCCCTTCCTCTGTCTTGATAAACCCAAACCCACGATCCGTTACCTTTGCGATTGTTCCCTTAGACATCATACACTCTCCTTTTAATCTACTAGCTAGGCTTTTAGATCATTTACCTTTTCTCTATCTCGCCCATATTATTCTTTCAGACAAATGATTCTCTATTTACTATAACGTAATAATTACCAAAAGGCCATATTTACCTAAAAAGATAGGAGTGCTTGCTAACATTTTTGCTAACGAACTTTCCACCACCAAAAATGACAAGGTGGTACCAAACAGTACCACCTGAAGCTAAATCTCAAATATAAAGGTACAACTAATTACTTATCAGTACTCTCAAGGACAATACGCCTGTATCTTTTAATCAGGGTGTCACAGGTTCGAGACCTGTACGGCCTACAAAGCTAAATAGACCGTCCCTGCCGGGGGGATTTGAAGATAATCAGGGTGTCAAGACACTAGGTCAACCGACACCCTGATTTTAGTATTTCCATGGTAATAAGGCAAGTAAAAGGGCTAATAAATGTTTCTTTCCTAGCTATCTCGTACAAACTTTTTACAAACGCAGATTTATATGAAGCAGCGTTATTACCAATTTAAATAATTGCTCGCTAATAAGACTCTAGGGTTGGACCTTTTTATAAAACAGGGCCATCTTTTACGCCGACGGCTTTTATTCGAATCTTTCAATATTATTGCAACCTACACCTGCTTCAACATAATTTGTACAGCCATAAAAAGCGCCTTCGTATTCTTTGCTTCTCTTCACGATCATATAGCCATCCTTGCAATCAGGACAAACGAAAATATCTTTTAATTCTCTTCGATCGTTGGTCATAAAATCGCAGATTTCAGTCTCATTCGTGCACATATAGAGTCTGAGTCCGTAGTTTTTATTGTATTCATACCTTAGGGGAAAGCTGCACTCGGGGCATTTTAGAGAAAAGAGATCTGGAACATCCAAATTCATATCTTTAGGGAATGGAAGGTTATATTCGCTAATTAATTCTATCAAAAATCTGGAAGGCCTATGAAGAGGAGAAGCAATAAATACACGATTCTTAGTCCTAGTGAGTGCAACATAGAACAGGCGTCTTTCTTCGGCGAAAGGCATGCTGATATCTTCGAAAGTTACCATTTTAATTATAGGATCCGTTTCAATCTGGCTCGGAAATCCGTATCTGCTCTCAAGCATGTTAAGAATGATCACGTTGTCGTATCCAAGACCTTTAGAGCTGTGGACCGTTAAGAAATTAATATTAGCCTTGGGAAATTTCTTACTAACAACCTTATTGCTATCTTGATAGGCTTTAAATTCGCCCGAAGTCTGAAGTTTGTATAAATCAAAATTATATCTTCCTAGAAGAAGAATTGAGGATGGTTCGCCGAATTCAAGTATAATACTTTCAATAGCTTCATTAACAGATTTGGCTAAATTTTTATATGTTTGAGTTCGATCGTCATAGAATTTAAGTTGAATAGGGTCTTTGAGATTTTTGGGTGACACTAGGCGTTTTGTTATTTGAGCAGAATTCTTTTGAATGAAGTCCCCGGCAATATCGATTAACTCCTGAGAATTCCGATAGGTATGCGTTATTAACAATTCTACTCCGGATCCCATTAACTCTATGAAACGCTTAAATAGTGTAATATCAGATCCCGCGAATGCATATATTGATTGCCAATCATCTCCTACAGCAACAACTTTAGCTCCAGTAATCTCAGAGAGTCGTTTTGTTAGATTAAATCGTTGTCTGGCAATATCTTGGAATTCATCGATTACAATATACTTATAGGGTAAATTCATCTCTTGTTTCTGCATTTCAGCTAAATAAAAGTTTGCGTCATTTATCATATCGGCAAAATCAACTTGATTTCTTTGGTTTAAGATTTTCTGATAATGCAAGTATACTTTTTCTAGGTTTTATTTGCATTTGGTTGCTGCCCGTTTTATCCTTACAAAAAGCCTTTTGGGGGTGTGCTATGATAAAGCGTTTCGCATCCCTATTAAGGCGAATAGTGGGGAGGCTAAAAATGAACTTAACGGCACTATCGGCAACTTTGGGGGTTATGTTTTTGCCACTAGGAGTATATTTTGTAGTAGAAGGCCGAGTAGAGGATAAATGGTTCGGGTTTGGCTTTTTTCTTTTTGGGTTATTGCTACTTACCGCCACTATGTTACGTGTATGGAATGAAGATAAAAAGGACAGGCAGGAAAAAGAAGCACGGGATACAGTGGAATATAACAGATTCGAACTTCAAACCAAAATTCTAGTTGGTATTTTAGATGAATTAAAGAAGCTTAATAAAGAGGGTGATAATAATGATAGAAGAACTAATACCTAGCAATAATGCTATAGTCTGTAAACTCTGCAATTCGGCCGATGTAATCAAATACGGCAAATACAAAGGCGTTCAGCGTTACTTCTGCCGAGCCTGTAAATCTAAATTCAAGGCTGATGATACCCTCTTTCATATGAAAACACCAGCCAATCAAGTATCATCGGCACTCAATATGTACTATGAGGGAATGAGCATTAAAGCTATCCGCAGGAACTTACAGCAGGAACACGGTAATATGCCTTCAACCGCCACTATCTACGAGTGG
>SDBU01009837.1_pt1 | contig 10683 bp, 11 predicted proteins | sample 2277071 | NCBI WGS metagenome assembly SDBU01 (sample SAMN10397929, study PRJNA504765) | marine sediment metagenome | isolation source: marine sediment core GS08_GC12, 126 cmbsf | place: Arctic Ocean: Gakkel Ridge, Loki's castle | collected 2008
CTCCTTTTGGCTTATTTGCCTGTGCAGGCTTAACATTAGGATTTGATGCCTCTCTAACACCTTGAGTAACTTCCCTTCCATGAATAGCACCTCCTTGTCGGAGATGCTAACCGATTCGTCAGGGTGACATTCTTCCTTCAACGTTATGGTGACATTTTACCTTCAAGCCAACATGACTATTGACAGGGATATCAAAATCAATTATTCTATTTTCTAGTTCCTGCTTCGGTCTCAAAACCAGGAAAAAACGGCACTGGGAGGTGGGAGATGAAATACTTATGAGGGTTGCAACCAATTTTGGGGAAAGACACTACAAGTGAGGAAAGCTTAGTTCGGCAAGAACGAAAAAGAAGGAGGTGAAAAGAGATGCTAAAAATGTTGAGGAGATTGCATAAAGATGAGCGGGGAATCACTGGGCTGGAGACAGCGATTATCCTTATCGCCTTCGTGGTAGTGGCTTCGGTGTTTTCCTATGTGGTGCTCTCAGCAGGCTTTCTCGCTGCTGACCAAGCCAAGGGAACCATCATTGAGGGTCTGGAGAAGACCCAAGCCACCCTGGAGGTCAGGGGAAGCGTTGTTGGCAACGACGTTAACGGCGACGGCGATATAGATAATATCGAGTTTGTGGTTGCCTGTGCCATCACTGGACAATCGATCGATATTAGTGCAACGAGCACCACCATCACCTACTGGGATCCGGATGACAAGCTACATGTTGCTTACGACGCTACCAATGCATACAATCCGATCACTCCAGTCTACCCACCTGCTGCTGCTGCGGCCGAATGGGGGAAATACCTGTTGCTAGATGAAGGTGCTACTGGTGTGCTCGATGCCCAAGACCAGATGTCAATATGTGTTGGCATCAGCACCGCCGATGGTACCACCGACTATGCCACGTTGGGAGCTAATACCACCTTCAGTATTGAGATAAGGCCGCCCAGGGGCGGTGTGCTGGTTATCGAGAGAACCACTCCTGCCGCTATAACTGAGGTGACCGACCTGCATTAAGGGGCAAAAGACAGAAAAGGCACAAATTTATTTGTGCTAATTTTAGCATAGGCTTGGCTCTTGGGGGCAAAGCAAATGTCTATCATTGAAAAGCCCATAAAGTTAGCTGGCTCAAAGGGTGAGGAGAAAGTGGCAGCCATATTTGATAGTGGCTCTACCTACTCCTGTATCAAGCCTGACTTAGCAAATAGACTTGGCTTGGTGGAAAGATTGCCTGAGCTGATGGAATTTGGCATCGCTAAAGAGGGTGAAAGCTTGTCGGCAAAAGAGGCGATACGGCTTAACTTCTATATTGATGGCTACAGATTTTCCGATGAGTTCATGCTCATCCCTGAGCTATCTGAACCAGTGATTATTGGAGCAGCCACACTTCAGAAGTGGCGAATAAAGCTAAATCTTGAAACCGATGAGGTCGTCATTGACCCCAGGGTGACGAAACTTCGGCTCTTGTCTTTCTGCTCAGAGGATTAGGAGTGAACCGAGCAACCTATATTCTAGTAGTGATTTCCCTGCTGATTGGGCTACTGGGGGTGGTGGGATGTGGGGAAAGCAATGAAGGAATTACACCTGCCGAGGGAGCGACGCCAAATGATGAGCTGCTAGATTTATACCCTGAGGAGGTATTAGGTAATTTGTTTTCCTTGGAGTTTGAGTCTCAACACGAACAAAATTGGGAGCAATTTGAAGGCAAGCGAGTGGAGTGGAGGGGAAGGGTATATAATAAAGAAGGTATCGATGGTAAGGTGGCGGTATCTTTGGAATATGCTTATCAGTCTAGTCCACTTGCCCACAGAAATTTACGCGCTGGGGTAATTATTTACCTTAATAAAAGCGAAGCTATGGATTTAACACCAAAGGTCAGCCAAATTGCCTACACTGGTCACCTCGTCCGGAGACTCTCTTGGACAGACAAAGCTGATGCCCTAGAATTACTGACACTTGGCTATACAGGGGCTTCGGCGGTAACCATAGAGGACGGAAGACTTGTTGAGTGAAAATGGTAAGAACTAAAGATTACCTCGGGCTGAACGATAAATATTTGCACGAAGCTGCTACATTGCTGGCAGAAGGCGACTATGTTCAAGCTTCAGAGAAGTTCTGGGGGGCAGCCGCTGAGATAATCAAGGCGGTAGCCGCAGAACGAGACATCGAACTCAGGTCTCACGGAGAAATACACAGGTTTGTAACAAGACTTGCCAAGGAACTCAACGAGCCACAATTACTGAGGTTGTTTGGACTCGCTGCCGCTCTGCACCAGAACTTCTACGAGAATTGGCTGACAGCGGAGATGGTGGTAGAGTATGGTGAGTCGGTGAGGGAGTTGATAGGGAAGTTAAAGAGCGCTGCCAGGTTTTATAAAAGTTAGAATCAGGTGGCAGTTTCACAGGGTATTAGGAGGAGGTGAAGGAGATGGAACTGGAAGAGAGGGTAAAGGTGCTAGAGGATGAAGTGAAGCTGTTGAAGAATGAAGTGCAGCAGACCTTGCTAGATATCAAGGAGCAATTGTCTGAGGGCACCTTTTCCTTCAGTAGCCTTCTAAAACCTAAGAAGACAGCTCGGGGTGGGACAAGCCAGAGGGAAAAGGCAGAACCTATCGCTGAAGGAGAGGACGACTCTTCTCGCGGAGGGTTGTCAAGATTTCTTTGATCATTTTGCATTGTTACGAAAATAGGTTTTCTTGCGTTCGCCCTGAGCTTGTCGAAGGGCCGTTCATGGTTCGACAAGCTCACCACGAACGGCACCTGTCATATCAATTTTCATCTTTCGTGGTGCCGATGGCAACCGACATGATAGATTGCCAGGCAAGAGCTGAGGAGGGCAGCCATTGATAAGGTAATAGCGACTATCTTACTCATTATCGCTGCGGTGGTGGGGGTGGGGCTGGTGGTCAATGCTACCCTACCGGCGATATACCGTGGTAGTGGTGCCATGTTGGGTGGGGCGGAGAAGGTAGGTGAGCGAATCAAGACAGACATCAGCATTGTCCAGTTTGCCCCTGAGCTGGATGCTGATGGAAACTGGGAGAATGCCTACGGGAATGGGGATGCAAACTTTGATATCTTCATCTGGGTAAAGAATGTGGGGGCATCACGCATCATTGCCATAGATAACTGTGACATCTGGTTTGGCAAGGAAGGGAGCATTTCTCGCATCACCTATGGAGGGGCTGATTTTCCCCGCTGGAGCTATGAGGTAGAGGGTGGTGGGGAGTGGGAGCCAGCGAGCACAGTGAAATTCACCATTACCTATTCACTCGGAGTCTTATCTCCCCTCACTTCAGGGAGCTACCGCTTTAAGATAAGTACCCCCAATGGCATCTGGAAGGAATATTCTTACAGTGTAAGCTGAGATGGAAAATGCTTTAGTGGCAATAATTTGTATCGCTTTGCTACTCTTTGGAGGGCTGGCGATAACTCATAGCACCCTCTCCTCGGTGGATATGGTGTCCACTAGCTGGAAGGAGATGGAGACAAACAGTGGTGAAATAGCCCGAACCGAGATAGAGGCGACAACTGCTGACCTTGATGCTACCAGGACTATTGTAAGGGTAACCGTTGTGAATCAAGGTCAGGTATCTCTTCATGACTTCAGTAAATGGGATGTCATCGTGCAGTATTATGATGAGGTTGATGTTTACCACATAGTGAGGGTTGATTATACCTCGAGCGCCACTCCGGCGGATAATCAATGGACGGTGGAGGGCATATACCTAGATGCTAGTGCAGGGACGCCTGAGGCTTTTGAGCCCAACATCCTTAACCCAGGTGAGGAGATGATAGCGAAGATAAAGTTATCGCCAGCGATTAAGGGAGTCACTAATTTCCTGGTGGCAGTGGCTACTCCAAATGGTGTAGCCACCTCGAAAACCTTCACTGCTTGAGGGAGGCAAAATGGTTTATGCAAGGGCAGAGCGAGTAATCACCACCGGCAATGTTGAATTAGATAAAAAGATAGGAGGAGGGCTTCCTATAGGCTCGTTGACCTTGATCGAAGGGGGGTCAGATTCGGGTAAGTCGTCTCTTTCCCAGCAGATGATTTGGGGCTCTTTAAAGGATGACCAGAGGGTAAGCCTGCTCACCACTGAGAATACCCCCAAAAGCCTTATCACTCAGATGAAAAGCCTCGGCTTGGATGTTATCGACTATTACTTCTTGGGGAGGCTCAAGATATACCCCCTGCACACCTCGTCTATGAGACAAGAATTGGTCCAGGGATTATACAGCCTACTTAATGTTATTGGCAAAGAGATAAACGATGTCATATTTGTCGATTCCATTACTGGCTTTATTGACGGGGCTCCAACGGACGACGTGGTCTCTTTCTTTGAGACCGCCAAAATCTATTGCAGTAACGGTAAGACGATCGTCATTGTCATTCATTCCGTTGCTGCCCGTGAGGAGTTCACCATTACCCGTGTCCGTTCTATTTGTGACGCCCACCTAGTGCTGCGCACTGTGGAGGAAGGTGGGAGACTCATGAAGATATTGGAGGTAGCCAAGGTTAGGGGAGCCCAGAAGAGCACCGGCACCATCTGGGGTTTTGATGTGGAGCCAAAGCGCGGCATTCGCATCATCCCAATTAGGAAGGTACGGGTGTAAAGAGGGGTCTATCATGCCAAAGATACTATTGCCTTTCCCAACTGAAAAGGAGCATACGTCACAGAGTGGGCTTTATCATCGGCTGCCTCAGGACTTGCAGGAGCAAGCTAATAATTGCAGCTACCTTCTGGAATATCTTCAGATGATACCTACCGATGGGGTGGGTGTCCCCCAATACTACCCTGAACTCAGCCGCAAACTTATGCGAATGCGTATGCCCCACCTCATTTATCCAGTTAGGGAAAAAGAAGGTGAAGAAAGGATTTTTATCCATATTTACCCCGACCCTGAGGATATCCGGAACTTCTATATTCCTGTGGAACCTATTATTGGGATGGACCTGGATGAGCTAATGGCAGAGATAGAGGTAAAGTTGCTTGACTCTTGGGCGAAATTTCCCTCGACAGGGAGTGAAGAGCAAAAGAGGCAGGACTTGCTGAGGTGCATTGATGAGATTTGCCATGCAGGGGAAAGAAGAGGAGGTTGGTTCAAGGGGAGCAAAAACAACATCATCCGGGTGACACCACGTCAATTAGCTGGGATAAAGTACCTCATCTTGAGGGATAAAACAGAGATGGGGGTACTGGAGCCATTGCTTCGCGACCCATATATCGAGGATATCAGTTGTAGCGGGCTGGGGCAAATTTATATCGAGCATAAGATATTTGGTTCGCTAAAAACAGCGATTCATTTCACCGAGGAGAGCGACCTGGACGAATTTGTCCTCCGTCTCTCAGATAGGGTCAAAGCGCCGGTGACAGCACGCCGACCAGTTGTAGACTCTGTCCTTCCTGACGGGTCACGTATCAATATCGTCTATGGCAGTACTATCTCCAAACGTGGCTCCAACTTCACTATCAGGAAATTCAGTGAGACGCCACTTAGCATCTTGGAGCTTATCGAGCTGGGCACACTTGACTATACTATGATTGCCTACCTATCCTTGCTCGTGGAGGAGGGGGCGAATGTGTTCATCGTGGGGGAAACAGCTTCAGGAAAAACCACTCTGCTCAATGCTCTCACTACCTTCATTCTCCCTGATGCTAAGGTAATAAGTATAGAGGATACCCCAGAGTTACAGGTTCCTCATAAGAACTGGCTTAGGGAGGTAACCAAGATTTCCTCCCCAGGAACGAGTGGTGCTGAGGTGTCTATGTTCCACCTCCTCAAGGCATCGCTGAGGCAGCGACCTGATATCATCATAATTGGGGAGATCCGGGGTGAGGAGGGAGCTATCGCCTTCCAGGCAATGCAAACGGGTCATGCGGTGATGTCTACCTTCCATGCTGACTCGGTAGCAAGGCTTATTCAGCGTCTCACTGGGACTCCCATCAATATTCCTAAGACTTTTATCGATAATTTGAACCTGGTGGTTATCCTGGCTAGGATCAGGCTTCCCGATGGCAATATGGGGAGGCGGGTCCTCAGTATCAATGAAATCGTGGGTTATGACGGCTTCTCCGATTCCTTTTCCTTCATCGAAGTATTTAGCTGGGATGCATTAAACGATAAGTTTGAGTTTGTGGGTTATACCACCAGTTATATTCTGGAGGAGAAGATAGCCTTGAAGCGAGGCATCCCTCCCGAGCAGAAGCAGCGTATCTACGATGTATTAAAGAAGCGGGTAAGGATCCTGGAGAGGTTGCATAAAAGGGAGGGAGTGCGCAATTTCTATGAACTTTTACAGGCTTTGGCGAAGCTTCAAAAGCAAGAGGAATTCTAGCCAGCGCACCCTTGACTTTGATCTCTTTTCTCAGCTATCTTATATGTCAGCGATAGCTGAGGCTGGTGTTGATCGTCATCGTTTTTTTGAGTATGCCTCCCAGTTTCCTTGTTCCATAGCCAGCTACTTCAGGGATATTCACCTTCTGGCAGAGAAGCTGAATTATGACTATGCCGAAGCTTGCCGGATTATAGGTCAATCCACCAAAGAGGATGAGATCAGAAGCCTCCTCCTTAGGTTTTCAGCAGCTCTTTCCTCAGGAGAAAGGGAGGAGGAATTCCTCACCAGAGAAGCTCGGGTACAGGCAGAAGCCTATTCTAATAAATATCAGCGAGACCTTGAGAGATTAGGGGCGTGGACCTATGCCTTTGTTGGTCTGATTGTTTCTGTCACATTGATCCTGATCATCGCTCTTATCTCCTCTATGATTTTCCCCGCCGGGGCAGACGTAACCCTATTTGTCACAGTAGTAATGGGGGTGGTGATGGTGGGGAGCTTGTTTGGAGCTTGGGTCATCTACCAAACAGCCCCCCGTGAGATTAAAATCCACTCCTCGCCACAACCATCCCGAGAGCAGCGTCTCAACAGCACCATTTTTAAGGTGCTGCTGCCTGCCTCTATCGCCTTAGGGGTGGTTATGGCAATACTCCATGTGGATATCTGGATAATACTTTTAGTCTGCGGAGGCACGGTATTTCCCATTGGGCTAGCCAGCCTTGTGAGTGACCGTCGGGTAGATAGGAGAGATAAGGAGACAGGGACCTTCTTTCGCTCTCTGGGTGGCATCACCACTGCAATAGGCATTGGTGTAAAGGAGGGGCTCGACAAATTAGATATGCGCCCTATGCCTTCTCTACTGCCTTACATCGAAAGGCTGCGCAATAGGCTGGGTCTGGGGCTCAAGCCCGAAATCTGCTGGCAGAGCTTCTCAGCCGAGACAGGGAGTGAGGCGGCAAGACGTAGCAGCCAAATCTTCTATGATGCAACCAGTCTGGGAGGCGATGCCGAGAGGGTGGGAGAGCACGCCTCCTTCTTTACTACCACCCTCCATCTTTTACGGGCTAGACGCAAGTTGCTATCATCAACCTACCGCTGGCTCTCCGTGGGCATGCATGCTATCTTGGTGGCATTGCTGGTGTTTATTGTGGAGCTAATTTGCTATTTCGCCGAGATTGTGCAGGGTCTGGAACAGGAAATGGAGATGGGAGGTGCTCAGGAATACCTTGCTAGGATTACCGGCGACATTTTCCTGTTCAATTTCAGCGTGGCTGAATCTTTCAGAATACTGATTATTCCGGCAATATTAGTTCTCAGTGTGGTCAATGCTTTTGTTTCTCACACCACTGAAGGGGGGCACTGGTATAAATTCTTCTTTTACTGGGGCATCACCCTGGCTTTATCGGGTTTATTCCTTTGGGGCGTGCCGATACTGGTGAACTTCATATTCGCCAAGGTAGGATAGGACCAAATTGCAGCCACTACCGAGGTTCAATGGTTCCCTTTCTTTTACCTTCTAAGCAGGCGGCGGTTAACTCTAAGCACTATCGCAACCAATATGGCAAGTCCCATGATAATGGCAAAGATCCATTGCCTGGGACCTTCAGTGTAGGTCTCCGTTCGTTGGCTGGTGCTTTCCCATGCCTCATCAAAGCTGTGATAGTAACCAGCCTTGCTATGGAAGGGACCGATTAGCCCTAGTGAGCAAGATAGGCTGCGATAATAACTAGCTTTCCTATAAGGGGAATCGATTAGCCATAGCGGCTCAGATGGACTGCGCTGATATTGGACTTGCCTATCGAGGGAATCACCTACTACAAAGGTTTCAGCCCTCAGCGACTTATAAAATCCCTTCGATAGGCTATCCACCCATGACATCCCCTCACTGAAGCTGCGCAGATAGTTAGCTATCCTGCCAAACGCATCACGCACATTTACTGGTTCGCTCAAGCCTTTTCCAGGCTTTTTAGCTATACTATCATCAGGCACCCGAATCCCCTCCGAGAGACCCCTTTTAAGCCACTTGCTTGGGCTATCTATGCTGGCTAACACCTCACCGAGACTGCGGTAATATTTGACCTCTCTCCCGAAGATGTCTCTTGCTTTTAATCCCTCAAATAACAAAATTATATCGACTAACCCGAATGGTCTCTCGTCTAACGGTTTATCCTTTATATTTAATGCACTCTCAGGGAAACTACAAATATAATAAGCTATCCTGCTAAAGGAATCAGCCATACCCAACTCCTCAGGTATAGACTTCTTGAGGGACATGGCTGAAATACCCTCCTGTGGCACTAGCAGTTCAGACAAGTGTTTACCAGGTGATTTGCTCAGGTAATCCCTGGGTATGAGATTCTCTGGGAAACTGCGGGAGTAAAGCCCTTTGCTCTTGAAGGAGTCGTTGACATAGGGTAGCTCATCTAAAGCCTTGTTAAAGCTTATATACCTTGTTTCCGCTAATTGCCACGATTCACCCAAATTTTTCCCATTCCTCTTAGTGATAGACTCGCCCCATTGACAAGTTTCTCCCAATGCCTTATGAAAGGCTTGAGCCTTTATAGCAGTGATCAATATCGACTCATCAACGGTTCGAATATAATTAGCCCCTTTATCAAATCTTTCAGCTAGATTCAACGACTCACCCATAGCTTTATCAACACTCTTTATAACCCGCTCCCCTGTGCTTAGAGATTCATCTGCTGTGATGTGAAATCCTTTTTGGATGTTATCCAGGGCTGATACATTCTCACTGAAGCCACGGATAACTCCCGCTTTCCTGTCAAAGGTGGGAGTTACCTTGCAGGATTCAGCAAGAAGTTTATCAGCTTCTTTTACCAGGCTATCACCGCTAGCAAGGGCTTCAGCAAAGCCCTTATCAACTCTCTTAGTGGCTAAATGGGCTGCCTCCCAACTCTCATCAAAGGTTCGAGTATAATCAGCCTTTTTACTAAATACTTCGGCTAGATTCAACGACTCGCCCATAGGTTTATTAGCACTCTTTATAACCCACTCCCCCACACTTAAAGATTCACCTGCTGTGATGTAAAATCCTTTTTGGATGTTATCTAGGGCTGATACATTCTCACTGAAGCCACGGATAAACTCCGCTGTCTTACTAACTATAGAAGTTGCCTTACAGGATTCAGCAAAAGGTTTATCGAAGGCTTTTGCCAGGCTATGATCGATAGTACAAGCTTCAGCAAAGCTCTTTCCGACTCTCTTATTGAAATCACCGTTCACCCCCAGTGGCTCCCCTAGAGCCTTGTAGGTTTCCTTCGTAAATGAATGAGCAAGCTCACATTGCTCAGATAAGGGCTTCTTACTCCCTTTACTGAGCGAGGGAGCAATAATAAGAGCCTCAGATAACTCCTTATGATGCTCAACTTTGACATACTCTACAGTGACCGAGGGAGCAATAATAAGAGCCTCAGATAGCGTAGTAACATAATATTTGGGAACCTGCTGAATATGCATCTTAGTGTCACCCGAGCCTGTAGAGGATAAAGTAGTGGGTGTAGCCTCATATTCCGCACAAGTTGCAGATTCACCTTGACATAAATACTTGCCAGAGGGGGGAGCATTTTCTGGCACAGATGTTTCGACTACAGGAAGATCAGCTTCTGCCCCGGCATTTATACTGCCTTCAGGGCAATCAAGGTTCAGATGGTCTGGTTCTACAGGGATACTTGGCTCTGATGGTTCTTCTTTGACCTCAACCACTGTGGTGAGAGGGGGCGTTAGAGTTTGCTCTGCTGGCATTGCTGGAGGAGCTGTGGTTGAGTCGATGCTTAGCTTGCTGGGGGTATTTGATATTGTTCCTGTGGGAACAGGGCTCTGCATTGCACTAATGGGAGTTACGGGGATGAAATTAGCCAGGAGAATTGCAATAATCGATAACGCTACAATCGTGCTTTTCCTGGTGATACTTAAAGGGTTTTGAGATAACTTAATTTTCCTCATCGGCGAGAATCCTATAGGCTATTATAACCCAAAAAGCGATTGAATTTCCCTTCTTACTATAATACATAGGGCAAGCTTTTTATAGCGGTGTCAATCTTTAATCGCTAATTCAGGGTTGATGAGCTGTAATGGGCCAATAGATCGTTACCTGTCTCCAAAAGCCAATCGGTACTTATAGCATCGAGAACAACTGCTGGGAACAAGGCAAACTCCTGGGGTAAATCATATCCCAGCTCCTTCAGCTTCTCAAGCGGTGTTTTCCCCTCCATTCCTTCTCCATAGTGTGGTCTCACCAAATTGAAGAAGTATTCCCAGCCGGCTGCTTTTTGTAGAAACTCCTGCTCATCCTGGATTCCGAGTAGGAAAGGGATGTAGAATTCCTCATCGTCA
>SDBU01009838.1_pt1 | contig 10681 bp, 7 predicted proteins | sample 2277071 | NCBI WGS metagenome assembly SDBU01 (sample SAMN10397929, study PRJNA504765) | marine sediment metagenome | isolation source: marine sediment core GS08_GC12, 126 cmbsf | place: Arctic Ocean: Gakkel Ridge, Loki's castle | collected 2008
CTCCTACCATTGATACCAGTGGAAGATAAACATAGCGCTGTCAACGGGCGTAGTCGCTTCACCGGTGTGAACAAGTTGTATCAGTGCCGCCCACCACGGTTGACCCCCCATTTCGATTGTGATTTTCCGCCAAATCCCGGTAGTACCGCCAGCTATTAACGGTGTATCATAATCAAAATCCGTCCATACATCAGCCCCGGCATTGATCTGGACTAAATCCCATGCTTGTAACCCTGAAGTGCCACCAAGCCCGACAGAATCGAGAGAGTGATACACCTCCTTGACCTTCAGGGTTGTACTGTCTAAAAGGTTAGGGAGTCCCTTAAGGCTGTCATACCGCATATATCCCCAGACTTTCCCAAACCAAGTCTGATCGGCGGTGCGAGCAGTAAGCGGCAACTCCAACATTAAGGTATCCGTAGAAGTGCCGTCAGTAAAGATGTACAGCGTATCCGTTCCCAGATACCTCGCTTGACCGAATGCCTGTACTGCGAACAGCAGACATAGTAACACGATGATTTTTTTCATAATGCCTCCAAAGCCTTCGCTAAACCTTTTGATTTTCTTGCTTTTGTAATTTCCTGTTTATATAGTATCGCACCTACAGGCGCCAATTCCCGTGCGGCTTTCAGTCCGACCTTTTTCAACTCACCCGTTTCACCCAATTTGTCCATGCGTGCGGTCAAGTCCAGACTAAACTCCACCCATCCTTTACGCGTATGACTTCCAGGGATACCAAACACTTCCGTTGCCATCACTGGAGTAAGCATAAATGCCCCTGCACGAGCGATAGAATTCACCGCTTCTTGAAACTCCCCGGATCGTAACCGTGCAAGATCGGAAAACATCCCCAGCGAACCCACCTGCGAGACTCGATCCAGAATCCCCATCAGGAAACTACGATCCTCTTCACCCCACATCTCAGGCGCATTGAACAGATTTGTCCGTACCATGTTTTTCGCCCGGATAACGAACTCACCCCCCAGATATCCGCCGGCAGCCAGCCTCAAAAGCGGCATCACATTTCCACGGGATATTTCACCCCGGATCAGATGATCTTTCACATAAACCGCTTGCCTGTAACCAAACCTCTTGAACAGCCCAAACACCCGGAAGCGTGGATCGTTCATCCAGATAGGATCAGACATGATGTTTTTCTGCAACTGTGCATCTGTGGCGAACCGATACACCGCATCCAGCCGGTGACTATCAGTGATGTTTTTTGTGACATCATCAATCCCCAAATCCTTCAGTTGCCGCACAGCCCACGCCTTGCGAGATTTGCCCACATTGCCACGCCGGGCGATCTTGATAAGATCGCGAATATACACATCACCGGTAGTCGCCGATATAGCGTTAAGTGCCTGGTTGACAGCAGAGAACAGCCGCATACCTGGATTCTCCACCCCGACAGTATAAGAGAACAGTGCCCGACCTGCACCTTTGAACTTCTCCGCAGCGCTGAGTTCCGGCGCCATCAACAGGTTATTCAATCCCCTATGCTGAATCATATCGCCGGGATAACCGGCAAGCACCGACAGTGCTGCACGCTTCCGGGACAGTACACCCGACCGGGCAGCGATAGTGCGTCCCTCTTTGGATAGCAGCATATACGCGCCTTGAATGGTACGTAACAGCCCCGCCTTCGGAACGATACTGATAAATGCCTGCATTAAATTCGGGATAGTTGCCATACCCCACCCGATCTTAGTTCCTACCTCAAACTCAGTGAACCACTTAGTGAAGGTTTTCCATGACTGTGACTTGCCAAAGAACTCTGATTCGCCGGTGATATAGTGCATCACCCGTTCCATCTCGTCAGCCGCCTTACCATCGAGAACACGAGCCATCTTCAATAGATCGTAGTATTTTTCTTTCTTCGGTCCGAACTTCTCTGCGATAGCCAGTGACTTCGATAGCTTGTTCACATAAGCATCTACCGCCACCACCGGGTCTTGCACATAAAACTTTCCAGACAGGTTCAGATTACGATTCATCTTAAATGATGACCACGGATTGAATATGTTCGCTCCCGACCGGGATTTCAGCGCCATAGCAGCGACAGCCGGGGACATCCCCTTTTTGTGGATCAGTTCATCCAACGCTTCCGCCGTCCATTTATTAAAATCACCATTTTGCATTCCCTGGCGCACCATAGTATTGATATCACCCAGATCGGCATTGTTGACATTACCCTTGAACCCACGGTTTTTCAACGCCGTCAACGCTTCCAATTCCTTCAGCGCTCCACGCTTGTGAAAAGACATGGCAGCTTTATTGAATAAATCCTCCAGGTCAGTGTACCATGCAGTCAGAACCTCTTCATGCTCCATATGGGGGAAATAGCCATCAACATATCCTATCGGGGAATCCTTGATCTTTCGATTCACTTCTCCGAATAGACCAAGTTGCATCTGTTCCTCTTTTACATTCCCCCCGGCAATACTTCTGTATACATCGAATTTCTCGTCAGACCACTTACGGAAATCATTTGCGAGTTTAGCCACTAATGGATCACTTGGAGTAATGTCATTATCAACTGCACGCCTGAATTGCTGATACTGTTCACGCTTCAGTGACCCGGTCAATCCACCCTGCTTGGAGAACTTAGCGAATCCCATATCAATAAGTTCATTATGAAATTCACCTTTCCACCTTGCAGTAGCAGTGCCAACACCCTTATCACCAGCCAATTCAACAAACTCCTCCCCAACAGAACCCAACTTCTTCCAGGTGTTCCGTGTTTGGAACAGCAGTGTTTTTGCTGCTCTACCTGTAGCGGTCAGAAAACTCATTTCTTCACCATCCACTTCTCGAAGGCTATCTCAAACGGATCACCGGAAGGAGCTATATCGAACAGCGCCCCCTCTTGTTTCATCTCATTTTCCAGCAGATCCGCATAACGACTGAAGGTTTCCCGGATCTCCTTCTGTTTACCATTCTCCAGCATATTGAAGATCACACCAGCACGACCTTCGAGCACTTCCTGTTCGAGAATATTCACTTGACCTTTTTTGCTCGCGGCATCAAATTGGAGCCTATGCGCCAGGGCTTTTTGTAGGTCATCTACCAACGCACCCCCATGGCTTTCTGCTCGGATGATCTGTGGCACAGCGGACTCTACTTTTATGCGCCACTCACCAAGTCCATGCCCACCCTGCATGAATATATCAAGCAAGTCCTTATCCTTAACCACCTTGCCCATCAGGGCTTTTTCGATAATCAACTTGCCTTCGTCAGTCAGTAGTTTTGTTTTCTCATTTATCAGCGCGGTCATGTTTTGAGGATTAATCACACCGTCGTCTTCCAATGCACCCAAGAACTTCCGGCTACGATCATCACCCAGGAACTTTCGCACTGTCTCGTCGGGGGCTAACTGTTCAGCCATCACCCCGATAGAAGACGGAGAAATCTCTTTCCCTGTTGCCACGGCAGCAGCAGCTTGACCCTGCACCTGAGTTGTAGTCACATTGAACCGATGCACCAGCGTTTCGTACTCTTCCGGTTTCACGTCATCCATCAGGCGCACCAGGACAGGTTTTTCAAATCGATCGATCTCTGCCGGATCAATCCCAAATCCCGCCGCCTCCTTACGTAGAGTCTTGACATATCCACCGGCATTATTATTCACATCGTACATCCGTTGGATTATCATGGAACGACCATTGCCACCCAGAACCACACCACGAGCGTCAATGATGGGCGGTCCTTCAGTAGCAGAATTCACATTATTTATCAATGCACGTTCATTCGGTTCGGAACTCCACCGGATCACTTTGCCTGATTCACCCTTATCTGTGTGATATGCTCGCTCCTGTACCCCGACGGGATAATCTTCCCTCTGTTTGAATAACACATCTTTTGTGCGCGCTTCATGCGATGGGATCAGATCATCAGATTCTACCAAAGCATATTTTGCTCCCACATCATCCGAATAGCCTCCTGCAGTTGGGATTTTCACATCACTCTTTGCCCCGATAACGGACGCTACCGGCGTCAATTTCCTCTGTGCCTGTGCTACACTCTCGGCTCCCGTCGGTGCGGCGAAGTCGTAAACGAATAACGGTTCAGTCTCTTCAATTTCCTTTACAGTATTGACGTTTATCCGGCTCTTTTCGACGTTCTCCATCAACCCCACGCCACCGGGACGGCCACCGGGTGTGAACAGGTCTGGCGCCTGTGCTATCGCTTTCTCAGAAGGCAGTTGTTTGTTCAGTATTCGGGGTTTCGCTGAAACACGAGATTCAATCAACCCAAACTCTTCCGCTTCACGACCACGCAGGAATGCTCGACGACCGGACGGTGTAGTCTTTGAGGCAAAATCCACCCGACTGACAATTTCAGCATCAGCGATATCCTCTTCGCGAATCAGCCGATTCATCTTTTTCAGCTTTTCTATCTGTCTCGGTGAAGCGTTTATGCGGGCAGAGAACGACGTTGTCTCTATCCCGGTTTCTATCGGAGTTCTCGATACACGCCTTGCTGCCCTGAATGCTTTCAATGCTTTCAATGGTGCAGCCCCGATAGCTCCGCCAAACGCCGTCGTCAGCCCCACATTCAGCGGTGATGGTTCAGTCGCCAGACCTTCAGCAACTCCAGCACCAGCGAACACAGCAGTCTTAGACGCACGGGAAGTCAGCTTTGCAACTTTGGCTACTTTGCTCGCAGCACCGACCAAGCCAATACCTGGGACGAACCACCCCAAACCTTCCCCTAACATATCAGCGACAGGATGATCTTCAGCATATTGAGACTTATGGATGAATGTATAGCCAAAAGGAATTGCACCACGGACGAGCGATTTCTTGAAAACATCTTGGCTCTCGCGCGAATCCCTCGCTTCCTGCAATTCTGCGTTAGACATCTTGGCTATATTCGCCTTCATAGCCGCGATTTGTTGTGGTGTAACAGGCATTAGAATTCTTTCGCTCCCGGTACTGAAGTGGGAACTTGGAATAACATCTCTCGTATTTGTGCTTGCAATTCTAACTCGGCATTAATCGCTCTTTTATCTCTGGCAATCTGCTCTGCATCATGAAGTTTGCGTTCTTTCTCTGCTGCTGATGAGAACAGCACCCCTTCAGCCCGACCACCGGAGAAAATCGTCGATGCCTCTTGAGCCGTCATCCCGGTATCCATCAATGCACGCAACTGCTCGCGGGCTAATGGGTCTTTGAGTATGTCCGCACCCGGGATATCCAGCGTTGCCAACGGACCGCGAAATCCCCCTTCGGCTGATATTGAAGGTGCGGAAGTGAACCCTCCAGCCGCTACTCCAGCAGCTTCTGCTGTGGCTTGTGCCAGATGCGCTTCACGCGGACCGATAGGAATCCCTGTCCTCTGGGTATCAACACCAGCCCTGAAGCGCACATCCTCTTCCAATTCTGTGATTAATGGATCAAGTATGTCTGATTCAAACCTCCCTTGTGATAACGCCAGAGCGTAATCTTCACGATTCACCCCGATAATATCAAAGGCGATATCTCTATTAATGGGTTTCTTGGTTCCCGCTCGCAACAGCGCACCCAAAAGATTCGTTTCTACATCCTTAGTCAGTTTTGCAATATTTTTACGCTGTTCGCCTAATCTTTCTTTCTGTTCGTCGTAAGTCGTCTGTAAATCATCAATACGCACCTGTGCCGCTTCGTACTCCGGCGAACCTTTTTCCAATCCCTCTTGATTTGCCTTGACAGCATCAAGTTCCTGTTTAGTGAAGTGATCCTGGAATAGGTCATAGTATCTCTCAAGTTGCGCTATTTTCGTCTGTGTACCACCCAAAAACTGCTCTTCTTCAAACTCAAATCGTTCTTCGAGGCGTTCACCCCGTGCTCCGATTTCAGCCGCAGTGATGTCACCGCCAAGCAGTGACTTCAAATCTTTCTGTGTTTGAGTGGCGGCATCACCGGCAGCACCCGCTATGGCTTTCTGCCGAGCGATTTCATTTTTATCCCGATCAATATCAAGCTGTGCCTCTGCTTGGTCAGACAAAGTCTGTCGCCATGCCAGCAAATCAGCACGAGTTGTCTCGTCAGACTTCGCTTTCGCTTGCATCTTTCTCTGCTCAAGGCTGAACTGGTTGTGGGTTTTCATAGCGTCGATCATCACCGTACCGTACAGGTTAATCATCAACTGCTTTTCCGCCTGTTCAGCATCACGGCGCAGACTATAGAATTTGGATATCCCCCTGGATATCCCACTAATTCCTGCTGTCTTTGGTAGAAATGGCATATTGACCTCTACTGAATACCAAAGGGATTATCCCCAAAGTCTATCGGTGCAATTGTCTGGGGAGTTGGGATAAACGATTCAAACCCTGCCGGGTCTCCGAAGGGATCACTCCCGTATTGTGACGTTATGAATTTCATGTACTCTTCAAAATCAAACCCTTTAGTGGGATTGAGGATATCGAAGAACATCCCTATTCCCTCCCCGACAGTATCAAATCCCGCTTGTTTCGCACCGAATTCTGTCTGGAATTCCAGTGTGTCAAGATACTGCTGATAGGAAGTCAACTGTCCCAATCCCTCCTGTCGGGCAGAGATATCCATTTGTCCCACTACCTGCGCGGCTTGCTCCGCTCCTCGTGGTATCCCCGCAATAGCCGTCGGTAAGGCTGAACTTCTCCCTGCACCGGCAGACGCCAATGCACCGGCAACCGCTTGCTGTTTCTGTGTCGCAGATTTGTCGAAGATGGGTGTGTACAGATCAAACGCCTCCCGACGCTCTTCACCTGTCAATCCCTCGCTGGCACGAGTTTTGAGCAATTCAAGCAACTCGGTCTGTTCCGGGGAACGTTCAAATTCCGTACCTGTTTCGAGTAACCCGGCAAAGATGTTCCCACTGGCAAGGGCTAAACTCGCAATTTCTGAAAATCCAAAAGGCATGATAACCTCACTCTGTAGGATCAACGTGTATTGGGATTAGCGGCACACCTGCAGCTTCCAATGATGCGTATATTTGGGTCAATGCCGCATTGTATGTTTTTCGTTCAGATTCAAATTCTGCATTCATCTGCTCTACGACTTTATCCACTTCATTCCAATCGCGCAGTTCTTCCGGCTTTTTGCGCTCAACCTTACGCATGGCGATCTTGACTTTTTCAGACGGTAATTCCATTAATACCTCGCACCGTGAAATTTACCCACCAGATGTATTGATCTAAACGTGAACTCCGCCTGACTTGACTCCACCAGCATCGGTATGAAATACCGTCCGGTAAGCAACGGGTAGATTGTCTTGTTTGAATCATCTGCAGAAAGCGATTGAAACCAAAAATCCCCTTCGTCATTTATCAGATAGAATAGCAGTGTGGCGCCTGTAGCCAGGGTGAAGTCTATCACTGCCTCGTAACACATCTTGGGGTAGGGATTCGCCCGCCCCATAGCGCCCAACTTCACCTCGCACGCCCGGTTGTCGTACACATCTGGGGCAGACCATTCCTTGAAATGCTCCGCCGATTGCAACAAATTTACCTGATTAGTGAACAGCAGTACGTCATCAGCGCGGACCACGTCCATCACATTCATATTGGTATTATGTGACAGCAGGGTAGCTTTGTCATCGTCTATATCGAAAGCGAAAAAGGCATTTTCTATCGGGGGTAATAACGTCTGTTCCCACTCTTCCCCGATATGGATATACTGTACCTGGTACTGGTCATCGTCAGTGACATCGATCATCAGACAGCCGAAATCATGCGGTGTACGTGGTGTGGGCACGTCACGTTGCAATGTAATCCCCAGATACGACCACAAACCTGTACCTGGATTAGCACTGCCGGGGATCGTAGTATCTATCCACGCCTCGTTAGCGTCATCGCGTTCGTAATATTTCAATTCCGATCCCTGTGTGGGCTGCAAACCCTGGAAAACCCGCCAGATATTATTCCTGTAACATATCCCCCATCCGTATGTCATGGCGGAGAGATTACTTATAATCTCTTCCTCGCTTATGGTATTGCCACTGTACTTCCTGAATACCAATTGACTACTTGACAAACCCACAAATCCAAGTGTACCAGGAGCATTCCCCGCTGAGATAGAAGGATCAGGGATACTCACTTCAGCTGTCGATACCCACATATTCGGAGCCGGCATTGAGGCGCCACCCCACTCCATCCAGGGGATTTGATACAGATATGAAGTCGAATCATGAGTCGCAGTGATATAGAAGAACCCGTCATCTGGAATCTTCACAATCCCCGCTGCGCCATTAGTGTCATATTCACCACGGATTTGACGGCTTTGCCATACACCGTTATAATCTTTCCAATGCGCCCAAGTCTCATCCTCCAGAGTTAATCGTTTCTTCTGGGTAACAATTATCGGTTGTGGATCATCATGTGTGCGGTTATCAAGAATTATATCCGGGGCTTCAAAACCTACAGTTTGGCTATCATTTATATAAGTATCAAGACTTATTTCTGTCCCCCAAACATCCTCTTGAATATCATATTTTCTATAAATTAGGTTATGCGTATAATCATCACTCGCCTCATTCCAAACATCGGAATACGACACTGCGTGCAGGTAGCGGCCACCCGGTTCTATCACAAAGGACACATTACACAGGCGTGGCGATATATCCCCTGCACCACCAGCAGAAGCGGTTGACCAATCTGTGATAATCCCAAACGTACTCTCGTCAACGCATTCATAAAACTTTCTATGTAGCATTAATTCTAAATCATCCTTTGACGGCACTACGACAATAATATCACCAGGCGGTGTAGTCAGAGGCTGGAAGTTCGCCACCTTTTGATGAGGCCGCCCCATCACAGACGAGACAGTCTTGATTGTGACATTTATATTGAAATCTGGCATTATACCGTCATCTCAAACGCTCTGATTTGCGACCTATATTGATTCGATACCGGATCGTACCAACCGATAACTTCAGAAGGATCAACACCCGGTTGTTTCAATGCCTCTTCTATCAGGTCGTTCACTTTTTCCCCGATGTCAACTGGTGGATTCACACCGTCATAACGGAAGAAAGACTTGCGTGTACCCTTTTGCCCGAAGAAACGTGCAATACCATTATTTGTAGAAAGAGACTTCGGCGCTGCCAACCCGACACGATACTCATGTTCGTCATAGCGAACCAGGATGTCACCACGGAACACATACCTGTAAATATTGTACTTGGTATAGACAGACAGGACGTTCAGGGTAGCACTGAAGCCCATTATCTCATCACCGGCGGTGGAAGGTACAACATCTGAATGTGGGAATAAGTCATATCCGGCAAAAGGTGATCCGATAGGTTCAGACCAATCAAATTCTAACGGATATGCTTTACCATTCCTTACAATATTCCCGATAAAATTGCGTTGCTCGAATTCTATCATCGACCCGTATTTGGGCGATATATCAAATATCTCGTTATCTGCATTAAATATGTCATTGGCATTAGGTAGCCACGGTGGTGCAGCAGTACGCAGAAAGCCCTTGAAATCAACTCGCAATTTTACTTCATACACATCAACCGTTCCAGACCTCAAACTCCACCGCTCTCTGATTGTGATATTATAGGTAGAACCAAATTCAATCGCAGTAACTCCGCTATAAAGAAAATCAATCAATACAGTGTCAGTGCTTTCAGTATAATCAAAATCAGTAATCTTATAACGCTCGTAGACACCGGCACTTATCTCGATCTCAACCCAGAAACCAATAAATTCGTCGTCAGTGGGCTTATACCCTAATATTTGCTCCCCGTTTTCAAAACGTATTCTCGGTTGACCGGAAACCCCTATTTGCACAATTGGGGATTTGAAAGAGTGCAGTATGTAGTCCGAACCTGTGCGGGTATCTATATGTCTTAATAATTGAAATGCCCCTTGTTGGTTGATACTTTCCGCATCAAATAGGAACTCTGATGCCTCACCAACCTCTGCTTGTGATAAATACAGATTTATTCCTGTAAAACGCGGGCAAGTAGGTTGTGGTAATTCCACCTGTGGTTGTAGTTTATGTTTTACAAGGAGGGTATAATGCGTCCAGTCGTCCGATTCATCCGTGATATAGGTAGTTGTGGGTTCGTTGTCATCCGCAATAGCTTCCACATGATCCCAATTCGCTATCTGATGGCCATCATACACTGGAATCGCAATGATAAGTAATTTCTTTTTATTGAATCCGACAAGTGCCGCTGTCGTATCGAAAGAGGACACATCCTCAATACTTAACGCCGTCTTTGGTATAGGAACAGTTACAAATATTCCTTTTGTCCCATAAGCATCTTGATCTGTATTGTGTGTATAGTCATGGAAAAACCCGTCGTCGTGAGCAATCACTCTCGAAACCCAACTTGCCCGTATAGGTACATTGTCAGGGGCAGACACACCACGGATTTCATCTATATAAGTCCTCCACGTCATCGGCTCAACATTGGACTCTTCTGTTAAAATATCCCCGAATAAATCTGCCTCTGTTTTTAATGAACTCCAAGATTGCCATTCTTGGGAATTCAGGCTATAATCTATTTCATACCAATCAAAACCTGAAATAGCATCCGGTTTTACTTGAACAATCAATCTCGCCCATCGGGGGAAAACTCCGCCACCACCTGGACCGATCAATCTTTCCACATAAGGGAACCAACCGATAGACTGATGTGGTTCCATATTGCCGGGGAGACTGATATTCGATCCAGACTCATCAAACCCGAAGGATTTCCT
>SDBU01009839.1_pt1 | contig 10681 bp, 15 predicted proteins | sample 2277071 | NCBI WGS metagenome assembly SDBU01 (sample SAMN10397929, study PRJNA504765) | marine sediment metagenome | isolation source: marine sediment core GS08_GC12, 126 cmbsf | place: Arctic Ocean: Gakkel Ridge, Loki's castle | collected 2008
CCTGAGTCAACTAACGCTACCCTTTTCTGAGCAAATGTCCAAGGGTACGCTTCTAACACTTCATTCAAAATATCATTGTAAACAGTACTACACGCCCTAGATTCGGCTGTCGCAGGGTCTTGAGTGAAACTGGTTATTGTGCTCGCCCCTATCATTGTCAAGGCTATGTTACATATAGCAATATTATCAGCAGCCATTATTTTCCTCCTGGTTACACATCAATCCTAATAAAAGGGTAGTGTTAAAAGCTATTGGGCCTAAGTGGAATACGAATGTACCACCGGCGCATAAAAGGATACAAGCAAGACTTGCGTATAAATACTTGCAACTCTTGCGCATTGACCATAGAAAATATATTATTCCTATTACGAATAATGCCATGCCAATAAGACCCATATTCCAACCGGACTCGATATATTCATTATGAGCTTCTCTGATGTGCCCTATCTTATCCGGCTTCGCATCATCGCCAGCATACTCTCGTATTTTAACAAAACTATGAGGATAGATATATTTGAATCCTCCCGGGCCGAACCCTGTATATGAATACGACTTATCTGTGGTATAGGGTTTTTTAAAGTTTTGATATATCTCTGTCCACATACCCATACGGCCTGAACTACTCATAAAGCTTTTTGCTTTAGGACTAGTGATATAACAAAACATTGAAGCAGATATTATTAACGCTGATAAAAGGATAACAGGCTTGAGACATTTTTTATTCCGGCTTAAAAGATATACTAACGAAACCACCATCGCCCCGATAGCTAATGCACTATGGGTGATGATTACCCCGACAACCATAACTCCGGCAAAGATATACTTTTTAACCTTTAAAGCTATGGGGATTAGCATAGCCACATAAGGGCTAATGAGCGTAGGATGTCCAATAAAGCTTCCTACCCCTGCCTGGGGTATTAAGTGTCTATCAGTAACGTTGGTTGCCCTCATCCATTGATATAATCCCAATGAATGACCGATACAATGCAATGCGATAATAAACCCTATCCATGCCATAAGGTTCAGTATTTCTTTTTTTCCGTTTTCTCCAAAGTCTGTACTTGCTACAGCCCTAAACATAAGAAGAAAACAAAGGGGCAGGAACATACCTCTCCATATCCAGAACTTTGAAATGTCTTGACCGAGAGCCATAACAATAGGCTGAGGGGCAAGCCACGCACTGATAGGCATGAATATAAAAAATATTAGAATTAAGAGATTCTTGAAAGGTTTGATTCCTGAAAAAAGACCCCATAGACCTAAAGTAAATGCAAAGAACATGGCACACATCATTTGAGGCTCTCTACCTCCAAGCTTCAAAAACGGTGGGCCAAATATCGTTAACACTAACCCTAGACCTATGAGGTTCTTTTTATTAAGCATTGACAACTCCATTGAAACTTGATAAGCTATTACCAGTTAGCAAGGCCACGATTTTTTTATTTAGAAATCCAAAGGCTCTTAGTAGGTGAAGAACATATCGTGTTCTTGCTAACACACCGAACAGAGCCTTTTTTAATTCGAGGAGGTTTATATGCCTAGAGGTGTTTATACAAGAACTGATGCATACAGAAAGAAAATGAGTGAAGCACATAAAAAGATAACTAACTCTGGTAGATTTAAAAAGGGACAGCATCCCTCGCCTGAGACTGAGTTTAAGAATGGAGGCCCAAAACCTGAGAAGGCTTATGTGTTTCCGAAGGGTGAAAAGAGTTATAATTGGAATAATAACGAGACAATTACGAATGGCTATGTATATATTTTTCTGCCTAGACATCACGCTGCTAATTCTAAGGGCTATACGCGCAGGAGCAGAGTCATCATGGAGCAACATTTGGGTCGTCTGCTTTCTAAAGATGAACTGGTTCATCATATCAATGGCAATACGGCTGATGATAGAATAGAAAATCTTAAATTGTTTGAAAGCCAATCTGCTCATAGTACTTTTCATTGTAAGTTGAGAAGGGAAGCCGCCCGAAAGCGACTCCCCGTAAAATCTTAGCTCTTTCATAAGTCCTTGTCTCCCAAGAACTACGGGCCCCCATCGACCCACGCCGAAGAGCCTGTATCGACTACATACCAAATCTGAGATGCACCGACTATAGTGACTGAATCCCCTGTAAGCCCTGCTGAAACCAAATTATCTCCTGGGTCTAAAGTCAAATAAGATATAATATCTATTGACCTTCCGGGGTTAACTTCAATGGTCTGCTGTGTTCCCGCAGCAATCTGAAACCATAAACCTGCTGCTGCATTGGGCAAGGTGACGATAGAAATTGCGCTTGCGTCAGAAGCAGCCATCACTACAATCCTTGGGGAATCTGCTGTTGTCAAAGTTTCAAGTGTTGTGGCATCTACTATCTCAATCGTTGCGCCAACTACAATGACCTTGGTGTTCGTTGCTCCTGTACCTGCAACTTTTCCTGTGAAGTTAATGTGATCTGCGAAACTACCTCCTACGGTAGTACCGTTTACTTGAACATCTACTCCTGCAAATGCCGGACTAACCAGAAGCAGGAGCATAGCCAAGCTTAATGCAAATATTCTCTTCATGCTACACTCTCCTTTTTTAGTTAGTCTTGTGAGTAGAAAATTGCTATCTTGATCGTACCAGTTGCTTCACCTGCGCCGGTAGTGATAACTACTTGTCTATCTGTGTTGTCGGAATCTGTTTCATCAACGGTGTAATTACGGCCATCAACGTTGGCAGCGGGAATCCGACTGACTAATGCTGCTGCTCCATGATCGATTGCGTCGATATAACGGTCTGCCACCTCTGCATCACCAACGGCTAAGGTAGTGTTGTTCTGTAGATTATCCGTATGTAGAATAACCTCATTCACTACTGCGCCAATCGGGAGTAGAGTCCCTACTTTAATAGTAGACCCTGATGCCAATGCTGCGGCCTCATACGAGTCGATTATAACTTTCACTCGACCATCGACTAGACCTTTAGCTATCCTATCGCTGGTAGCTTGTGCATCAGCTAATGTTCTGTTTACTCCTTTTACTGCACTCATTATTAAACCTCCATGTTTGTTTAAACTTTACTATTCGCTACAAGCAATCTGAACAATTCTTTTTTCCTCTAACCGAGTCGCACCGATTGACATTGAAAGAAACACTTGATCAGCATAATTCTTGTCAGGGCGAGGATCAATCCGCACTGTTGCTTCTTTCTGAATACCAAGCTGAATAGCATTACGATGATAAGCGTAAACTCCTCTATCACTTGTACCACTTAGCACAGGCAATCTTTTGCTGGAAATTCTTACAAACTTAAACCCAATCCAAGTATCTAACGAACCGTCTACAAGTGCTTTAACAGTGTTGAAATCTGAACTAGTTGCCTCAGTAGTCTTTAACAAATCGCTGACCTGTTTCGGGGTAAGAGTGAGAGTTCTGTCCTCATCTTCGACATCTTCGTCATCAAGAAGTTCTTTCGCTTCAATAATTTTGTTCTTAGTCAAACCAGTTGCGCCTACTGCAATCTTAAAATTAACATCAAACGAAGTTGTTGTCCCACCGGCTTTACCTGCAAATGCGTCCGCATCGAAGGCATTGATGATTACATCATCCATTTTTCTACCGGCTGCCATTGCGGCATTGCGAGCATAGTCGCTCTTAGGGTCTACTATCATCTGTAGCTGATCTTCTTTGTCAAACAATGTGTTGTGGATAAAATCCTGTCTACCCAATCTCCTTCTCTGATGATCCGGATCGATTATCGGTGTATCTTGGTGGCGGGAAACCTTCTCCTGCATTTCAGTTGCGCCTAACTGTTCATAGAACTTAAACTCACCTACGAAGTCAGTATCAACCTTAACTGTAACACGCAACTTGGTCATCTTCTGCTGGACTAGCAGTGTAATCATGTCCTGAAATTGATTCACAAAAGCGGTACTTACTGCACCCATAATATAACCCTCCTTGTCGAAACATTGAAATTGTAAATTGGATTAGATTATCCGACAGTTCGGGTCTAACCACGCAAAACCTTTTGGGTCTCTTGCGAGATTATCCAGGTAACTAGCTTACTTAGGGACTGATTTCTCAGTTTTCCCTGTCGCAAACTCATATATCTTCTCTGCCAATTCAAACACTAAATTCTTTTCTATCTCATGACGTGTTGTCCTTGTCAGAGCTATGTCCATACATTTTAATCTTATCTGTGTTATTTCTATTACTGTCATTTTTTATCCTCCGGAAAGCGTATCTTATAGAGAGTGTCTAATCTTTCTTTGAGTTGCTTCTGTTCCGGGTGTGTTCCATCCATGTATTTAGTGTCAGACATAATCTTATCACATTCAGCCTTTGCCTCTGCCGGAGTTATGCCGAGGTTGTTAACACCTAAGTCTCCGAAATTGCTTTCGCTGATAGTCTTACCTATGTTGGCGAGCATTCTTAAAGCCGCGGGGTTATTGCCTAAACTACCAAGCTCTTTAGCTCCCTCTTCACCAGCGTAAAGCTTAACGACTTTTTGAGCTAAGATTATCTTTTCATTGTAACTTGAACCCCATTCAACCTTGAGCTTATTCTCAGCCTCAGCTTTTGTACTGGTCGCTGTGTCATCTATGCCTTTCAAAGCACTAGCACCTTGTTCATGGTTCCAGTCTTTAAGGGCTGTAAACTGTTTAGGGCTTAAACCTACTTTAAATGCCACGTCTCTAAATGATTTAATAGCCTCATCACTGGGTTTTAAACGAATATCAGTATCATCGGCTACAGTGAACTCATACTTGTCAGCATTATCAGGTCGACCTATACCCTTGTGAAAATCGTTTATCTCAGCCTCAGTCGGATTCTCTCCAGGGATAACAACACCTTTAGAGCTGATTTTTTTCTCTAATTCGATGTATGACTTAGCCAAGGTCTGACTATCTTTAAACTTCATAATTGACGGATGGTCTTTAACTCCTACTTCAAACTCACCATAGAAAGGGTCGCTACCGCCGCCACCGCCTTCGCCTTCTCCCTCAAATATAGCTCCGTAATACATCCAAAAACTTGGGTCTGTATTACCGGTTAGTAACCGATACAGATTATCCATTAACATTTTCGTCACTCTCCTTTTGCGGCTCACCTACATTAAGCTGCATCATACTTTCGATTGTTAATATAACTGTTCTCTTGCCTTCATTAACCCAGCCACCATTGCCATCGCCCTTGTAGGTAGAGTCATAAACAAAGCAGCGGTTCTTCAAGTCCTTTAAAACCCTTTGTCCGGCCTCAGTGCCGAATGTCTGGTTGTAGTCTTGCTTTAGTTTCTTGAGTTCTTTTTGCTGGTATTCTGTCATTATCCGACCTCCACACCATAAAGCTTTCTATAATCCACGCCCTTATGCTTACAGATATGCTTGATATGGTCGAACTTTCCTTGACTAAGAGCTAAAATAGCGTTGTCTACCGCAAGCAACCGTTTCTTCTCATCGTCTGTAATTAATACTTTGTCATGCCAACGGCGAAGGCTTCTCGCATACAGCTCGCGTTCTTTCTTGTCCATGTTCTCTTGCTCAAAGATGAACTTATATGTTAATCTTTCAAGATGCGTCATTGAGGCTACATAATAGTTTTTAACTCTGAGTATCATGTTTTTAAATTCTTCTCCGCTTGTGAAGCATCTTTGGCTATTCCTGCCACTGCCCCTGCTGCTTCTAGTTGTTGTTGCTGTGCTACGACCTGTGCCTTTCGTTCTCTAAGCTGTGCGACCTCTTCATCGTCTAATATTAATTCAGGATTAACACCGCGAACCTCGGCTATAATATCAATAGCTTTGTCACCATCTATTTTATCTAGCACTTCTGGAATGATTGCTGAGATACCGGCTATGTCATTCATAGCACCTTGTAAAGATTGTATCTCGGCGAACCTCTGCGCTTTAGCGAGTAATGAAATATACACAATATCTAAATCCTGACCATCTAAGATTTGTGGTATGGGTGGGAACATACCTACTCTTTGAAGAATAAAGAATGTCCTCTCTAATGTTGGGTCGAATACTTCCTGGCTGAATCTCCCTACAACCGGGCCAAGCAAAACCATATTCTCTGCGATTCTGCGCTGTACTTCAATGACTGTCATTTGTTTAGTGATATCTGAGAAGGCTTGGAATAAGTCTACAAAGTAGGCTTTCTTGATGTCGTTCTTAACGTCTTGGATCATTTCAAGACCAACAGGTATTTTGCCCTTAGTCTCTATAGGTTGATAATCGTCCTTGGCTGTTTGGTCATTGCGATAGTTAGCCCCAGCAGGATTTAAGTTAAATGGTAGTATAAAGCCTGAGTTAGGTAATATAAAAGGCGGGTCAACCATTTTCATAGCTGCCCGGATTAGAATCTTCTTCTCTTGATTGAGCATTTTAATATCAGCTAGAGCGTTGTCAGTCGGGCCGAATCCATATACCTCATCAACTTCTTTATTGAATCTTCCTGTAGCGTAAGGGAACTCTTCAAACCCTCCTTCAAAGATTAAATGCTCTTTTGTAGGCTCTATCCACATATCAGCAAAGGGCATATTGATGTTGTCTTTTTTAGTAGAATCGAATGTATCTCTGGGGAATGTGGCGTGTATAAACTCTATATTCTTTTGAAAATCCTCTTTCTTTATCGCATCAGCTACTGTCTGTCCTGCTTTATCACCCCAACGATCTAAAGCCTGTTGAGCTGTGTAATTGAATACCCGATACATTCTATTAACTCTGCCCCGAGAATCTTCTTCAATAAGTGTCTGCTTAATCGTAATCGGTGTATAGCGTACTTTGTCTTTTAAATCCTCAGATGTAAATATTGTGGCCGTACCAAATGCCCCTGACTCTAGGTAGAACTCGCCCATAGTGCTGTTGAAGTTTGAGGAATTAATTGTATCTCTCATTATCTCAGTAACTTCATTGAACCAAACCTTGACTTCTTTTATCTCTCTAAGCCCACGATTGCGTGTAGTCATAGAAAACCAAGGTGAGCTTGGATTAGTTAAGTGGGAAGCAAACCCAGCCGCCATAATCTGTAAATCTCTTATGGCCTCGTTATCAAATAGCCTATGAAAGTCTAGCCTCTCTCCGCTTGTACGTGTACGAGTGATATATGCTTTACGAGGAATACAGAAGTGAGCGTTGTCTTGCCATACGCTTTCATGGTTAGCTCTTGCTGATTTTAATTTATCAACCCGTCTGATTATTTGTTTTGGTGTCATGGATGTACCTCACTCGTTATATCAACTACCTTAGTGCTTGCCGGTGGCTGGACTAGAAAGATTAAACCTCTATATTGGAACTCGGTTATCTCGCCCTCAATAGCAGCTCTTAATGTATTCTCTATGTAACTGCCTTTCTTTTCTACACTTTTCTTTAATAACATTACTTGATAACGTGTTACTTTGATTTTGACTTCGATATTGCCTTTAAAGTCTTTTTCGTATTGTTTCGCTAATACTTCGGTTCTTCCATCGTTCATACTAACCTCTTGATATAATGCGTCTCCAAATATTCATATCCCTGCCTTCTGTAAAACCTCTCTATCACTTTACTATTACTAAACTGGCCAAACACTGCCGCCGTAACTCCTCTGGTTTTGCATATATCCTCAGTAAACTTTAATAGCTCTATTGTCTGCGCTCTATGGCTATCACGGACATAGAGCATTAATTCTTGAAAGAACAACCCCTCACTAAACATACCCTCGGTGATTAAACCACCAATACCGCCCTGGATACCATTGTCATCTATTACCACCATCAAGTGCTGTTTAATTAAAGCATTGACAGTTTTTATGACTTTATCGGGCTTAAACTCTATCCCGGTAATCTTATATGTTTCCCCAAATTCAATGACCAAAGGCGCCACATCGTCTACATCGCTAGGGGTAGCAATCCTTATTCTCCTAATAACGTTTTCCCTTGGCCTTCCAGCGTACTCGCGCCTAAAGGTGATGTTAGGATTGTTTGGGTTTGCCTAGCTTGTATCCGTCTGCGTTTTCTTTTAGCTTCTTCTTCAGCCTTGCCTGGAGCTTCTCTGGTTTTTTTAGCGAGAGCCTCTGACCTTTTAGTAGCTTCCTCAGCCACTTGCTTTTGTTCTTTCCTAGCCTTGCTTGCTCCGCGTATTCCAGCTATTCCTACTCCAACTCCTCCAAGCGCTGCGACTGCTGCTATTACTGCTGCTGTTACTGGCATTAGTGCATCTCGGTATTCGCATAGCGTGGCAGACCGCGTGAACCTAGCATAATGTCTGTGTTCTCTGCCATTGCGTATGCAGGGAGTTTTGTATTTTCCCTTGTGTCTATTGATTTATAATTCTGATTAAACGCCCATTGGAGCATCTTCCAAGCATCACCTTTACCCGGTGAACGACCAAGGCGTTCTGAAATATCTCTCTTATCCTCTAGCTGGATCATGCCGTTCTTTTCAAACCATTCTTCTTCCATTAAATCATCTATGAGCTCTTTATCATTTTTATCTACTGCTGCTATACCATGATACCCTCTTTCTCTTGCGATAAAGGCCGCCTCTGCTCTTAGGTTTCTATACTCAGGGCGTTCTTTCTTCTTGTCTTTAATGGTGCAAGAAGCTGAACCGTGGAACTTAACAAGCTGAATACTCTTTACAAAATCTCTGTGCAGTTTCTTTAACTCCTGCCAAACCTTGATACCCATGCCATCACAATCTATAATGATGAATGAGCCATTGACCTCTTTGCACATAGTAACCGCTTTGTGCGCTGTATCGCTTGGTGACATTGAGCCTCGTACATAAACATCTCTGACCTCTCCACCTCTGCCGGACATGATTACCTCATCATCCACCCCATCACCGGCTACGTCTACTGATACACCTGCATTGTCTGAGTGTAAGCCTAATAGAGTATGTCTGCCATACATTAAATTCATTATCTCTTCGGGGAATACAGTAGACGTTCCCATCAATGGGATTTGGCCTAGAACTCTTCCGTACCATCTAGGGTCATTCTCGCCCCATCTTTTTCTTTTATCCTCTACCCATTGGTAAGTAGCTACGCCGGGGATAAGGACTTTTTTATGTTTATAGTTAGGATTGTCTAGGCAAGAGAAATTAAAGACTATGTTGGATTGTTTGTCTCTTAATCCTTTGGCGAATCTGCCTTTAGCGCGAGTCGGATTGCCAATAAAGATAACAAGCACATTAGCAGAAGTAGTAAGGGCATCAATTTGGTCATAAACAATATCTTCACAGGCTTGGGCTTCTGAAACTATAATACAGTTATTATGCGAATGGTATCCTTGGAACTTTCCTCCACCGGCCTCTGCTGACCCTCCGGTCTCTTTAGTAGCAAAGCCGATTAGATACCATTTCTGATCTCTATCTATTTCTAAATATGGAGTACGATAAGCTATACCGCCTAAGTCCATTTTCTTATTAGCCCAATGGACTAAGGTCTCACCCCACATTATCTTTTCTACTTGTCGTGCTGTAGGGGCTGTTTGAATTACAATAGAAGGTCTATAACATTGCAAGAACCACAAAGCTATACCAGCACAAATATAATCTTTACCGAGTGAATGTCCTGAGCCTACATAGATTGGCTTGTGTTCTTGAATAGCAATAGGGCAGGCAGATAATAGATCACGCTGTAGTTTCCATATCTTGCTAACTCCCAATACTTCATCGAAATAAGTAATAGGGTTAGTGCGCCATTTATTCAATAACGCTGAGGCCTGATCTGGTGACAAGTTCAACTTGTTTTCCATTATCTCCTTCACGTTTGGATTGGCCGTTGCTACCGGCTAAATCGTGGAGTTGAGTAAGGACAATTTGAGTTATCACCTTTACTGGCGGCTCGTTGCCTTCTATTTCTTTGCGTAATTGCTCCATTAAGTCTGCGGGGTCTTTTCTGGTTGGTTTAGCAGTATCTATGTGTCTTTTTAACCAGTTGACCCTTCTCATTTTTTCAAAACCTTGGTCTAATTTAAGTAAGTCCCTATTGTTTAAAAGTATTTGCCCTATACGCACTCTTGAAATTTTATGTCTTACCCCTATTTCTTTCATTGTCATATCGCCACTAGCATAAAGCCTTACAATATGCATATCTCTAATTTTGTTTTTTGAATCAATTTTTGTCGGTAATAGCATTGGTTTTTATTTTATTATTTATTTTAAGATATTGCTCTAGATTATATTATTTAAATCTATTTTCATATTAATATCTTTTGACTAATCTACCAGAAGCAATACTATTAACCATACCTATCTTTTCGGGAAAACTTGCGGATTCTTTTTATTATATTTCTCATTATATTATTGGGTTACTAAGCCCACCCAACCTTCTTAGTAACTCTACAGCGAATCAATATCGCCCCCTGAATAGGAATAAAAACCTGCTGATGGCAGTTAGTTAAACTGAGCTATCCTTATGGGATTCGAACCCTTGACTTAGCCTAGTTTCTCGGAATCACTGCAACTACGCCCATCAGCTTTATTTTCAAAAAAACATGAGACCGCAAAGAGGGATAATTAAGCCGCTGTATTTCCTATTCCATTGTCCGACTTCTTTTCTCCACAATCGCAGTCTCATACTATATAATTTTACCATAATATGCAAAATTGTCAAGAACTGATTTCTTTTCCCTTCATTTCTACCTTTCTTAATCTCTTACATCTTGAGCATTCATAAAGTATAGTAGTCATACCGTCCCAGAACTCTTCATCTCTGCCGGTT
>SDBU01009840.1_pt1 | contig 10681 bp, 11 predicted proteins | sample 2277071 | NCBI WGS metagenome assembly SDBU01 (sample SAMN10397929, study PRJNA504765) | marine sediment metagenome | isolation source: marine sediment core GS08_GC12, 126 cmbsf | place: Arctic Ocean: Gakkel Ridge, Loki's castle | collected 2008
ATATTCGAACAAAGGTTGGTCGGATACAAGGCATTAATCATAAATATTGTCAAATAATTCAGCGAACTGATGGATACAATTACGAGAAAGGAGAATATGTGTTGCTCCCTCTCCACACATGAATGTGCGAGCTTCCGCAACGCAAGAAATTGTGAGACTTAATTGTAAAGAAGATATAATTGAATGGACAAAACTCAATACCTATGACCGGTTTCCCGATGGTCGACCGCGCGTGCCGGATGACATCCTACAACGAATGAAAAAAGTGACTATTGAAGAAGCGTGGGGTGTGCTTCAAGGAAAGGGATACCATTTTCAGTTTGAAGGCAATTGGATGAATCTCCATCCAGAACGGATTTTGGTAGGTCGAGCAGTTACAGCGGTATTTATACCGCAACGCCCTGATATACATGAAGTAGTCGAGGAACAAGGGAAAGCTGATGGATGTGTTGGCGGACAAAATTCTTGGGTAATTGATACATTGGTCGAAAACGATGTAATTGTTGTCGATATGTTCGGTAAAATTGAAAGAGGAACCTACGCTGGCGACAACCTCGGTCATGCTATCGCTGCTAAAAGCAAAACCGGAATGATAATCGACGGCGGCATCCGAGACCTAGACGGCATCTACGATATGCCCGATTTCGCGACCTTTGTTCGCGGGGTTCATCCGACAGGAATTGGCGGAGTTACCTTGACGGGACTTAATGTCCCTATCCGCATCGGAGAAGCCACTGTAGTCCCAGGAGATGTGGTGCTCGGTAGGCGGGAAGGCGTCATCTTTGTTCCGCCCCACCTTGCCGAAGAAGTCGTCAAACGTTCCGAAGAAGTTCGTCTGCGAGATACGTTCGGTCATCAACGCCTTCAGGAAGGGAAATACACACCAGGCGAAATTGACCGCGGATGGACGCCGGAAATTCAGGCGGATTTTGATGAATGGCGCAAAACATATGAGCCCTAGTACTCTGTTACTTTTATATTGAGAGGTTGGTACTGTGGGAGCGACCTCCCGGTCGCGATAATCGGTGGGAGAGCCTTATCAAGTACAGGAGCACTCTCCCACAGACCCATCAATTCAAGTGTGACAGAGCATAGAGATTCTGTTGAAAAACATTTTGGATTGACGTGTTCACCTAATGAAACAGAACCGCGAAATGGACTGCAAAAATCAACAGCATCCTATCCGTTCCGCCTATTGCACCTTCTCGGACTCCCTCTTTATGCCTGTCAAATCTTCCACATAATCAAGAATTCGGCCTGTATCACCCTCAATTTGCACCAATCGGCAGTAGCTTTTTACTACTTTTCTGAAAATAGCGACGCGCTTGGTAATCACCTTTTGGAGTAAGGAAACGTCCCCGCCGAAAAGTGTTAGATCTACTTTCTCCTCCAGGGCTTGATGCGTCAAGTCATCAATGAGGATGCCTTTTTCTCCTGTAAGGGAGGGAGAAATGTGCAGCAACACCTCCAGTAGATTCGTCATCTATACGACTCCATTTTTTATTTTTACCGGGCAGCGCTCACGTTTTCGGCAATCTGGTGCTCTAAGCGAATGACCTGTTCTCCTAGCTCGTCAGCCCTCTTATGTGCATCATTGTACCTTTTACGCGCATCATTGTAATACTTGATAACGACACGAATAATCGGTTGCAGGACTTCGGGCAGGTCTTCAGTGATGCGACGGAATGTTTCCTTTTCCAGAAAAAGAAGCATTCCATCCGTTCCGCCTATTGCACCTGCTGTTCGCGGTGACTCATCAATTAAAGCCAATTCACCAAAGTAACTTGGCTTTTTGAGTTCAGCAATAACGCTATTATCTCGATTTATTATATCCACAGTCCCTGAAGTAACCATATATAACCCATCGGGTGGGTCGCCCTCCAGAAATATCTTTTCACCCTTTATTATTTCTCTGGCTTCAACCAACTCGGCTATAGCTAACAATGTTTCACCGGGTAACTCTCTGAAGAGTTCTACGCCTCTTAAAAGTATCGCCTTATGCGTTGCATCCATTTTTTCTCCCCCTTTAAAACCGTGGAATTCAGTGTAAAGAACGCTTTTAAGCCATGAATCTGCCATCGTACTCAGTTGTGCGACAGCTTCATCAGAAGCAACTGTCATTTGATTCTCAAGCGCCGTTATGGATTTTTTCAAGTTACTGTCACGGGCAAGGGTTTCGAGTGCTTCTAAAGCCGTTGCACGACTATATTGACTCGCTTGTGATGAATTCGGAGATAGGACTGTCGGAACCAGATTCATCACTTCAGTAGGTTCCGTACAGACAGCAAACCAGTGTAAAAATCTCCTTTCAGCGAGGCTTTGTCTTGCCGAGATTTCAAATTTTACATAATCTGGTAATGAATTAGTGGTTTTTGCAGACTTGAGTATATTTATCGTCTTTGCCTCATCTAAGACAAATCGATGTGCATCTTCCTGGAAATTATGACTAACAGGCTGGTGCCGGGCGCGCCATGCACATTCTTTGGCTAGAATCGTACGCGCAATGATATTTTCAGATTGATTCACTTCTTTAATTGCTTCTTCAACTACCTCATCTGGAATCATCGTAAGCGTCTTGATTGCTGCACGAAAAACAGACTCAGATTTGTACCCATGCCCGAACTGAGAGTGCTGCTTTATCGTCTTAACGAGATGTGTTACAGCCGATGTCCCTAATTTTACCAGTGTACGACTCGCAAAATAGGAGACCCTGCCGCATCCTAATTTGGATACGAGTTCTTCAGCCAGTTCGACATCCCTGCGTTCATCGACGGCTAGAATCGCATTTATGCAGACTTTTTCGTCATTATCTTCAAGCAAAAATTGTAACTCCTTTTTTAGTCGCCCGGTCTTGAATGCACCGAGAGCATGGGTTGCACCGGCTCGCATCGCCGGGTCAGGGCTGTAGAGCATTGCTTTCAGTCTCGTACTTGCTTCAATCAAAGCGTCAAGGTCTCCAGCGGCTAAAAGCACGAGTATGGCGCCAGATTGTACAACAGGTACAGGACTTTTCAGGAATTGGTTCGCCGCCGAAATGGCAGAAGCCGGTTCAATAATAGATAACGCTTTTAACAGTTGCCAAAGCACCTCAGAATCTTTTTCGATTTCTAACCTCTGGGCTAAGTGGGGCGCCATATCTTTATCATCAAGCTCGGCGATTGTCCGAATGACAGTTACTCTGATATCGGGGTAGTCTGAATCTAAATGTTGTAAAGCAACTTCAGGTAATTTCTCATCCTTAGCGTCTTCTAGCAATCTCAACCCAAACCGAACGGCATCAGGGTCTTTATCCTGGAGTGCGTGGATAGCGACGTCCCGCATATTCTGCAATGCGGATTCCTCAATGTCGTCACTTGCGATGTCAAAACGATGTACTCTTACTGCTTCTGTTAGCGTGGTTTGATACGATTTTTCGATTTTCTTGACGATGAGAAACCATGCAATACAAGCTAAGATTGTAATGACCGCAACACCACGCAACCCAAAATACTCAGCGAAAAGTAAAATTAATGCAGCGACACCTGCTCCTAATGGATTAACTACTCCGTTACGACAAAGTTTAGCAGACCTGCGGATTTTGGTCGGTAAAGGGGTTAGCGATATTGTACTTCCAATTCTATCGACACTGCTATAAAAAACCCGCTCACCCATTCTAAAAATTGCTACCATCCAGAACCCTGGATAAATTGTCATGCCAAACCCGCTTAAGGCGCAAAACACAGGCAAAGTATATAATAGCCCCGCCAATCCAAAATATTTTAACAAGAGATTGGTCCCCCCAATCTGGGCAATCAGGATAAGCGCATTTGATATGCCATAAAAGGGGCCCATAAACGAGCCAATGCCTTCTCCGCTATAAGCGACGCTAACTTCTGATTTCAGTGCATAATTGGCTAATGTATCAACAATTTCCGTTAAAGAATACTGCTATGGCGCCGTAGATGAATAGCGGATATTTTCGGAGTAATCGTTTCCCCTCAGATTTTTTGGATGTAACAGCTATCGGCTTCAATTGCCAAACACATAGCGCAGCAATAAATATGAACACGGATAAAACGTATAAAAGGACTTCTAATTTAGATACAGAGATGATGACTGGTATTAATAAACCGATAAGCAATCCGCCAACACCCCCAGTACCATCTATCCATTTCAACAAGGATTTAAACTTCCGGATATCAAATGCATCGGTAACAGCATTTAATGAAATGACACGTATAAGCACGATTAATGCTTCTAACCACAGGCAGAGGGCAAAGGGAAATCCAGCGATTTGATATTCCGACAGGAGCCTTGATATAATAATTGTTAAGGCTAAAATCATCAGCATCAAGGAATTTACAATCTGAGAACCTTGGGATATCATAGGTGTGACGGCAAAAACTAATAAAAGAATAACAACTGTTTTACCCAAAAACAGATAGGGTATCCAGTTTCTCGGATAGGTCGAAAGAAATAATGCATCAATATAGGTATCACAGACGGTACTCCCGGCATAAACGAAAAAATACAATACCAGAGATGTGGTAATTGTCCGTGTATTTTGAGTGAGGCTCATCCTTATCTTCCTCTTCATTATCTTGACTTTGGTAGATTAAAATCCAATCCAACCGTAGCCTGATTGCTTCGTTCCTCGTGATTGCTTCGCTTCGCTCGCAACGGCGCCTACTTCGGCTTTCTAAGTTGGCGAATTCACGGTCAACCGCTGTCAGCCAAGATAGAATCTTAGGCTACATTTCTATTTACCAAAGTCAAATTAATTCAGGCTATATGTTAGTCACACCAGAAACCAACGCCCTGGCTGCGGATAGGGGTGTCTGACACTTCCGCCCTGATAGTATTTTGTATCCAGTAGATTATAGACTCTCGCATCCAAAGAGATCCAGTTAAACAGAACGTTGCGTAGCGAGAAACCCGCATTGAATATCAGTAATGTTCTTCAAACCGGAACCGATAAGGAATCTGAATATGCACAACAACAGCGGTATTGCCTTCCCTAGCAGGCTTGAAGCGGGAAGCTCGTAATGCGGCAATAGCCGCCTCGTCACACCCGTAGCCAATCGATTGAACCACGGAAATATTACTAGCTTTCCCATCCAATCCAATTTCTGCTTCCAGGATGACAATTCCTTCCTTTCCAGCCTTCTCCGCCAGTTCAGGATACTCCGGGATTATCTTCTTAATAAAGCGTGGAGGCTCCGTCACATCACTCAAATCAATAGTTGGGGTAAGAAACAAATCCGTTTTCAACTCCATAGAACTTTCTGGTAATACGTCAAGGTGTGGGAGAATTCTCGGTTTTTGAGGAGGATTCAGCGTAATGTGGGACGGAACACGCGCCGGCTCCTGTTCCATTCCAATATCCTGTTGTCGTTCAGACTTGAGCTCTGGAGCGAAGTTTTCAGGTACATTGAGATTAAAGGGTGAATCGTCTGCTGGGAGTACAAACGTCTCAGTGGCATTGGGAATGACGGCGGCAGTTCTAATTGCTGGCCGCTGGGGCAATTGGGTGTGCTTGTGGTCGGTTATTTGTAACTTAGTCAATCGAGTCAGCGTTCGCCGGCGCAATTTGCGAGTAGGCTTGACATAGGTAAAATCAACTTCAACATAATCATCATCTTCCTTCGATTCCAGAACATAAAACATGGCGAAGAGCAAGGCTATGAAATGAATGAGCAAAGACGTTATGGCTGCAAATCGGTTTGCTGTCAATAAACTACGTTTTCTTTCGCTTTGCTCTCCAGACTCAAGTATCTTGAGTGCTACAATATCGTCTTGCTTGAGTCTTGTTGTCCTGGGCAAGCTACTACCGCCGGATTTTCTGGAGTCCTTCAGTTGTTTTTTTCTCCGTTCACGGCGCTCATTCCGCTTTACCAGATAGTATGCAAGAAAGATTGAACGAGCTTTTGAAGCGTATCTTTCGTCAAAGTATCGCATGATTTCCTCTTTCTATTGTGTAATTCTACCATTAAAATCTTTCATCCGATTGAACAGCAGTGGATTCGCACCATACTTCCCTCTCAGACAAAATTTTGGCGATAATTCCAAAATCTAACGGCATATATTCTAACACATCTTTTTTGTGATGTCCAACCAAAAACTCCCTGAAGGCGGATAGTTTCTCTTGACATTTGAACATTAGAATGCTATTTTAATTAATGAGCGAACCTGACTTTTGCAATCAAAGAAAGCTCTCATTTATGGAAAAATAAATGGCTCTTCAGGGTTGAGTGTGGAAAAATCGTTATGACGAGATTGCTTCGCTTCGCTCGCAATGACAGTTTCTCCCTGTCATTGCGAGAAACGAAGTGACGAAGCAATCTCACTTTAAGGTTAAATGCTTTTCTAAATGCTTTTCCACACTTAACCCTGAAGAGCCAAAAATTAATATAAGGAGAACTAAAATCATGAAGATAAAACCGACTCTTATCGTTCTCGGATGCTTTTTACTATTCTTCGCATCTTTATCAACCAAATCAGATGCACTGCTCTGGGATTTCAATGATAAAGCCCAGGAGGCAGATTGGAAGGTTATCAGCGGAGTTGGTGAAATTGATAAGGATGCTTATAAACTCAGCGACCCAGGAGGAGAAGCTCTTGCGATAGCAGGCGATTCGAATTGGACGGATTATACAATCACAGGCAAAGCACGCCTGACAGAACCTGGTGGCTTTCAGAATATTTCTATCGCTTTCCGCGCTTCCGACGATGGGACTAGTGAATATATGTTCATGCTGGAAGGTGGACGACAGCAAGCGGAATGGTGGAAGAAAACAGCAGGAACATACACAGAAATCCAATCTGACGCTTTGAACATTGACACGAAAGGCTGGTTTAATTTCAAGGTCGTCGTGAAGGGCAACACCTTTGAAGGTTACTACGAAGGTAAGCTTATCAGCACCATAGAGGATAAAGACCTGAAAAAAGGAAAGGTGGGAGTTAGAATATACGGTTGCACTTCTCACATCGACGATTTCGATGTCAATGGACCCAGCATCCCACCGACAAGTCCTGTAGAACCAGCCGGCAAGCTAGCTGCAACTTGGGGAAGACTCAAAAAATAATTTAATTTAAGTTCCGACGCAGAATGCAGAAGGTGAATGGAAGGCAGAAGGCTACAACCTTCTCACCTTCACCCCAAAATCCAAGGAGGATTTTAAATAACATGAAAGTTTTGTCCGGGCGCGAGCGGGCCATGCGAGCTATCAATTTTCAAGAAGTTGATTATCCGCCCAGTTGGGCGCCCATTATCTGTAATACGAAAAGCATCGAAGAGATTATCGGGCGAACTGATATTTGGGACAATCCGGCAGAGGCTTATTTGGAAGCATTTCGCATATTGGGTGTGGATATGATAAACCAATTCATCGCCTATTCCCCAGGACAATTTGAAGCGCGAGGCGGGGTTGTTGACGCACATCTTGCGAAACTGGAGCCAGAAGATGTCGTGGCAAAAATCAGAGCGTCGTTTCCAGGATTGCGCAAAGCTATCGACGAATTTAATGAAACTAACTTCGTGGTATTCGTGATAATCGTTCAGGACACAACATTTAGATTAATTCGCAAAAGTCCATTTTGATAATGCGAAAGATGAGTATGATATTAACCCTATGAGGAAATTACCAATTACATGGAGAAAGCTAAAATCTTAGGTAGAATAAACACATAGCATGTGCTAAATCAAAGGTTCAAACAAATATGCTTCTTGCTCTGCGATTGCCTCTTCAATGCGCTTCACAGAGATTTCTAAAAACTGTTCGTTCATTTCAATACCAAAATACCGACGTCGATTCCGGATAGCCGCGACGCCTGTGGTGCCACTGCCATTGAATGGGTCTAACACAACATCGCCTTTTTGTGTAGATGCAAGTATTACCCGTTCCAACAGAGCCAACGGTTTTTGTGCAGGATGTTTGCCATGTGTTTTCTCACGTTGGCCGGCTGGACTAAGACGCCACAAGCTCTGCATCTGTTTACCTTTATTGAGTTCTTTCATCACGGTATAATTGAATGTATGTTTACTGTGATAAGAACGAGCCGCCCAGATAAGGGTTTCCGTAGCATGCGTGAAATATCGGCAACTCAGATTCGGCGGTGGATTGCCCTTGTGCCATATAATATCGTTGAGGATTTTATAGCCCAATGTTTGCATCGCATATCCGAGAGAGTAGATGATGTGCGCTGTGCCAGAAACCCAAATTGTTCCATTAGCGGTGAGCAATTCCCTGCACATTGCCAGCCATTTCAGATTAAACTGATGATTTTCTTCCACGCCAAGAGATTTATCCCAATCTCCTTTATCGACAGAAACCATGCGTCCCCCGCGGCAGGTGATACCTCCGGATGACAAAAAGTACGGTGGGTCTGCGAAAATCATATTTACAGGTTGTTTTCGAAGGGTTGGCAGTATATCAAAACAATTGCCGTGGATGAGGGTAATCCCAAAATCCTCGTTATGATAATATGGATTCAAATCGCATACACGAGATAAAAGTATTTCTGGCTTTTCTTGTGTCATCAGCACTTACCTTTTAGTTTGCTTCAGTATCCACTTTTCCGGATTATTACCCATGTTGATTAATTTCCCGGTTATGAAACAATACTGTTTATGCAATTCTTTCCCAACTTCCCGGCTCATGTATTTGCATTTGACTGCATATTCCAACCAAGCTTGAGTTTCCGCCGCTTCCCTTTCAGCTTCGTTCATTTTGTTGATGAATGCAGCCTCGTACTTTCGTCTCTGCCAACCTTCTGCAATTTGTCCTGAGACTAAACGGGATGACCGGCGAATTTGGTCAGTCAGGGAATACCGTTCCTCCTTGGGAAATCTCTTGGATAGCTCAAAAATTTTAATCGCTGCCTCTACGGAGAGTTGATAGACTTCAAGTTCCCAGTGGTTTTGGATTTTCATAAACATCACCTCGAAAAGAAATGAAAACATGAAGACATGAGGACATGAAAACAAGAAAAAGAAAAAAACTTTTCTTGTCCTGTTTTCGATTTGTCATCCAAATTTCTTAAACAACGCCAGCACCCCATCGGTTGTGTTTTGATTAAACGGACATCGGGCATACGGTTCATATGGACGGTACTGGGCTTTAAAATATTCGAGCAATGTGTTGCGGTCAGGGGTGACCGTATTCGATAATATGGCGTCTCGCATGAAGCGATACGGCGGCCACTGCCGCAATTGATGGATGAAAAGGTCATCAGCATGTTGTTCAACGACAACGAATGTGTAGCCCAGCGGCGTCAACGCGTAGTGTGTCTTTACACCCACCGACCGTTTGGATACAAAACCCAGTATAATCAAATCATCAAGGGCTTTGCGCACACCTTTCATGCCAGTCTTCCACCCTAATTGCCGCAACGCATCTTGAACAACTGTGATGTTCACATCGCTATCGTAAAACGCAGTCGTCAGCGAACAAAGTGAATTATACAACGCCTGCATGGTAGCTTTCATCGCATTGTACGTTCGTGCGGAAAATCCCAATGCACTATCTTCAATCTGCCACGCATCCGCGAGACTTAGTTCAGAATTACGTCCTACGGTGAATTTTACTGTTTCATCTGCGTTGTTATAAACAAAACGCCCTGATGATAATTGTTGTTGATAATCATCAAATTTAGGCAATCGGCGGAGCCATAATTCCAAACTATCTGGAAACGAAACAAACTCGGGAAATTGTGGTAGTAGTTTATACGACGGTGATTCTATAAAATGTAGCGTATTGCCAGAATCGTTGATAGCCATGCGGTCAAAAATTCGCAAGTTATCTAACAACACGGTGGCAAAATCTGAGATTCGGGATAATATATGCACACGTAAATCTTCCCATCCGAATAAAATTATCTCTAATAAACCGTTGCGCTGCCATGTACGCACGCTCTCATCAAAACCATTTAAGGAAACACACAAGATACCATCGCAATCCAGGTCGATAGCGGCTGCTTCTCGACGCTCTGGGTGCATATCGCGTATTGATGCTTTTTTATTGTAAAAAAACTTCGCCTCGAACAGGTATCGTTTACGCCCATCGTGCAAAATTCCATCACATTGATACAACGTCCCCGATTTACCATATATACAACTCGACCACTCTTCCACGCGCACCGCGCTGAAAGTGTTGTAATAGCTCAGAATTAAATATTCAAAAGCCGCGCCGCGCCGATATGCAGACGTCGGAAACACAATGCGCGCTTTTCCGTTATAATCGGTATTGATATTTGAATTATGAAGTTCTTGAAGCATTTCTATGTTGTTTCTCAAAAATAATGATACCAAGAAATTCACCGCAAAGACGCAGAGGACGCAAAGAAAACAGATATTTTATCTCTCTGCGTATTTTGCGCCTTTGCGGTTCCTTTTTATCTTTGTTTTTTAACTCTTTTCGTCGCAGAAGTCCCTCTCCGAGTCTATGACTCGTAGAGTCAGAGACCTTCTGAAAAGGAAAGTTCTTTAGATCTTTCCGTTCAGAGCTTGTCCTCGAACGAAGTGAAGGAAGGGGATGAATGCCTAATAAAATCAATTGGTCGCTGACCCTCCTGGGCGGACGGCAGGCGGCCCGACGACCCGGCGGGGAGGGGCATTCCGGACAACCGGAAAGCCGGATGATTGCTTCGCAAGGCTCGCAACAAAGCCAGCAAAAGACGCCGTTGCAGGGTCCCTCCCGAGGAA
>SDBU01009841.1_pt1 | contig 10681 bp, 7 predicted proteins | sample 2277071 | NCBI WGS metagenome assembly SDBU01 (sample SAMN10397929, study PRJNA504765) | marine sediment metagenome | isolation source: marine sediment core GS08_GC12, 126 cmbsf | place: Arctic Ocean: Gakkel Ridge, Loki's castle | collected 2008
TAGTAATAAACGGAGTTTTTTCATAATAGAAATATCCCGATGGATCCTGCATATTTTTAATGATCCAATTCAAAACTTTTATTAAGATACTGTCCAAATTGGCTTCAGTTTGACTGAAACGGTTTAAGATCAATAGCGATTCTGCACAGCCGTGTATATTGATCTTATTTCGATTTAAATCAATATTAGTATAAGGTATGCCTCTATCTAAATCTATGAATTGCCTGACATAAAAGTCCAGACCTCTCTCGATTGCCGAATCTATTTTCTTACTCTTCAATGTCCTATTAGTCTCACCTAGCATTCTCAAAATGAAACCGGTATGATAAGCATCGACCTTTTTGAACGTGCGTGATGAAATAGAAAAACGACCCTCATCCTCTTTGCCATAATACCAAAAGGAACCATCTTCCTGTTGATTGTTTAAAACATAGTTAACGCCTCTTCTTCCGAGATCTATCCACTCGCTGTTTTCGAGAAGATTCCCTATTCTCATTAAAAACTCAGACGTGAACAGGGATGCGTTTAAGATGTGAGTACTGTCTATTGGCGTATAGCTGAAACAGACCTCCTCACCAGACAATTCATCACATTGCAGGTCATTTATCAAAAATTCACAGATTGATTTACAAACATCAAGATCTGAAGTTCGCCCTAATGTATGATATCTTTCCCAAAAGGCATGCCCAACATGGGTAGAAACAACCGAAGAAGGTGTCCCTTTTGGAATAAAATAAGCCATCTGCCAATCGAATGGGTAGCCCCAACACAATCCTGAATATCCAGGCGATGGATGTTTTATTAACCAATCAAAGCAGAGATCAGCGTCTTCCAAATAAGTCTTATCAGCGGTTGCCCTATAGGAAGAAAGATAGGAAGAAGCGAGAAGACTAACTCCTTTGTTGATAACACTGGGAGATAGATGGAGAAGCTTTATCCATAATGATGGATAAAATTCGATAAACCTTATTAAAGGGAAACGAATGAGTTTTAATGGTAAGAATTGGGGCCATCTTGTTAACCAGTGATAAAATGGAATCTCCCTGATGATATAGGGATCATAGCCTTCAAGGCCATTTTGCTTCAGCCAAGCGTACAATCGGTTCCATGAATTAAAAGCAATATCTTTTATTTGAGGCATGCCAAATTTTCTCCAGATATGATTTTCACTATCATTTATTCTCGTTTGCTAAAAGAGCTTATCTTTTTTCCATGAATGACAACATCTCTAAAATGTGGTCTTAATGGGGGTACTTTATTTTCAATGAAACGATCAAGATGAAATGCCGTTTTTGTTATAATATTAACTGGATCGTTGAATAACATTCGAGATAGAATTCCCAAAGGCACAGAAAGCAATTGCTCATAATAATATCGTGTTTCAAATAACTCGTTTATAGCGTCCAATTCTTCATATCCAAGAGGTTTTTCGTCTCGCGTTCTTGCATGAGGTGTTAATAATCTTATCATCTTGCTAACAGGATTGATACCTAAGGGCTCTCTAAAAACAATTTGGCCATTTTTTTTTAACACTCTATAGATTTCGGCCAATGCCCTAGAAAAATTTAAATGATGGAGGATTTGTCCTCCATATACTATATCAAATTCTCCATCTTCAAATTCCAGATTGTTTGCGTCCATTATTTTAAATTTTATGTTTAGGTTTACCTTTTTTCCCCTCTGAATACCTCTGCTAATGCCATTTTCTGATATGTTTATACAGACTATCTCTTCAGGTTTAATATTATTCAGGCATATCCAATAATACCAAGTGTTTGACCCTATTTCTAAAACTTTTTTCCCTTCAGCATCACTTAGAATATTTCCGATAAGATTCGTAATATATTGAGAATAGTAAATCTTACAATGGCTTAGTATAGATTGATAAGAATAACTCTTCAAATGCACATGATGTGAATCATAGGCATCTTTTTCACGAATTGTTCGATCATCCATGCCTACTCCTTTGTGGTTCTTTAAGTAAGTAAAGTATTGCATCAATGATCCTCTTTCTGAAATATGAGAATTGTTTTCCTTTCCAGGCGCATTGCGGTTTTTTTTCTGACATTTTTGTCAAATTGACCGATGAATAAATATCTCTAATTAAGTTTGTATATCTATTCTTTTCTAATTGAGTTTTTTTTAACAAACTTTCCAAAAAGTACAAATATTTTACATCATCTATCCCTTCACGCACCATTTCCCAACATACTGTTGAAGGTGGAAACTTCCATTCCTTATCTGAATAATAATGTTGCAGAGCTATCTTTCTTTCCCTCTGATCAGACCAGATATGATTAACTGTGGCATTTTTTAAAGTTGGGTGGGTCCATGAAGTAATTCCTTTTACTCCTGTACTCCATCCATAAAACCCAAAATACATACGGGAGATAATTGGATCGATCCCCATTGTAGATGTATTTTCGTAAAGCATTACAACATGGTTACGACCATTGGCATCCTGTATTTCGTTAGAAAGACTTGTTTTACCTTCCGGATATCCGTTTTGATAAATCCGTACACTGCAGTAAGGTCTCATCTTTTCCCACCAACCAAAAACATTTTTCCATCTAGGTAGTTTTCTATGTTTATTATCTACCATATCAGCAATTGTCGTTGCGCCCCTCACGTTCAGTTTATTCAATGTTTTGAGTAGAAGGACCGCCATCTCTTCTCGCCTTGTTCCGGCTCGATCCGTAAAGGAGCCGGGTTCATCTATTGGAAGATAGACAATTTCCGGCCAGTTATTCATTTCTCGCTCTTTTTCGAGAAAGAGGACAAACCTTGTCAGATTGGGGATATCAACACTCTCATCAAATTTGGTATAGTTGGCATCAAGGCTTCGTTTGCCGGCACGAATCAATTTTTGTATGTTAAGCAAGGTAGGACCCCAGAAACCTTCTTCTTTTGCCCACTGTAAATGCTTCACAAGATTTTTGACCCTTGGTTCTCCCATTTCATCGAATGACAGAGGCTTTCCCCAGGCAGAAACAGTTGGTGAGTATGATGTCATACCATGCGCCCTTATGTCTTTGAGAAGAAGTCGAGCGTTTCTTTCTATGCATCTTGAAGGATTGACCGGCGTATAAAGGACTGAGAAGACCTTATCAGGGATCTCTTCAAGCTCAAAAGGAAGTATCCTGATCTTAATTTTTAAAGATCGCAGTTTTTTCCCGTTCTTGGAAACAATGATTTTGCCGTAATATACCCCCGGAGCATTTTTTTTCGAGGCGTAAACAGTGATCCAAAAGGCAGAGGTCTTTCCCTTTCTCAAATTGGTGGAGCTTGCCAATCTTAACAATGATGGAATTAGCTTATAACGTTTATCTTTTTTGCGCTGGCCTTTTGGCAATACAGCCCTATATTCTATTTTTCTTATTTCAAATTGGCTAGGAGAGATTTCCCCATACTTTGATTTTACTCCCCCAATTTCTATATGGATATTGGCCTGGTCCCTGAGGGCATACAGGCAGACCAGGAAAGGCTCGTATTCTCCTCTCGCCAGGGTTACATGGAAGGTATCGGTTATTTCGTTTTTATGTGGGCGCGAATTTGTGAATATCGGTTCCATATAATTCTTGGTGAAAGGAATAACCCCAGCAATTTCGTCCACTGGCTCAGGGGTTGGTTCCGGAGCGGTATTGACAAAGGCTCTTTCCTCCACCCACCCTTCAGGGGCTATAATTTTAGAAACAGCAGGCGCATTGAGCAGCAAAATTAGCGATATTCCTAAAATCAAAGCTCTTAGTAAAGGGATTCTACCAATAAAAACGTTTTTCACGGAAATATGCTCACTTCTTCATCTTCAGATTATATGCCATTCGCAAATAATTACTCAGTCCAAATTCATGCCTAATGTATTTTCTCCCACCAACCCCTTCTTTCCGCCATCTTTTTACAGTTCCCTCTTCAATCTCCGAAATGGCCCTTAACATTAAGTTGCACCCAGCTATCTTGCATTGCGCATATATGCTCCCTACATTATCTCCCTTATTAACAGGGATCTTCTCTTGAAAAATAGTATCTCCTGTGTCAACGCCTCGGTCCACAAAGTGTAAGGTTACTCCAACATTTTCATAATCTCTATTGTGCAAGGCCCATTCAATAGGCTTAGCGCTCCTGTATTCGGGAGTAATGCCCACATGGATATTAATCGCCCCGTGTTTAGCAAGGTTAAAGATACGAGGCTTAATAACAGAGGTTCCGCAAACACAAATAAGATCAGGAGACAGTTCAGAGATAAATTGGTAGGCTTTATCATCATTTATATTACCTACTTCAATAGTGGGGACAGTGTCATTGTAGGCAATTTCTTCACCATTGGGAAAGAGGGCGGATATTTTCGTTTTTTCTTCTTTTCTATGAATAGACTTTCGATAATATTTCAAATATATGTAACGGTCGATTGCTTTGAATAGACCATATCTTTTTCGAATGTTATTCCAATGCACCCATTTATTTCTGCGATCCAATTTAAGCATTCCCCTATTTTCAAGGACTCTACCTACGACGTTCTTTTCCTTCACAATCCTGTTGACCACGTATATGCTGTGAGGTTGAAAAGATGTTAGAATAACGATTTTCATTGTAAAAACATCTCCTTCATACCCACAGACTCATGCGGACCTTTTATGTCTGTGTGGGTCTGTGGCTAATTCAAAGGTCTCAGGTAATGAGGCGTAAATACAGTTGTTCAAGTTTTTCCATACAATGATGATAGTTGAAGCCCTTCTGAACTTTTTCTCTGTTGATGACTGCCATTTGTTTGCGCCTCGCTTCGTCCTTCAATAATTCAATGGTTGCATCGGCTAGAACTCCCGGTGAAATCTCCTGAAGGACAATACCGTTTTTTCCATTCTCAAACCACTCCCGTGTATAGGGAACGTCGCTTACGATAAAAGGAATCCCACAGGCCGAGCCTTCCAGAACAGAGACAGGAAACCCATCATAATTGGGAATGGAGATACACAGGTCAGCCGCATTGTAGAATTCCGGCATCTCTCGATTTTCTACAACAGGCATAAAAACAAAATCTCCTTTGATTCCCAGGCGTTCAATGAGATCAATATAATAGTCATATACCTTCCTATCCTCGGGCTGTTTTAATAGTTGAATATATTGTACTTCCGGAAAAAGTTTTTTTACAAGAGGGGCTGATCTTACGATAACCTCAATATTGTATACGTGGTCCAGCAAATATCTTGGGCTAAAAATAATCGGGCCTGATTTAAGCTTATATTTCTTTCTAAAGGTCTCTTTATTATCGAAAGGTCTAAATACGGAGAGATCTAAGCCCCTGGGCAGAACCTCTACTTTTGAGCGGTTAACGTTGAAAACTTGTTCAAGTGTATCTACCATGTGTTTTCCAGTAACAATCAGTTGATCTGCCTTCTGTAAACTCGATCTGATCATCCATCTGTAATATCTATTCCGTTCCTCGAATAGGTCTCCGCCAAAGCATTGAATAACATAGGGATGAAAGCCCGAAAATCTGGCTAACCATGCTGGATTTCCAGCATTGTGGGTGTGTAAAATATCGGGCTGGACTTTGTTGATAATCTTTCTCGTTCTTAAGATAAGCTCCAGCAATTTGACCTTTGGGATTCTAAGAATATTCGTTTCAATAATATGATAATGTATTCCTTTTACGGGCTTATTAGGTTCCCGGCGACCAATGAAGTGAACCTCATGTCCCTGGTCAATAAGATATTGGCAAATATAGTTATTCTTAAATGAGTCAACATTCCCTATATGAAGAACCTTTAGCTTTTTCATTTTGTTGATTGAAATCGAGTCTATATTCTCTTCCTTAATTGAGCATTTGTTTTGAAAACTTTCTTGGATTATTGCATTAGGCACAAGGCATCCTAAAGTAGATTAGACTGCTTTCAGCAACTGATCTTCGCTACTGTCTAAACAAAACAAGTGGAATGATCCATTATTATCGTATTTCAGGTACTGAAAATGACCTGGCTCTCTCTCATACAAGTAGAACCTATCCTTCCCATCAACCGAACTCAATTTAACGTGTCCAGCTAATCCCTTCTTGCTAAATCTAATTTTCTTTTCGTCCTTACTTGCATTCAATCGAGGGGGGCTTTTTGAAATCGGCCTTAATTGGTACTCGCCTGACTGAATAGGGACATGTATTTTGTGAAGAAAACTCTTTTCATTATATTCATATTGTTGTCCGGCCAAAATGCTGCCGTTTGGTAACATGACTTCTACGTAAGGCTCCTTTTCGCTGCAAAAGCAACTGCAATCCACTAAGAGGGTAGTAATTGGATTTGACACTCTGCCGTTATATTCTATTTTGAACGAGTCTTTTTTGAAATCGTAAAAAATAGAGTTCGTATATCCAATAAAATAGCTTGCGATCTCAGTGGCTCTGGCATACCACACATTCTTTTTCTTTAAATAGGCAAAAAGTAGGTTAAGTTCCTTGATGTCGTCAAAAATATTTGGTGTCTGATCAGGGGAGCCTGGTTTAATTTTAGCGATGTGCTCCTCGATTGAAATGATTTGTCTTTTCTTCAGCAAAGTATCGATTTGCTTCTTTTTCCAATCTCGCCCATGTACAGTAGAGGGCACTGCGACTACAAACTTATCACCGAAATAATGAGGCTCGTAATAGTTGTCCAGGATAGAACCCTTAATGTCTCTTGGCATCCAATCCCTGCACCACCAAAGGAAACCGCTTTCATTTATGGATGCATCCGCCTTGTCATTATAGAGCCAACCCCCATATTTTCCGCCATCAGGGTATTTGCCAAGGATAGATGCATACAAGTCTCTTCCCTTGCTGTTCTTTTTTATCGCCTCTTCCACCGTAGAAAAGGACTCCCACTCCTGCATAAAATCCTTCTTTTTCTTTCCTGGAATTCCGTGCCGGTAGCCATGGTAGGCAATCTCAAAGTTACAGTGAAATTGTATCTGTTTCAGGAACTTTTTCGACTCAGCAGAGTTATCAAACGGCTCAGAAAATGTAAAAGGGGCTGTCTCGATAAAAGGTCCGATTCTCGCTAATACAGTGAAAAACACCGTCTTCACTTGCGGGTATCTGTCAAGCAGATTCTTTCCTAAGAACCTAAAGGAGGAACCTTCTGTCTTTAGCATTCCTCCCCAATCTCCACCAAAATCAGCGCTTTTAAGGCCATCCCGAGAATGCCAGGCGTTACTAAAATCATCAATCATCAGCATCACCGGGCTGTCATGGTTATTAAACCACTTTGCCTTATAGACTGCGAGCCGGTTGATTTTTGGGTTTATGTACCTGAACGATTTGTAGATCTTCTTAAAATGGTTCATCGTTATATATTGGCATAACCACCTTTTGTGCGGGAGTTTCAAATCCTCTCAGAGGAGAAAGTATTCTGAAGTATATATAAATGACTGGAATAATGCCGCCGATTACCGTGGTCAATAAGGTCCCATAAGCCGCCCCAGGAATGCCAAGAAGAGGGATTAAAATAATATTGGCCACTATATTGATAAACAAGGCCACGATATCCTTTATAGAAATAATCCATGGATGCCCTGCTGAATAAGCTATCATATGAAGAGGATTTAATATTAACATAAATATCATTTTTACAACCAATATTTGAAAAATATAGGCTGATTGACTGTATCTTTCACCGAATACAGCTTCTATTATTGGCTGCGCAAAAAATATTATCGGCACGAAAGAAAAACAAAAAACACCGATCAGTGCGGTAAATTTTTTGGCATAATTCATATATCCATTATACGAAGTTATCTTAGATACCCTTGGGAGCAAGACACTGTGAAGTGATCCTTTCAGCATCATAAGAGGAGCAATCAACTGCAAGGCGCAGGCATACTTTCCCACCATGGATGAGTCGACGTAATAATTGAGCATGACAATATCAAGGCGTCTTGCAAGGGGGAAGCACAGGGTTGACACCATTACCCACTTTGAAAAGCCAAAGAGATCCTTTAAAACCATTCTTCCTTCATCCCTTGTGTATTTTGTGAAAAGGAATTCTTTATTAACGAAAAAACTACAGAAAAACATGGAGAATAGGAAAACTCCAAGAAGCAAGAGCAACATACTTTTAAGGATCAACAGATGAAACATAAAGTACAATATCAATATTGAGCCAAACTTCACCAAAGAAGTGCTAAACGAAATCATTGCAGACCTTGAAAACTGTTGCCTGGTATGCAGTATCGTTTCCATGTACATGTAAATAGTATTTATCATGATGCATAACATGCTTATCCGCAGAGGAAAGACCAACTCCGGTTTATTGTACAGTTTGATTGCGATAAATTTGGACAAAAGTAGGCCAACAACACCAATGGTCACAATTATAATTATCTTTTGTTTTCCTATGATTTTGAATAAGATATTTGCCCTTTTTTTGTCTTTTTTCAGGTACAGGGAACCAAATTTGATCATTGTGGTTGTAAGTCCAAAATCGAAAATAACCGTTAAAAGCGGAACAAACGCAACTGCTGTTGCATAAAGGCCGAAATTAAACGGACCAAGTTCCCTGATAACAATAATACTACCCAAAACTCCTAACAACGCAGCACCTATTTTAGACGAAAACATATAGGCAGTATCCTTAACAATAGAGGATCCAAGTAAAACCGATATGACCTTATTAAGAATCAATGGTGTTTTTTTCTCCACCAGAGTCCTCATGTTTTATCCTTCCTGTTAGTGCGCACACTATTCCCAAAAGCACCCAGTATAAAGTGGAAACATCCCATACCAATAATGAGTTTTGTGATATTATACATACTAAGTAGCCTACAATTCCAGTAGAACAAGCGACTAGTATGGGTGAAAGTTCATGGCTCCGAACTCTAATTACTGTCTTTATGGCGGATATAACAACAATCATATTTATTATCAGGAAAACAATGACAGCAATAATACCGGTCTGGATAAACATGTTGAGATAAGAACTGTGGGCGTGGTCTACCTCAATAGTGGATGTGCCTCTTTGTTTGGCAAAATAATTCTCAACAACGAAATTTGACCCACCTAATCCAATCCCGAATATGGGGGAAGTCATAGCAATTTTAAGGCCATCTTTCCAAATATCCACCCTACTTTCCAAAGAATCAGTCTCATTCCCATCCAATGATTCTTCAATCATCTGCTGGCCATCGACGTTAAGCCTATCCAATCGCTTCGTTACTTTCTCAAATGCACCCGGCATGAAAGAAAAAAAAACTAAAATAGTAATAATCGCCGTCCCAATTTTGTGTGAAAGTTTCATATCACTGACTGGCAAGAAAATTAGCAAAGGAATAGTCACAAAAAATCCAAAGAAAGAACCTCTCGACTCCGTCAATAGAAACACAAACAATAGAGCCAGCAATCCCAAGAATACGAAAATCTTTCTACTGACCCGCCTGAATATCTTGAGACCAAGAATATATAATGGCAATAACACCACGCAGAGGTTACCCATGTTGTTCGGGTTTAGAAAGAAACCGGCGATCCTTCCTGATCGTCTTAGTGTTTGCCAGAACTTCAATTTGTCATATGTCGCTCCCTTCAGGAAAAGCCTATCAAAAAATTTCAATTCGACAGAAGCCACAGAAAAGAATATACCCAGTATTAGTAGGTAAATTAGAAATTTCTTATAATCTTCACTATTTCGAAATCCTGTGCTGGCAATATAAAGAGAAAGAATCGGTTTTAAAATGGTTAGTCTATAATTTCGTAGGCCATGTCCAAGAGAGTGGGATACTTCCCTTGCCTCGTAATCAATGGTATAAGTTCTGAAAGCTGCATAGAGAAACAATAAGGACAACACCAGGGCTAGTCCAAGCATTTGTTTTCTGTGAGTGTTACTCACATTTATATCGCTCCTCCTTTGGTATGAATCAGTTAGCAACAACCATAGAAGAAGGAAATCGGAATATCTTATACTTCCATATGCAACATTAATCACTCCTGATAGAGGGATTACAGCCCCCATATAAGCGTCCACAATGATCACCAAGCCCACATATAACGCCAGCCCCATGGCTTTGTCCTTTTTGATAAAGGTCAGCCAAATAGCCCACAGAAGCAGAAGTATAGTTGCAGGTCGCAAGAAGAATTGTAATGGTGCGAGGGCATAAATTATTTCTTTAAGCATTTACTTTCCTTTTCTATGCTTTCGATATAAAACAAACCCCAAAATGATTATCAGCATAGTGCCGGTTATAGCCAAAACAACATATTTGATATTATTCGCATTTATTCCCATGGCTTTCCTTCCGTATTGTACAACAGAGATCTCTTTTTTATATTCAGGGAGGAAGTCCTTTTTGTGGGATAATATGTTTTTATTGTCATTGAATATATCTCTAAGTTCTTTGAAGGTCACTATTTCAAATCCCGGGCTTTGTTTTATCATTTTCAGGATGGCATCAAACTCTTTCATATCTACTAAGTCTGGTTTAGCATTCTTAAGATGGCTTTTGTCACTCCCTCCCTTCAATAATGACTTGTAATGGAGAAACAGCGTGATTGTAGGGACATTGTTGCTTTTCAGTTCCAGCATCGCATGTGTATTCTGATCATAATCAGCCCAGTCTATGTCGACCTTTCTTATACGGCTCAAGTAGGGGAGTTTGATGCCAAAGACCGAGGTAAATTCCTGTAATTTGAATATCGAGACCGGTATCTCAATGACTCCTTCCTTTGTTG
>SDBU01009842.1_pt1 | contig 10680 bp, 13 predicted proteins | sample 2277071 | NCBI WGS metagenome assembly SDBU01 (sample SAMN10397929, study PRJNA504765) | marine sediment metagenome | isolation source: marine sediment core GS08_GC12, 126 cmbsf | place: Arctic Ocean: Gakkel Ridge, Loki's castle | collected 2008
GCGCTATGCATCGATTTGGAAAACCCACAGCGCATGACGCGGGACGACATCGAGACTGAGGGTCGGCGAGCTTTCGATCCCTTCCAGCGCCTCCGCCTGTGGAGCCATTTCGGTTATCGCCGAGTCGACACCCCTTTCGTCATTCCGCCCATCGTTTCTGACTGCAGCCCCGTCACGATGAACGACCTCCTCTGTCTGCCCCAGCGTCGCGACTGGCTACATCAGAGCAGTGTCCCTCCCGGCATCGTATTTGAAGCAATCGCCTTCATCTCCCGTCACTGGGCGCCGGACTACTACCGCCCCTACATTAACCGCCTCCGCCGGTCGCTTCCCACTGCACCCATCCCGCTGCTTCCCCTTACCTAGTGCAGCGTTTCATATTTAAGGACAGGTATGGGTGTAGGGTGAACCCTGCCTGGCGAGGGTCTGGGGGTGTCCCCCAGATATATTTTCTCCCCCTCTCTAATTGATAAGGGAGAGAGGGACATGGGAGGTGAGGTTTTTGAGATAGCCTCTAGGGAAACCAAAACATAGTGGAAAAGCGCATCAGTGTGGCAATAAACTAGAGAATCAACCCTGGGAGGAATCATATGCCAAGGCTTCCCCTCGAAGGCATGACCGTCCTTGACCTTACCCAGATAATAGCGGGCCCCTTCTGCACCCTTCTACTGGCGGACATGGGCGCCGACGTTATCAAGATCGAAAAGCCCCAGGGCGGCGACGATACCCGCCACCTCGGGCGCCACTTCATCAACGGTCAGTCGGCCGCCTTCCTGGTCGTAAACCGCAACAAGCGGAGCCTGGTACTGAACTTGAAAACTCCCCAGGCCAGAGACATCCTCCGATGTCTGGCCTCTCGGGCCGACGTAGTAGTGGAAAACTTTCGGCCCGGCGTCATGGAAAGGCTGGGTCTGGACTACGAGAGGCTCAAGGATCTGAACCCCTTCCTTATCTACTGTACCATCTCCGGCTTCGGAAGCACCGGCCCTTACAAAGACCGGGGTGGCTTCGACCTGGTAACCCAGGGGATGAGCGGCATCATGAGCGTTACCGGCATCCCCGGCTCACCTCCAGTTAAGGTTGGAGTCCCCATCACCGACCTCAGCGCTGGCATGTACGCCGCCTATGGCATCCTCTGCGCCTACATAAGCCGCTTGCGCACAGGTCAGGGCCAGCTTGTCGACACCTCCCTGCTGGAAGCTGGCATAGCCTACACCTTTTGGGAATCGGGGGAGTTCTTCGCCACAGGAGAGTCCCCCCAACCACTGGGGTCCGCCCACCGCCTATCTGCCCCCTACCAGGCCCTCAGGACGAAAGACGGCTACATCAACGTCGGAGCGGCTAACCAGGCCAACTGGGAACGGCTATGCTGCGCCCTCGGCCACGAGGAGTTGCTAACGGACCCTCGTTTCGCCGCCAACCCAGACCGCCTCAATAACCGCGAGGAGCTAGTGGCCCTACTGGAGGAGACGCTATCATCAGAAAGCAGCGAACACTGGCTTGAGGTACTGGAGAAGGGAGGGGTACCATCGGGACCTCTGTACAACATGGCGGGGGTTTACAGCGATCCCCATGTCCTGGCCAGAAACATGCTGGTGGAGATTGAACACCCCGAGGCAGGCAGGATCAAGAACATCGGCATACCCGTCAAACTGTCCCAGACCCCGGGGAGCATCAGGCTCCCTCCCCCTCTACTAGGCCAGCACACCGACCAAATCCTGTCCTCCTTCGGCTACTCTCAAGAGGAGATCGAGGCCTTCAGGGCCGAGGGGATAGTCAAGTAGAGGCTTTTGAATATAATGGCGGTAGCCACCGCACCGCTTAGAGCCTCAGCTAACAGGGCACACGCCCGTCAGGAGGCGACGTCATAGAAAGCCCAGCGACCCCCTCGCCTCGCTGCTCTAAAAGCTGACTCTTGCACCCTCTCTAGGACGCCCCGAAAGATGGCCTAAGCAAGATGAAGAACTCACGGTTTCCCTCGCTGCCTGGAATAGGAGATGGAGTAAGGCCCAGAACCCTAAGCCTCCTCTCCACAGCCCACAGTATGAACCGGCCAAGAACACTGGCATGAGTCCGAGAGTCCCTGATTATCCCGCCCCTACCCACCTCGCCACGTCGTGCCTCAAACTGAGGCTTTATCAAGGCCAGTACAATCCCTTCCTGGGAAAGGTGCTCCTCAACGGACGGCAAAACCTTGGTCAGCGAGATGAACGATACATCCGCAACGGCCAGGCCCACCCGTTCCGGCAGCGTAAAGGGATAGCGGGCGTTGATGCGTTCCATCACCACCACCCGGGGATCAGACCGCAGCCGGTAGTCCAGTTGCCCGTAGCCCACGTCCAGAGCATAGACCTTCCTGGCCCCCCTTTGAAGAAGGCAATCGGTGAAGCCCCCGGTGGATGCGCCCACGTCCAGGGCCACCTTCCGCGAAACGTCCAGCTCGAACTGGTCCAGGGCATGGGCCAGCTTGATCCCACCCCGCCCAACATAGGGGAGCACCTCCCTTACGGATATGTGTTCCTCTTCCGAGACCAGGCTTCCAGGCTTCAATACCCTCCTCCCACCCATGGAGACCACTCCAGCCAGCAACATGGCCCGGGCCTTCTCCCTGCTCTCCGCCAGTCCTCGCTCCACCAGCATCAGGTCCAGACGCCTTCTGACCACTTTCACACCCCAGTCCTCAAATCGAATCGTCTACCGTTTCGTTGTCATTCTGAGCCCGGCAAATTGTCATTCTGAGTGAAACGAAGAATCCCCCGCTCACCCTGAGCCTGTCGAAGGGTCATGGTGGGCTTGCCTGCCCTGAGCAGGGCCGAAGGGTCGAACCATCACCCTGAGCTTGATGTAAGGAGTATCCCCGACCGACCAACCAGAGCGGGAGGATTCAACCGTGTGAACAAACAAGCCGTCCATTGACTAGATAGGCCAGGAACCTTATCATCTTGCCATGCAACGGACGAAGGGCGCCCCCATGCCGACAGGACTCGCTACCTTAAAGGCCCTGGTCATCTCTACCCGTCCCAGGCAGTTGACCAAGAACATAATAATCTACTTTGCCTTCTTCTTCACCATCCAGGAGGCCTGGGACCTCCAAGATCTCAATCTTGTGGGTTCCCTCTTTGGCAAGACTACCCTGGCCTTCGCCATATTCTCAATGATCACCGGGGCGGTATATCTCTTCAACGACAGCATCGACATCGACAAGGACAGGAGACATCCCAAGAAACGCTTGCGCTCCCTGGCCTCGGGGCAGCTTCCCATCCCGGTAGCCGCGGGCACGGCATCCCTGCTGGTTATCGCAGGCCTGGTCCTCTCCTTCCTCCTGGAGCCAAATTTCGGAGTGGTCTCCCTGGTCTACCTGGCTACCATGATGGCCTATACCCTCCTCCTCAAACGCGTGGTACTGCTGGACGTGATGTCCATAAGCGCCGGCTTCATCCTGCGTGCGGCGGCAGGCGCAGTGGTGATAGACGTACCTATATCGCCCTGGCTCTACATATGCACCGGCCTGGGCGCTCTTCTCATCGCCCTGGGGAAACGACGTAACGAGCTGGAGCTGGCCGGCGATAACTCCGCCTCCCAGCGGGACACCCTGGAGGACTACACCCCTCGCCTCTTGGACCAGCTAATCGCCATCGTGGCTCCATCTACCCTGGTAGCCTATGTCCTGTACACCTTCACCGCCGATAACCTCCCACCCAACCACGCCATGATGCTGACCATCCCCTTCGTGGTCTACGGACTCTTCAGGTATCTCTACCTCGTCCACCGGAAAAACCTTGGAGAGAACCCGGAGGACATCCTCCTCACCGACATACCCCTCATAGTGGGCATCCTCCTCTGGCTGGCCACCGCCGCCGCCGTCCTCTTGGTCTTCCGTACCTGAGGACAGTCCAGCCCCTTCCTGCATTAAGGTTTCGTTGCCTAATGGCAGGGACATCTCTCCCATTGTCATTCTGGGATGAGCGCATGCCACCTACAACATTTCCGTCAGGAATCACGGTCTTAGGTATCGACTCCTGGATTGACCTCTTAGCCAAAGTTGACTGGAAAGGCTGCTGTCGGCCCGAGGGTATTCTAGTTCGGCCTATTCCCAGTAGCAAGCTTATCGACTTGGGCGGGGAGTCCGAGTAGAGTCGAACTCTACCTGAATACATATCTGGCGGTGCTGGTGGTTACTACGGCCTGGGCTACTGGAAGGGTTGAAGTTGTTGCTGCCTTCTGAATGAATCCAAGACGGGCTTTCCACTTCTGGCCGTTTGGCAAGTTCAGGCTTCCCATTGTTCACTGATTTCATATTGGCCAAGATGAGCATGGCAGCGCTCTAACCCTGCGGTGATAGCTTGGTCAAACTTGCTCGCTCGGTGCCAAGCGCGATCTGCCCGCCTTTTTTGGTGAGGCGTACATTGCACAGCCAGTCATCGTTGTTCTGTGTGGGGCTATCTCGTCGGTAGTGAGCCCCTCTGCTCTCATTCCGACAAAGAGCCGTCCGGCATATCATTTCTGAGACTGTGAGCATGTTGCCCAATCTCACTGCTCGCACCAGCCCTCGTCCATCGTCCACGAATATGTGCCGATGCCGTTCCTTGAGATCGTCGATTTCGTTGAGAGCCTGCTTCAACCCCTGAGCGTCGCGGACGAGGCCGGCTCTATGCCACATCGTCTCTCTAAGGGATTGACGCAAGGGTTCCGGGGATTCGCTTTTCCGACCAGCAGCTAGCTGCTGTAACCTTCTTGTCTCAGCGGCGATCACACCTGAAGACAATGGATTCATCTTTGCCTCTTTCGCCATCTGTGCAGCCTCACGGCCAGCAATAGTGCCAAAAACCCATAGCTCAGTGAGGGCATTGCCAGATAGCCGATTAGCACCATGAATGCCAGCACATACCTCACCTGCAGCGTAGAGACCCACGACAGAGGTCTCAGTTCTTTCGTTTATCTTCACCCCACCCATTTGGAAGTGGGCCGTTGGAGACACGAGAAACCGCAGCTCCCCACGGAGAGATGCCTTGGGCAGGATGGGTCGGAGTACCTTCATCTTGTCCCCCAAGACCTCTGTCAAATCAAGAACTACCCTGTCTTCGAAACCCAGGCCACCGATTAGCTCCTCGGCTATGGCTCGGCTGAGACGATCTCTGGTGAGTAGCATAGGGCTAGTGAGTTCGTGTTTGACCACGATGTCTTCGCCGAGGCGGTTCAGAAGCCTGCCACCAGTTCCCAAAAGGAAGCATTCGTAGAATAGGCCAGGCGTCCCCGTTCCCAGGCCAACGGGATAGAACTGGACAAATTCCATATCTTGGAGAATTGCTCCAGCCTCAAATGCCAGCGCATAACCGTCGCCAGTGGTTCCACCTGTGGTATCGGTGCGCAAATAGACCTGCCCCAACCCTCCGCTGGTCAAGATCGTCGCTGGCGCAGCGATCGCCACGACGTGACCTTGGGCATTGATGCCCATCGCCCCCACCACCCCCTGCCCTTTCTTCAGCAATTTGGTTACCAGTGTGCCCTCCAGAAATCTAACTCCCTGTTCGATGGCATACTGACGCAGGGGAAAAGTGAAATCAGTGCCGAACGAGTTTTCACCATATACCATCCTTGGATAACTGTGCCCCGGGTCTGTAGACAACGCTATCCATGGGCACATCCGAGCGTTGGTGTATCTGACACCGAAACGACGAAGGTCTTCCACCTGATGTTCTGCGCCCTGGACCATTATCTCGACCAGCGACTGGTTGCTGAGAAAGTAGCCTCCAGCAATAGTGTCCAGCAGGTGCTGATCGGGTGAGTCTGGGAAATCCTTCGCATAGTCGGAGGACCTGACGACTGCCGCAAAGGCCCCGCCCGAGATAGTAGTATTGCTGCCGTAGCCAACTCGGGAGTGAGAGACTATCAGCACATCGACGCCGTGCCGTTTAGCCTCAATGGCTGCCCTAAGACCGGCTCCACCTCCTCCGACAATCAGTACGTCGGTGGCGATGGCCCTCGAAGAAGACTTCATATCTGGTCTCCAGCGATCGTGATGGCCAGGTCCGACGGCAGCTGAGGATGGTGGGGTCGAAGCTCATGTTCCATTCAATAACTACTCAGTAGCCTCACACAGAGAAGCGTCTGGTTAGCTCTCTCTCGTACTCGGGGAAGTAGCGACCGATGCTGTGAGGTCAAACTCCTTCAGAATGGACTCTTTGGGTTCCCGCTTGAGCGAGAACCCAAAGGAAGTTCAGATACACTCCTCTGGAGAGCACACACGGTTCGTGAACTGCTGGTAGTCCTCTTGCCTCAGAGACACGCGATGGGTAGTAGCGGTGCCTTTCTCAGTCACGGTGACCCGGGCATCCAACGCCCAGGCCAGGATTCAGGTCGATATCGATATGCATTATTGTACACTCCGCCTAGCCACTTGGCACATGCCGCACAAACTAGGCCCTATATTAACAGTTTGTGAGGCCAACATGCCACGTAACAGACATAGGCAGCGAGGGTTGTTGGGAAATCAACAGCGGGTACTACAGCATATGGGGCAGAGCAGCACTGATTCCCCACTCCGAAAGTGAAGTTACTTGACCCAGCAGCGACGAGGAACTAGAGATGCGGGTATCAAAAGGATCCCTCTTCAAGTGGCGGAGACAGGGGGGCGAACTCGGCCTAAATACATATCTGAGAGTGTTAGTGGTCACGGCATGGGCTGCTAGGCGGCCCGAGGTCGTAGTCGCTGTCTAGATGTATTCAAGATCGACTTTCCATTTCTGATGTTATGAAAAAGGGCCGCGCCCTCAGTACAGTGGGGTGAGTTCGATAAGAACACCACTGGTACGAAGGAGGTGCGCAGCCATGGAGTATTGTGGCTTGGATGTCCACAAGCTGTCTATCACCTACACCTGCATGACCGAAGAGGGCAAGGTGCTGCGCCGGGAGCGTGTAGCCACCACCCCTGAGGCCATCCGGGGGATTGTAGCCCCTAGCGGCGGCAAGGCCTGGGTCGCCCTCGAGACCACCAGGGGCTGGAGTTATGTGTACGACGTTATGGAACCCCTGGGGGTCCGGATCTTCCTGGCCCATCCCCGGCGGGTGAAGGCCATCGCTTCTGCCAAAGTCAAGACCGACGCCATCGACTCCGCCACCCTTGCCCATCTGTTGCGCACCAACCTTCTACCAGTTTCTTATGCCCCTCCTCCTCCTGTGCGTAGCTGGCGGGAATTCCTGCGTACCCGCCAAGCATTGGTGCAGATGCGGTCCGCCTGTCGCAACCGGATCCATGACCTCCTGGCCAAGGAGGGGTTGATAGTGCCGATGAGTGACCTCTTTGGCAAGAAGGGCCACCGTTGGCTTGCTACACAGAGCCTCTCAGCCCCTCATCGCCAGTTGGTGGATCTCCTGTCGAACCAGGTGGGCAGCATTACACAGGCCATCACAGAAGTAGAGGAAAACCTGAGACACGCCCTGGGAGATCCCCCTGTGTTCGATCGCCTGACGACGGTGCCTGGCTTTGGGTTGCTGACCGCTGCCGCGTTCCTGGCCGAGGTGGGCGACGTGGAGCGGTTTCCAAGAGCTAGGCGCCTGGTCTCGTACCTGGGCCTTGCTCCCAGGGTGCGCGACTCGGGTGGGCACGTGCGGATCGGCCGCCTCACCAAGGAGGGACCTCCTCTGATCTGCTCCTACCTCGTACAGGTGGTCCAGAACTCCATACGCAGTCCAGGTCCTTGTCAGGATCTGTATCTGCGAGTCAGAGAGCGGTCTGGGTCGCAAGCTGCACGGGTTGCCGTGGCTCGTAAGCTCGCTATCCTGGCCTATCTTGCGTGGAAGTTGTCCATCAACGTGTCGTCGCGGGAGTAGCTCCTGAAAGGCCATGGCGGAGAACCGCCCTAATTCTGATTGAGCGCCCCCGTGTCCTGATTCCTCTAACATCATGTGCACCGACAGTCAGGCAGCACTACTAGATGCATGAATCTGAGTAACGGGGGCTTGACAACACACCCCTTTTTCATAGATGCCCTAACGGAAAATCGAAGGCCAGGTCCCAAGGCCCTTTACCTACCGCGCCGAATATGATTCCATCTCTGCCAGGGCTTTCGAGGATGCACCCGATTTGAGAGTTGCCCAGCCAATAGGCAAATCGGCCGGGCGAGCCTGCTGTCAGCTCCAACATAGACAATGTTACAATCATCGGACGCGGGACATTCCCCCATTCGGGGATACTAACTGTGATACTCAACGCAGGAAGGAACCATGACTGAACAAAACCGAGTACAGTGGGTCTACATGGCCGGTAGTACTGAGGAACTCGCGAGGCGCTACGACGAGTGGGCCAAAGACTACGACTCTGATCTCGAGCGAGACTTTGCCTGGAATGGCCACATTCGTGGCGTAGAAGCATTCGTCAGGTACGTGGGCAAGGGAGCGCGAGTCATTGATGTCGGCTGTGGTACGGGGCTCGTGGCTGTCGAACTGGCCAAACGAGGCTTTCAGCAGATTGACGGCTTCGACCTCTCGGAAGGGATGCTTGGAGAGGCACTCAAACTGCAACTCTATGGGGACCTCAGGCAAGCCGTTCTCGGTGAACCACTGGACTATCCCACGCGTGCCTACGACGCGGCCATTGCAGCAGGAGTGTTCGGTCCTGGTCACGCCCCGGCGAGCGGCTGGGACGAAGTAGCACGGATAGTGAAGCCAGACGGGTACTTTGTCCTTACATTACGGCCAGACAGCTTCGAACCGAACGGGTTCAAGGCCAAGGAGGAAGAACTGGCGTCCTCTGGCAAGTGGGAGTTAGTAGAAGCCACTGAGTCCGAGCAACTTCTGGCCAGTGGCGAGCCTGACATCTTACACCAGGTCCGTGTCTACCGGATCACCAAGTAGCCGCAGTTAGCCGCTGGTAGCGGGATGCCGGAAGAACCTGCCCATAGTGCCCCAAGAGGGTAGGGCCTGGACCCCTAGCTCAGAAAGCGCCAAATATGAGCCGGTCAAAAGGACTAGCTTTTTTCAGTTCGACAGTCATTTCCTACCTTCCTTATTCTTCTGTTGCTTCGTTGACATTTCATGTTCGATCAACGCTGCAATTGGCATGGCGTTCTTTCAAGACCTTACCATCACAAGCAACATTTTGAATCGATCTTCTGCCTTCAACTCATGTGGCTCGTTGGCCGGCATAATGATCATTTCGCCCGATTTGACCTCGTACCATTGGCCCGACACCCCGATGGCCGCTTTTCCATCTAAGACATAAACCAACGCATCGTAAGGCGCGGTGTGTTCGCTCAGACCTTGTTCCTTCTCGAAGGCGAACAGTGTGACAGTCCCCGTTTGTTTATCGACCAGGGTGCGGCTAACGACAGATCCTTCCTGGTAATCAACCAATGCTGACAGGTTTTGGACACCCTCTAATCCGACCCTTTGCGCCCGATTTCCGTCCTGCTGCGACATTGTCCGTCCTATCCTGCAGTTTTTGCCGAGCACTCGCTCATGGCGAAACCCAATCAGCCATCCAGTAAGCGCTTCTCGCCCTGCAGTTTTTGAATATCCGTCATATCCTGACTCACCTCAAGGCATCCCAAATACTGACCAGACAGGTTGCGAACCGCGAAGTGCCGGATATGTACCTTCCTGCCGTGTAGGTCCAACCAGAACTCAGCGTATTCACGCCGCCCCTACTTGAAGTCGTCCACGATTCTATTGACCACGTGTACGCTCTTCTGTAGATGGCAGTTCTGTACGGTTCGACCAATGATGGCCTTGGCCCCTGGGAAGATCCTGTGTGGAGCGTCGCTGAAGTACCTGACCACGTCGTTTTTATCGACGAAGGTGATGTCCACCGGCAGAGTGTTCAACAACAATTGTAGGGTTTTGACTGGCAGCGAGGCCGGGGGACGCATTTGCCCTCCCGCTGAGCAGAATCCAAGTTGGGTAGCCTGTTCGCTCGCCCAAACAGGCTACCGGGAATGGGTCCCCCTACCGGTGGTCCCACGGGTCGGGGCCAATACATCCTCCTAGCGGCCGACGAGCTTCTTGGTGATGGTGGCCACCCTCTCCCCCTGGAAACGGGCGATAGCCAACTCATTCTCGCTGGGCATCCGGCTGCCGTCAGTACCACTTATGGTGGCAGCCCCGTAGGGGCTGCCACCGGTTATCTCCTCCAGGGTGGATTGCCCGGCCTCAGAGTAAGGGACACCAACGATTATCATCCCGTGATGGAGAAGTGTGATGTGGGTGCTGGTTATGGTGGTCTCCTGGCCCCCATGCTGCGTGGCGCTGCTGGTAAAGACGCTGGCCACCTTGTCTATGAGTGCCCCCCCGGCCCACAGGCCCCCAGTCTGGTCAAGGAAGTTCCGCATCTGGGCGCACATGTTGCCGAAACGGGTGGGGGTGCCGAAGATGATAGCGTCGGCGTCGGCTAGGTCATCGGGCTTGGCTACTGGAATATGGGCAAAGGCCTGGCGGGCCTGTTGGGCACCGGACCGTTGCAGTATCTCCTCGGGTACAAGCTCCGGCACCTGCAAAAGCTCCACTTCCACCCCTTCAACCCGGCGGGCCCCATCGGCCTCGGCCTCGGCCATTCGATAGATGTGGCCATGCATACTGTAAAAGACGACTTTGACGTTTACCAACTCCTCCTCCTTTCCTTGCTGGTCTACCCTCTCTATTATACTATAGACTCCTTCTGTCAGGGAGCTGCTCCCATCATGCCCT
>SDBU01009843.1_pt1 | contig 10680 bp, 7 predicted proteins | sample 2277071 | NCBI WGS metagenome assembly SDBU01 (sample SAMN10397929, study PRJNA504765) | marine sediment metagenome | isolation source: marine sediment core GS08_GC12, 126 cmbsf | place: Arctic Ocean: Gakkel Ridge, Loki's castle | collected 2008
GACGCTGGAGGAAAGAGGTATTTGGTGAAAAAAAGGACTTGTAAAACTGCTCTAAAAGCAAATGATCAGATACTAACTATACCTTTATAGGAGAGGGTATTATGTCTTATGAATCGCTCTTCATGGTGAAAGGCATATCAATATTTTTTGCAGTTATCCATGTTTCAGTCACTGTGTGATCAGCGTAATACACAATGACAGCCTCGAGGCTTTTGGGTGATATGGATGAATGATTTGATGAGTGTGCCGCAATGGTGTGAACGATCCCGAGCGGGAGCCCTGCCTGCAGAGCCAAATGAGCCCCGAGCGTCGTGTGGGCAAGGTGCTTGCCCATTTTGGTCGTCTCTCCCGATGCAGGGTGGAAGATCAATAGCTTGTCAACATCATGCAGTATGGCCCCGGCGATTAATGTGTCCCTTTCGATTTTCACCCCTTGATTCTTTTCTACGACATCGGCCATCGCCAGGGCGCACTCGACAACCTGGTTCGTATGATCCACATTCGGCATATTTAGCTTCTCTTTCACCGGCTGCCACTGGCTGAGCTCTTCAATCTTTTCAAAATCACTCTCTTTCCAGGTTCCCCACCAGAGATCGATGACTTTTTTTCGTATATCATCGTCATTGATATCACTGACCTTTGGGAACAGCCTCTGTATATAATCCTCTTTTTTTTCCACCTTCGTCCTCCATTTGCTCAGATATTACTAGCTGCAATTGAGCCGTCCTCTCCTATTGTTTTAAAAGGTTTTTGGATGAGTCCCACAGGTTGTGGCGGGCTTCATCTCGTGTGGCTATGACACGTTCAAAGTCAGCGGAGCATAACTCACAAAGTGCACGTATCATATCTTTTTCTTTTGGCGGACAGCCTCCCGCATATTCGCCAAGTTCCGCAAACTCCTTTGCGCATTTACCAAAGACGGCCGTCTTTTCAGATGTTTCGGGATCTTCAGGATTTCCGATAATGGCATCTAAACCCTTCAACTCTTCACCATAGCCCGCTTCTTTCATATAAATGATAGCGCTTACCAGTTCGTTGGTGCAGCCGCTACAGGCAGATTCGCCTTGAATGATATTGATTTCCGGGAGGCCTTTTTCAAACGCCTCAAAGCCGGTCACAAAATGGTGTATGTGATCTTTCAGGGGTTCTCCCACAATCTCAATCTGATCGAGATTGACTGTTGTCCCTTCTCGTTTGGCTATGTATTGGAGATGCATTACCTGACTGGTGTCTATTCCCATCACGGAAGTTCCTACAGTGTCCACTGCAAGGGGATCGCGCCCGGCTATCACTATCCCTAATTCTCGTGTATCCTGTGGATATTGCCAAAGCCCTTCCATCCCAAACGTCGCATCGATGACCGCATAGTGAGGCCGCACTGCTGAGATCAGATCTGCGATAGCCAGGTCCAGGCCGAGCCGGTGGCTCTTTCTTTTTTCAGCCCCGGGCATAACCCCTTTCATGTTCTTTAGGCTTAGGGTTACATGCGTCCTGATGTGGCTTTTAAGCACCGGAACGCTGATGATCACATCGCTCTCAAGGGCCGTTTTCGCTATCTTCACCTTTTCCATCACATGGGGGTCGCTAATGGTGACTTCGGCAAATCTGTCTGTGTTTAAATTGCGTAGCTCTACCCCTAATCTCCCTGCCACCTCCATCATCCCGGATGTCTCAAAGACCTCTTTGGTGCTGAATCCTGCAAAATCATATCCTGCTATAGCGCCATCTCCTATGATAACAGACTTAGGACCCATCTCCAGGACCATCTTGGTTACCGCTTCGGTAACCTGCGCATTTGTCAGAATACCGCTGCCTGACGGGGCAGGTTTGCCCAGATTGGGCTTGATGAGGACTTTTGAACTCCCCTTAATGATCTCGTCCAGTCCACCGGCCAGGCTTATCGCCTTTCGTACGGCAAGTTCGATCCTACCTTTGCCTGCCTTTGTTATTGCTACTCTTTTTGTCATCGTTTCTTTCACCCCTTCTAAAAAAAGGAAATTTCTAAACAATCAAGTTTTTCTTATTGCCGACTCAGCCTTGACTTCAAACTACTAATAGTGCATACATCTGCCTGGTATCATATAATTTACTCCAAAGCAAATCGTTTAGTTCCTTACATGCGATTGTTTGGCTAAATGTGTAAAACAATTTCGATTGGATATTGCATTTTGAGTGTTCAGTGTTCAGGAGGGATCATCCTTTTTCATCTTTCCTGAACACTGAACACTGAACACTTGCATTACCCGAGGCGTCGAAACAATGAACAATGTCGATTCAAAGTTGAGGCGAATTTAAAATGTATTTGTTTACTTCTTATAACCATGGCTGAATTAACAGAATCCAAAAAACAGGAACCTGGGAATGGCCCTGCAACCAGACGGGCCGCACTGGTCGTTGCTACAATGACATCGTTTATGACCCCCTTTGTAGGTTCTTCCATCAACATTGCACTTCCGGCTATCGGAGAAACCTTTCAAATGAATGCCGTCCTGTTGAGTTGGGTGGCCACCTCATACCTTCTGGCCGCGGCGGTATTTCTGGTGCCTTTCGGAAGGCTGGCAGATATCTACGGGAGAAAAAAGATTTTTGCCTACGGTGTTTTGATCTTTACCCTTTCGTCCTTTCTTTCCGGAATTTCCGTCTCCGCTCTTATGCTCATCCTGTTCAGGATCTTGCATGGAATGGGAAGTGCGATGATTTTTGCAACCGGCATCGCCATTCTGACTTCAGTGTTTCCTCCTGAGGAAAGAGGCAGGGTTTTGGGTATTAATGTGGCGGCTGTTTACACCGGTCTATCACTCGGACCGTTTATAGGCGGGTTCCTGACGGAGCATATGACCTGGAGAAGCATTTTTCTCATAAACGTTCCGGTTGGCGTGATTATAATTTTGCTGGTCCATTGGAAGCTTAAATCGGAGTGGGCTGCTGCAAAAGGAGAACGTTTTGATATTGAGGGTGCATTCATTTATGGCCTGTCCCTTGTCGCAATCATGTATGGCATTTCCCGGTTACCCTCCGGTAAAAGCCTATGGATCATTCTTTTTGGTTTTCTGGGTATTGCGGCCTTTATCAAGTGGGAGAAGAGGGTGGAATATCCCGTTTTCAAAATGACGCTTTTCAGCAGGAACAGGATATTTGCCTTCTCATGCCTGGCAGCGCTTATCCACTATAGCGCTACATTTGCCGTGACATTTCTCTTGAGCCTTTATTTGCAATATATCAAGGGTGTCAGCCCCCAGCAGGCGGGATTGATTTTGATCTCTCAGCCGGTCATGATGGCGATATTCTCGCCTTTTGCCGGCAGGCTTTCAGACAGGGTTGAACCACGAATCATTGCCACTCTGGGTATGACCCTCACAACCCTCTGCTTGACCCCTTTTATCTTTCTGACAAAAGATTCATCGATTTGGTTTATCGTGGCCGATTTGCTTGTGTTAGGTTTTGGTTATGCATTCTTTTCCTCTCCCAATACCAACGCCATCATGGGTTCTGTTGATAAGAGATTTTACGGCCTGGCATCAGGATCGGTGGGGACCATGCGCCTGCTGGGCATGATGATCAGCATGGGGATCGCCACTGTGATATTCACACTGTTTATGGGGAGGGTTCAGATCATCCCCGAATATTACCCGGCTTTCATCAAGAGTGTGCAGGTTGTCTTTATAATCTTTTCGGTCCTTTGCTTCCTTGGAATATTTTCATCGCTGGCAAGAGGTCGGCTACGGGGAATCGATTCCGGACAAGGCTGAAAATATTTTATTTTGAGCCGGATTTAGCATTCTCTTCTTCTGCTTTTCTCCTTCTTTTATTCCAAAATCCAATGGAAATACCGCTTACGATTAGACCTGTCATTCCCCCAATATAATGAGTAAACCATGTCACATCAGTGCTAAAATACTGACTGATTTGTATGATAGATCCGGTAACTACTATAATGAATAATAATGGTTTCATATTTCGATATTGAGCTCTTTAGCGGTTTGGAAGTATTTGGGTTTTTTCGATAGCCCCATCAGCCATCCATATCAATAATTTGCCCTTTTAGGATGTTTTGGCTCTTTGTCCCCTCTCTTTTAATTTCATTTAATCTATGGGTCACCTCACGGAACTCTGCTGATGTAAGAGGCCCCCATAATATTCTTTTCAGAAAATCCGGATTTGTTGAGGTTAGCGCATATCGAATATCAGGCCCTATTTGAAGATCAGATGCCACCCCAATCCAATCCTTGTCTTCGAATTCACCCAGCATCCTCTCTTCTGCCAGCATTTCGGCGGCCTCTTCTTTATAATTGGGCTTGTAAACAACACTCCCGTGAGAGATCTTGCCGGCATTTGGAACATCTTTTTCAGAATTATTGAAAGATAAATCAGACGGTTTGTACCGTCCGTTTTTTTTATTAACACTTGCCTCATGTTTTTCAGGGTTTACAGATTGTAAACTGTTTCCTATTTGCATTTCATACCTTCTCGCAACCCCGTTGTCATATCCCTATCAAAGGGACTTAGACCGGAAGCTTGCCTTTCAGGAAAATTTTATGATCTCTAAGTTCTAAATTTCTTTATCGGCATTCTGGGGAAAAAAGTTAATTTTTTTTCATCGATTTTTTTCCCTATAATCACTCAGATTTTAATTAGGGAATTGACACAAGATGTAAAATTCCATACACTTCTACTCATAGGAAGCGAGCTCAACATTTTTTAAGAAGGAGGTTTTTATGGTATTCAAACCAAGCGACAAGGAAGAGGAGTATTTTGCGAAGAAGGAATTTGAGAAGAAAAAGAAAATCGAGGAAGAAAAACGTGGAAAACTCCAGGAGGAGGAGAGGAAGAGGCTAAAGGAACTTCATAATATGAAATGCCCCAAATGCGGAATGGAGCTTATCGAGATTAATTACAGCGGAATAAAGATAGACGAATGCTCCGGATGTGAAGGGATATGGCTTGATGCTGGAGAACTGGAGGCTGTGTCAAAAATAGAGAAAACAAAACTTGATAAATTTTTTAGTGTGTTTAAGCGGTAATCTTTTGTTATCAGATGTCATGAGAGTGGTCCCATGCACTTATTCTAAACGAATTTTCTCAACAATACTTTGAATATAACCTGGCGTTGAACCGCAACATCCCCCGATAACTTCAACGCCCAATCTTTTAATCTCAAGCATGTTATCCGAAAAAAAATCTTTATCTTCGGGATGGAAGGTCTCTGATCCCTTGATCTCCGGCATGCCGGCATTAGGCAGAATCATAACCGGACTATCAACGCATTCCCGAATTTCCCTTGCAAGGTTTACCATGGGACCGCTCCCAAGGGTGCAATTTGCGCCTACCACAACAGCGCCTGTATCGAGTAAGGATTTCATGCCATCTTCGACCCGGTTACCCATCAGTGTAACGAAACCCTTTGGCACTTCTTGAAACGTTAGGGTTGCAAAAATCGGTAAAGAGGAAACCGATTGGGCTGCCCGTATAGCTGCCAGGGACTCATTCAAATCAAACATGGTTTCAATGATGAACAAATCGGCTCCCGCTTTTGAAAGATATTCCGCCTGTTCCATGAAGCATTCCACTGCTGCTTCAAAACTGAGGGTTCCGGAAGGTTGAAGCATTTCTCCGATAGGACCGATATCTCCCGCAACATATTTTTCTTTTCCGGCAACCTCCTTTGCCAGTTGAACGGCTGTTCTGTTTATCTCTTCAGTATGTTTATGAAGGCCCGTCTTTTTGAGTTTTAAGGAGGAGCCGCCAAAGGTATTGGTCATCACAACATCCGAGCCCGCATCAAAATAGGATTTGTGAATAGCTTGCACTACCTCCGGTTTCTCAAGATTCCAGAATTCAGATACCTCCCCGCCTTCAAGACCTGATCTAATAAGCATGGTACCCATTGCGCCATCTAAAATCAGGCCTTTGGTTTGCGCTCTTTCTAAAATATTCATATTTAATTTCTCCTCACTCTTGTCCAAAAAACGAATTCACCGCAAAGACGCCAAGGACGCAGAGAAAGAATTTTTTATCAGAATTCCTGAGAGGGGAATTCTGATAAAGATGTCTACTATATTAAAAACCATATGTTGTTTTTTCCCGCCCTGTCCCGGTGGGACTCTGTCCCATCGGGACAGGGCTTGCTGTATAGTATTTTCCCCCCTCTCAGGGGAAAATACTATAAACGAAATCTCTGCGCTCTTTGCGTCTTGAGAGAGCGAAGCGAACGGGCGGTGTGAAAATATACAATGTGAATTTTTACTATTAAAGAGCACCTTGAAAAATCAAGGACTTAATAACCACAAGAAATCGTATCATGTTACGTGAAATTCTGCAAACAAAGATCAATCATGTATCCGTTTGCGGGCTGACCGAGGAATGAAGACCCCCATTTGGCAGGAAAGTAATGGAAGGCCAAGTTGTTTTTTCGCCTTGTTCAGTGCATCTCCCACGGAATTAATGCCTTTTTTATCAGAGAAAACCTTGCAATATAATTCACCCCAACTAGTCATATAAAATACTGTATATTCATTAATTTTCTTCAACTGCCTGCTTAATCCAAAATTTACGGCTATAAGCAATTTATTGACCTTGGAATTTTTTAAAAGCGCCTGGGGAGAGATCGTCCCGGTATCTTTCGAAGAGAAAAACTGGTTCAACTTTTGCAAAAGGTCAAGGATATCCTGGAGCGAAATAGGGGTTGAGTTTGGCATAAGCTGAAAGGATGTACTGGGTAAATAGAGACCGTTATGAACCAACCATATAGCAATCTCTTCGATACGTTCCATAGTTTTCAATGTCTCGTCTCCGCTATTATCTCTCTGCCCATCCCTCTCCAAATGGTGTAGGCTCCAGAGCGCCGGTCCTTCTCTGGGTTGCCTGTATTTTATGTGCAGTTGCTGAAAAAGGGACTTTCCGTGAAATACGAGAGGAAGCTTTTCAACCCTGTGTGGCTGTTTGGAAAACTGTACAAACATATTGCGCCCCAAAATTGTCAGGTCCTCGGGAGTAATCATTGCTTCTTCAACGGTCGTTTCCTGCAGGGAACGACCCAATTTTTTGTAAGTCTCTATAATATAATGGTTAATCATGGTGCCGAGCTTAAAGATTTTGTCAAACGGCCATTCTCGAAAGTGCCCCAAATCCTGCACTTTTATCTCGTTCCAATTCCATCTGTCGATATAATCTAAAACCACTTTCTTTCTGACCCGAATCACCGATTTGTCCAAATCGGCAATTGATTTTATCCCTAACTTCAAGAAAAAACATACTTTGAGCAACGATTCTGCCTTTTTCTGCCCAGCCCTTTGGTAATAATCTAAGACTTCTTTAAAAAGCAGCAGGTAAGGATCCAGATTCCGAAGATCATGTTCTCCGAGTAACCATTGTGCTTTGAGCCTGTTACACAGGAGGCCGGTCTGTTCTTCTTCCTGCATATATTTTTCTAGTAGAGACATTTTCATGACCGATTTGTAAGGGCTCTTCAGGCTTTTAGATATCTGCCATATTGATGCACCGAAATATTCCCCCTTAGGAATAGTTGAGACATTTCCAAGATTGAGATAATCTTTGTGGAACCTGGAAGTCAAAGAAATAAAATATTGATAGTGTTTGTTATTCAGCCAGGGTGGGATAACGCACCATAAAGGTATTTTTCCGGCCACAAGCATCATGGTTCGATAAAACTCTTCTTTCAATATCTTTCCTTGGGCCGATCCGGAGCTCTCCTGATCGCTTCCGCCAAAACGGTCCTCGCAAGTGCTGGCAATATCTACAACAAAAAAGTGAAGTTCAGTATTAAATGTTTCGGTAGCCCATTCTTCAATAGCCATAAGTTTTGCATGTAGTAATTTTATCCCTTTTTCTCCTAATAGATCCTTTTCCACACATACCCAATAGTCTATATCAGAGTCGGCAGACTGTGCTATTGTTCCTATACTCCCAATGGTAAACAATCCTTCAATATGGCGCTCTTTTCCGGAAAATGGTATATATTCATCAATAATGAAGTACTTTCTTGCCAGTTGTAAAACCTTTGGAGAAGGGTGGTAATCGTAGATTCCTGCCGGTGAATTTTGGATCGGATTGTCCGTGGGAAGCAACCCTAAATCTGAGTGAACCAGGAAGGGAATCAATTCAAACAGGTCTTCCTGTTCAGGGCGGAACGTATCCAGCGCAAAGTCGGTCCTCAAACGATTGTATTCGAGGAATGCTTCGCGCTGTTTGTCCATTTTCTCAGTAAGCGTCAGAACACTAAATCCACCAGCTTTAAGCAGGTCGTTTTCAAAAAAGAAAGAGGGAATCACAATATTGTCCGACAGTGAGGAATTAGCATTAAGATTAGCCCGTAATTGACCAACGGTTGAAAAATCGACACCCGAAAAATCACAAAATCTGGCTTGCGCAAGAGAAAATTCTGATAGATCAAGATTAGCGAAATTGAATGATACCTTACTTAGGTCGGAGCCGACAAAAGATGTCTCGGTAAGATCCGATTGGGAAAAATTCGTCTCTTTGATTTTGGCATTGGTAAAAAGAGAACCTTTCATGTTAGAAGATTCGAAAGATGAACCGTAAATCCATGAGTTTGTGAAATCGCACGACCTGAAAGAAGCTTTTTTGGTGGAGAGGCCCTTTATGACGGCATCTTCAAATGATACGGAATCGAGTAAAGCATTTTCCATTTTGACGTTTTCAAAACGAGCTCCCCTAAAAGTAACAGAATGAAGCTCTGCATCCGAAAGATCCACATTTGAAAAGAGAGTTGCCTCAAAATTCGCATTGCGTAGCTTTATGCCTGAAAGATTTAGATCAAAAAAATCTTCCTCCTGAAACTCCGCGTTTTCAATAGTTTCACGCTTTATAAGCTTTTTCAGTTCTTTGGTTCGTTTCCTCCTGGTTACCGTTTCAAAAAATCCCTTCTTTCTCTTGCCCTTGCCTGAGGATAAGGGTTCGGGGCTATCATCCCTCGAGGCCTCTTTGTTTTCTTTTTCCCTTATGGAATCAACTTTTTCAAGCAGTTTTGCCGCTTCCTTCCGGGCCTTATCATTCGAACCTTCCCTGTATCGGTCCAAAAAGATAATAAGTTTTTCCGGATTGTTTCTAATAATCTTATGAGCGATAGCAGAACGTGCATCAAGGGCTTGATCCGGAGGCAGGGCATTTAGAAAAACTTCAAGTATTTTCCAATCTAAATTACCAAAATATTCATATGCCCTCGACATCAACAAAGGGTACTTCCGAGACAGATCATATGCTACTCTTTTTAAGTCGGATGATTCCAATGAGGCCAGCGTCTGGATGGCATTGAGTATTATATCCTGATTTTTGTCATCCAAAAGTTTAGAAACTGTTTCCGTGATCTTTGGATCTTTTTTCAACTTCGATCCGGCAAGCATTTTCAGGCACTCAACGCGAACAGATGGGAGCTCATTCTTTGACAGAAGAGGAAGAGAGGAATAATAGCCGGATATCTTGTCAAGGGCTCCAAACACTTTTAGTCCCTTGATTTTTTCATTTTCCTGGCCGGCCCTTAAACATATCTTTGCTACTCTTTCCTCGATCCGCAACCTCTTGCAAAGACCATCAAAAAGGGGATCCAAAAAGACATCCCGTTCAAACAGGTCTGCCAAAAAAGTGAAGACTGCATTATGATCCTTGATATCCTTGAGAAGAGACCTTACCAGCGGATCATAATGTCTACGGACTGAAATATCATCAAGGGTATATTGTTGAATAAAATTCAACTGAAGGACTTCCGGGAGTTTTCTAATAATCTCAATGATAATATTCTGAGGAAGGATTCTCTGGGTAAAAAATTTCCAGGCAAAAAAGGGCCCTCTTCCCCCGGCATTCAACAGGGTATGAAGTATATTTTTTGTAAAAACAAGGTCTTTGGTGGCCTTCAACTCCTTATAAATAGCAAACGAAAACCTCACCGATTTACCCACAACATCAGGGGAGAGGTCTTGTCCTTTTCTGATTGCAATTATTGCCTGTTGAGCAGTCTTTTCTAGAGTTTTTTTCGCCTCATTTCTTACCTCCAAGACATGATCTTTCAATCCAAGTATGACAGGCCTTAATCCATTTTCTATTTCTAATTCGCCTGCTAAATGGATCAGTTTTTTCTTTAGATCTGTATCTCCCTCCTTCCATATCTGTCCAAGGGATCCTAAAAAGGAGGATTTGAGCTTCTGAGCCGATTCTTTGTCTTGAATTGTTTCGCTGTTCAAAAGGAGAAATATATTTTCAATTCCAGAATTTTGTATACCCATAGATGGTTGTTCCAATTAAGATAAGTGGATATTTGAGGGGTCGGGGTGTTTCCGACCCCTCATCCTGAGCGAAGCGAAGGATCTCTAACTAAGGCTTCATACAGATCAATTCCGCTTTGATACCCCGCAGCTTGTCGGTGCGAAGCGTAGATCCCGCAAAGCGGGGCTGCGGAGAGCTTCATTTTGAGATCCTTCGTCGCTACGCTCCTCAGGATGAGCAGTCGGGGCGTTCAAAAAACTCCCCGACTGCTCAGATATTTTTCAAGACCGTGGTTATAATGATTTAGAGTTCTCCTATTTCATCTCTTCCTTTTTTAGTTTAGCTAATTCCTCCTTTACCTTTATCAATTCATCGTTAGTGAGTCTTAAACGACTGGCCAAACTCTCAGCGAACACACGATAAAGTATATAGCAAAAGGCCATT
>SDBU01009844.1_pt1 | contig 10679 bp, 9 predicted proteins | sample 2277071 | NCBI WGS metagenome assembly SDBU01 (sample SAMN10397929, study PRJNA504765) | marine sediment metagenome | isolation source: marine sediment core GS08_GC12, 126 cmbsf | place: Arctic Ocean: Gakkel Ridge, Loki's castle | collected 2008
AAGCCCACACTTGCTAACAGTACGCTTTTCTTACGCATTTCTATACCTCCTGTCTGAATTTGAATTGGATTCTGAACTCGAACTTCTGTCACACTTACATTTGCGCCTTCAATCGTCCATAGACACCTCCTCTCGTAGGTTGTCCAGCCAGTGAAATCTAGCGTCCAATAATGCCCGGCACGGAGAGCCCCGCGCCGGGCATTCTCGTCTCTGACCGTTACGGCACGCGGAAGCGGAAGACCCAGGGGCCGGCCAACCGGGTTTGGAACTCTGCGGCATCCACCGACACCACAGCCGAATCAGCTTGCCGATTGATACGGGATTCCAAACCGCCGATGTCCGTGCCGGCCACCTCGGTGACCGTCAGGGTCCACTCTCCTTGCCGGTCGTAGAGCGGTGCGAGGAATCCGTATTGGTAGCTAGCCGGGCCGTAGCTGCCCACATATCCGGCATAGCTTTTGCCATCCTCACCCGGTGCTTGGAGCATCGCGATTGGCATCCACCACTCTATTTCGCCGCTGGGCGAATCGAAGCGCAGGTAGGCCCTGGTCTCCGAAGGGGTGACTACCACCCGCTCCAGGCACATGGCAACCCCGGCGGCCTCGACGGTCTGGTTCACCTCGGCCACCCGTCCGGGGATGAAGGGAACGCTGAACTCGAAGGTGAAGATACCAACGATGGCTCCCTCGGGCACAGGCAGCGCTAGCGCTGCCACCGGAGGCTCGCCCGGCGGACTGATCGGGGTGGGAGGTGGCTCGGGTGCATCGGGGGGCAGCACAAACTCCCTCACCTCCATCACCAGCCGCAAGTCCAATTCCGCGGGCGCACCCTGCACAGGGGCGGCATCGAAAGCAAGTACGTAAGCCCCTTCGCCGGGGGGAAGCGAGACCTGGAGAATATCGGATTGGCCGGTCACCCCAAATCCGATTGTCGCCGAAAAGACGGTGCCGGCCGCATCGGTTAGTGTCTCGCGTGCGTGATACCGCTGGCCGTGGGGAGCTTTGATGGTGTAGCCGACGACGATGCGGTTGGCGTCGGCGTAGGCCCGCTCCAGAGTGACGGTGACGCCATCCACCGTCTGGCTCAGGTTGAGTTCTTGGACCAGGTTAGCCTGCTCGATGTGCCGCAGGCCAGCCTCCTGCTGGAACAGCCGGCTCACAACGGGGACCACTGCGTAGGCCACGGCCCCAAAGGCCAGGCAAAGGACCAAGGCCATGAAGGCCCAGCCCAGACGGGTGGCGGGCATGACCCGCGCCCGGCGGGATGGGCGTCGTTGGGGCTGCACCCGTGCCCGAATCGCCGGCCACAGATCCAGGTTGGCAGGCACCTCCTGCTCAGCGAGTTCCTGCAAGATTTGTACAGTTTGCTGCTCTTTCATAAGGTTTACCTCCTGCTGATTTCTGTCGGGAGGCGAATGGAGAAACGAAGAGTGGCCATCATCCCTTATTCCCCGCGCCCCGATCCTGACGCCGCTGGCCACAGGGGGCGCAGCAGCGTCCGCAGGCGCTTCCGCGCGGCGTGCAGACGCCATTTGACTGTGCCCGGCGGACAGGCCAGTTCGCCGGCCATCTCGGCCTCGCTCAGGCCCAGGTAGTAGCGCTGGACGATCGCCGCTCGCTGCGCTGGCGGGAGTTTGCCCAGTGCGGCCCAGACGGCCTGGCGGGTCTCTGCCGCCTCCGCCAGGTCCGCAGGGCTGGGATTCGGGTCGGCCAGGAGATCGGCCAGGGACGTTTCTTCTCCCTCATAACCGGCCTCCAGGGGGACCAGGCGCTTGCGGCGGGCAGCAGCCTTGACGGCATCGTTGACCACGCTGCGCAGAAACCAGGGGCCGAAGGGCCGCCCGGCGTCAAACTGGCCGATGCGTTCGTAGGCTCGCAGGAAAGCCGCCTGCACGATGTCTTCGGCCAGGGCGCGGTCGCGGGTGATCAGGTAAGCGGTTCGCACTGCCCGCACCTGGTACTGGCGCACCAGCGTCTCCAGGCCACCGATGTCGCCTCGTTTCAGTCGGGCGATGGCCTCCTGTTCCTCCATTCGCTTCCTCTCGATGGGTTATTAATGAGGGCCCTCTACTGTTATTATCCGTAAGCTACCCCAAAGGTTTGATCTGCACAGGCAGGAGGGCGCCTGCTGCATAAAGACAAAGGGGCGGCCGGCTGGGCCGGCCGCCCCTTGGTGGCAATGTGTCTGGCCTATTGCAGGTAGTCGTCGGCTACGGCCTGCACGTAGGCGGCGAGAGGCGATTCATGGAGCGCGCAGGTTCCAGGCTAACGTCCATGGCCCCTGCACGGCCACGGTGACGCCGTCCAGCTCGACGTGGTAGCGGCCTGGTCGTACGGTGCCGGTCCCCGGGTCTACCACATCGAAGGCCAGCCTGGCTCCGTACCCAGGGCCGGCATGGCTGAAGGCGCTCCTCAAATCCACCGACTGTCCATTCGGGGCCGTCACCGAGGCCAGGCGCAGGCCGGTCAACCGGCGGCCGCCTTGCCGACCCTCAAATAGGGTTGAGGTAAGCATCAGCATAGTCGTGTCGTTTAGCTTCTCGAGTCGGGCCTGGGTGAAGCGCAGTTGGTAACCGGAAATCTCGACCGGAATGTCCACGCCCCACGGTGCGCTGGCCGACACCTCGCCAGGATGGGCTTCCATGGTCAGCCCGGTTGGCACGGTCACGTCGAAGGCCGCTGCGCCGGGCAAGGTCACTTCCACCGTCGGCGCGTGCAGGGTCATGCGCCGGGCCAGCGGCTGCACCGGTTGGAAGGTGAGGGTCTTGGTGTCAGACTCGGGACTGCCGGACGGCCGCCAGCCCACATCCCGGGAGAGCTCGTAGCGACGGCCGCGATCATCCTCCAGGTAGAGCTCGCGGCGTTGCGTCGCCGGGTTCCACGACGGGATCCGGCTGAAAGCCATCCCCGGCGGCGGATTGTCCAGCTTCACTGTGATGGCCATCAGCCGGTCGGTCAGCGTGACCTCGTCCACGCGCAGGGTCAGGCCATCCCTGGTCTGGCTGGCATTCGCCGGGTGAAGCGTGACCGGGGCGGCCCTTGCCTCGTCAGCACCGGGCACAGTCCAGGTGACCTGCCACGGCCCGCGGACGAGCACATTGACGCTCCTGACCCGCACCCGGATGCGACCGGAGGAAATGGGTTGCCCTTCCCGCAGGTGCAGGCTGGCGCGCAGGCCGCCCGTGACACTGTAGCCGCCGCCACTCCCGCTGAAGATGGCTGTTTCGCTCTCCAGGTGGAGGCCGCGCAGGGCACGGTCACCCTGATCTGGTACCGGGGTGATGTCAAACTGAAGCACCGTTCGTTGACCTGGGCCATCGGGCAGGACAATCGGTTCCTGCACCAGTCGCGCCCCGGTGATGTGCACCGGGAAGCCAGCCACCTCCAGTCGAATGTCCAGCGGCCAGCATGCGCCCACCTGCGGATCGTCGCCCAGATCCACAGTGAAACTCCCCTCGGCCGGGACCATGAACTCGAGCCCATCTACCCACAAGGTCAGGCGTTGCGCCGAAGGGGATGTGGGGGCGAAGGCCAATGTTCGTTCGTAAGTAGGGATCATGGGGGTCGGAGTTGGCGTAACCTCGTCGGCGTTGTACGGGATGCGCCGCACCACGGTCTGGACTGAGGAGCCGCTGCTGGAAGGGACGACATCTAAGTACACATGGCCCAGGTCGTCGCGCAGCACCGGCGACCGGTTGCCGCCAATGTGGTGGAACTCCCAGTCCGGATCGGGCCATTGCACTTGGAAGCGCAGCGCTGTCTCTTCTGCACTGTGGGCAACTTCCAAGACACGCAAGGTGATGCCGGCGTGGGTGGCGGTGGCGTCGGTCGGGACGTAGGGCTGCGGGAACAGTTCTTCCACCAGTTCGCCCGTGGCGGGACGGAGGTTCAAGGGAACCTTCCACTCCTCGGGGGCTGCGCCAGTGGGAACCAGCGGCAGGCGTGGCAACTCCAGGGTGACGTGGTAGACGTCGGCCGGCAGGGGCGGAAACTCCAGCGTGCCCGCGCCCAGGCGCAATGTCCAGGACTCCGAGATCAGCGCGCGGCCGTCGGGCAGGCGCAGCCGGGGTTGGAAGTCTCCCTTTTCTCTAGCACCGTGGGGCCAGAGTTGATCCTCCGGCGGCAGCCCCTCGCTGCGGATGACGATCACCGTGCGATCTGGCCGAGCCAGCACCTGCTCGACGCGCAGGGTCAAACCGTTCCGGGTGACCTCCACCGGGGCCGTCAGCACCCGGGTTTCCTCCAGGTTGACGAATCCGATGCCAGGCACATAGCCCAGCAGCCGTTGCAGGTCGGCCCAGACACGCTGGGGACCTACGGCGGCCAGCGCCACAGCCACAGTAAGCAGCAGGCCGAGGGCTGCTGTCGCCCAGCGATGTTGGCTGAAAGGCTGCACCAACCGAGTCCAGAAGCGACGGAAGGCCGGTTCTTCAACAACGTGCTGGCCGGCCGGAACGGTCCCCCTGGCAAGGAATCGTTCCTCCAACTCCCGAGCGAACCCTTCCCGTATCGGGGTGGCCTGGGCCGTGGCTCGCAAGTCTCTTATCAAGGCAACCGTTTCCTCATCCAGGCTCGACTCGACCCCGACGGCCTCAGCGCCGTGGAGAACCATCCGGTCAATCAGCTCACTCAACTCATTGGCCTCATAACGTTCATCTCTCATCTTCGCACCTCCTTCGCAATTGGCGTATGGCCCGATAGACCAGCATCTTCACCGCCGCCTCGCTCTTGCCCATCACCTGGGCCACCTCTTTGTTGGAGAGCTCCCCGAAGAAGCGAAGGGCCAGCGCCTCCTGCCGATCCGGTGGGAGTTCATCCAGCGCCTGGGCTACCCGCCCCAGCCTATCCCGTCGTAAGGCCTGGGCCTCCGGGCCCGGACCCGAGCCGGATAAAGCGGACGCCACCTCCTCCAGAGATACCCTCTCCCTTTGCCGGCGATGGTGGTCGGCCACCCTGTGATGGGCGATGGTGAACAGCCAGCCGGCGAAGCTCCCCTGCTCCCGGTAATCCTCCAGACCCTCCAGCGCCTCGGTGAATACGGATGCCGTCAGATCCTCGGCGTCCTGCTGATTTCCAACCCGCCGATGGACGTAGCGATAAACGCGGGGTAGGTAACGCTGGTAGAGGACAACAAAGGCAGATCGGCTCTGCCTGGCGGCGGTCACTAGCCGGGCGTCGCTCTCACCTCCAGCCATGATCGTATGCTCTCCTTGAATGGCTCATCTCTTGGCCCTCATCTACTATATCGTTCCAGGCGGCAAAAAGTAACACCCCATCCTCCGGAAAAGGGGGCGACGAGGTGAAGTCCAATGGGAAGTCTACCCCGTTTCCCCGCTCCTGTCAACAATCGTTCTCACGGGCCTGGTCGCCCGTCCATACGCACATTTGGCAACACGAATTGCCCTCTCTCCGATTCTGTATTATAATCAACTTGTTGAGGATGATGCCTTTGAGAGAACAACGAACCCTGTTAGCTGTCTTTGCCCATCCCGACGATGAGAGCTTCGGCATCGGGGGGACGCTGGCCAGGTATGCCGTCGAGGGAGTGCGCGTGGTGCTGGCTTGTGCTACGATGGGGGAGGCGGGAGAGATAAGCGATCCCAGCCTGGGAACCCAGGAGCAACTGGCGGAGATTCGAGAGCGCGAGCTGCGCTGTGCCTGCGATGTCCTGGGCATCAGTGAATTGCACTTGCTCGGCTATCGCGACTCAGGCATGGCCGGCAGTCCCGACAACGATGACCCACGCGCCCTCGTGCAGGCCGATCCCGCCGAGGTCGTGGGTAAGATCGTGCACGTGATCCGTCAGGTGCGTCCCCAGGTGGTTGTCACTTTCGAAGAGGGCGGCGGCTACGGCCACCCTGATCACATGGCAATTCACCGCCACACGGTGGCTGCCTTCCAGGCCGCCGGAGATCCGAGTCAGTATCCTGAGCACCTGGTCATCATGGGACTGGAGCCCCACCTTCCCCAGAGGCTATACTTCACAGCTTTGCCGCGCCGCTTCTTCCGTGGGCTTGCCCAGCGCTTGAAGGCCATGGGTTTTGACCTTAGCCGCTTTGGGGATTTCGACTGGGAGACCATGGGCGTGCCCGACGAACTGTGTGTCGCTGAGATTGACGTCAGCGCCTACGTGGACATCAAGCAACAGGCATTCCAGTGTCATCGCAGCCAACTCTCGCCCGATAGCCCCTTCAGCCTCATCCCGCCGGAGGTGCAGCAGGAGTTCATGAACACTGAGTGCTTCTCCCTGGCTGGCTCTCGCCTCGAGCCGGGGCGGGAGCCAGAAACTGACTTGTTCGCAAGCATCCCGACATAACCTCCATTCTGGGTTATAATCATGAGGTGCAAAACACTCGCTAAAAAGAGGGAAATCGAAGTGAAATGCTGTCAGAGAAACGGAAGTATTCGCCTGACCAAAGGCCTCTTGACGTAAACGAAATCCTCGTCGCCGAGTTCGAGTACATCGCTACGACCGCCTTTCAAGCCAACGAGGATCGGGCGCGGGTATCGAACTACTATCTGATGAGTGCTGGCGCAGCGGTGGCGGCGATCCTGGGAGCCAAGATCGAGGGGGAGATGCAATCAGTTGGCTACTGGGGCTTTGCGGTGGTGTTCGGTGCGTTGGCCTTCATCGGCCTCCTGACGGTGCTGCAACTGGCGCGTCTGCGCAGCGCCTGGAGATCAAGCGCGCAGGCGATGAATCAGATAAAAGACTACTACAGGGAGCGCTGCCTCGATGCGCAATTGGAGAAGGCCTTCGCCTGGACTACCGAAACCCTACCTGAGCCGACCAAGCCCAGTAGCGTGGCCTTCTTGTTAGCCCTCTCGGTCATATTGGTAGATGCTGGCGCTGCCGTGGCCGGTGCTGCCTTCATGGGGGTAGCGATGAACTGGACGCTGTCGCAAATATGGCCACTGCTGGTGCTCGTGGGCGTGGTATTCATCGGCATCCAGTTCAAACTCTACTTTGACTGGGTGGCGAAATAATGGCTTTCGATCTGAATCAAGCCGTAGCCAAAGTCGAGGAACGATTGGCTAACACCGAGGAGACGACAGCCTGGCCAGTTCTCATCTTGCTCTGTGGGCTGCCGGCCACAGGCAAGTCCTACCTGGCCCGCCGCCTGGTCGAGCGGATGCCCTTCGTGATCGTGGAAACAGACTTCGTGCGCAAAACTCTGTTTCCCACGCCTACCTACTCGGCGCAGGAGAGCGGCCTGGTTCATCGTGTCTGTCATGCCCTCATGGAAAAGCTCCTCAGGCGCGGCGCACGAGTCGTCTTCGATGCCACCAATCTCGCCGAGTTTCACCGGGAGAAAGTCTATCGCCTGGCCAGGTCAGCGGCAGCTAAGCTGGTCATTGTCCAGACGGTTGCTCCAGAGGCGGTGGTGCGAGAGCGTCTGGAGAAGCGCAAGGTCGCCCGCGACTCTGATGACATCTCCGATGCCACCTGGGCAATTTACAAGCGCATGGCCTCCGATCAGCAGCCTATCGGCCATCCCCATTTGATCATTGATACCAGTGGCGACCTCGGAAAGGCAGTGAACAAGATCCTGCGAATGGCATAGATACTTCGATGAGGCTCAGTACAAGAATGAAAGCTATGTTGATCTTCAATCCTGTGGCCGGAGCCCGAGAGGTGGAGCGGGAACTGGAGCAGGTCATAGACTATTGGGAAGGCCGGGGCTGGCAGGTGAATTTCAGGGAGACCTGGGGGGCAGGTGATGCTATGACCTTTGCCCGTGAGGCGGTGACTGCCGGCTGCCAGGCTGTGTTCGTAGCCGGCGGCGATGGTACGGTAAGCGAAGTGGCCGATGGCCTGGCTGGCAGTGACGTCGCCCTGGGGGTACTGCCCGCCGGTGTGGGTAACGTGTGGGCGCTGGAGATGGGCATCCCCACCCCTTCACCGCTGCGAAGACACGCCTTGCTCGACGCGGCCAAGATGTTGGCGGAAGGCGAAATCCGTCGCATTGACCTGGGCAGGGCTGGCCAGCGCCACTTCATCCTCTGGGCTGGCATTGGCCTGGACGCCCAAGTGACCGAGCGAATGGAGCATCGCGCCAGGCCCACGAAGCGCCTGGGCACCCTGGCCTATGCTGTGGCCGCTGTCCTGGTGGCCAAGGATTTTCGGGGCACTCGGATGAGGGTGGTAATAGATGGTCACAACATCAACACTCGGGCCATCTTGGTCATTGTAAGCAATGTGCAGCTCTACGCCAGGCTGCTGCGAGTCGCAGCCGAGGCATATCTCGACGATGGCTTGCTGGACGTTTGCATTTTCAAGGGGAGCAACCTCGCCTCCACCGTCCAGCATGCCATTAAGGTATTTGCCCGTCGCCACCTCCGCGATCCCCAGGTCGAGTATTATCAGTGCCGGAAGGTGAGCATCAGCACCGCTACCCCCTTACCCGTCCAGGTAGATGGGGACCCCATCGGCGTCACACCCATGGAATTCGAAATCGTGCCCCAGGCTCTAAACATCATCGTGCCGCAAAACTCATCCAGGCGGCTCTTTCTCAACGCTCAATGAAGTTTGACATTACCGCCAACTTGGGTTACAATTGCCCCTGTCATCACGACGACAAGGAGGCAAGATGAAATTGCTGAGGGTTCTTTTCTCGCTGATCGTAATTATCGGGCTGCTAGCCGGTTGCAAGAAACCGCCAGAGCCGACACCTACGCCAGTGCCCACCGCGGCCCTTGTGCCAGCGGCAGCAACGCCGGTGCCACCCACGGCTACACCGGCGGCGGCAACTCCCTATCCGGTGCTGCCCACGTCTACACCGGCGGCGGCGACTCCCTATCCGGTGCTACCCACGCCTACGCCAGCACCGGCGACTCCCTATCCCAGCGGGTAGGTGTAGGCCGCTGCAGATGTTGGATAAAAAGCTCATACTGGGATTGCTCCTTATCATCTTGGCAGCTCTCAGCAGTGGCTGTGCTGGCTCCATCGTCGAGATGGACAACGTTCAGGAAAGGCTAGATAGGGCTGCCCCGCTGATCGCCGGCTCCCAAACTGTGGGCCAGACTTTCGTTTCTCACTATCCCCGCCTCTCGGCTGTTGAGCTGCTTTTGGTCGTCTATCCTGACGACGGCTCGTTCCCTGCCACTCCCCGCACTCTGACCTTTCACCTTCGCTCCGATCCCCAGGACGAAGCAGACATCGTCACCCTTACCGTTGACACCTCCCACTTGGAACACAACGACCCACTTCGTTTCTCCTTTCCTCCCCAGGCCAACTCGGAGGACAAGACCTACTACTTTTTCCTCGACGCGACGGAGGGAAACAGGACGACGGTTTGGCATAACTCCTTCGATGCCTACGGCGAGGGGACGGTGTATCTGGATGGTCAGCCGAGTGAGGGCGACCTGCATTTCAAGACCTACTATGACTACAACCTGGCAAGCATGGCCCGCGATGTCTGGCGCGGCCTGCTCGGCGGGGCCTGGCTGATTCTGCCTCTGCTGGCTCTTTTCACCCTCCCTGGCTACTTGCTCCACAACCTGCTACCGTTCGAGTCCGAAGTGGATCCTTTGGAGCATCTAGCACTCGCCGTCGGCTTGAGCCTGGCCCTGGTGCCGCTGGCGCTGCTTCTCTGCTCTGCCCTGGGCATTGCCTTGAATGGGACCAGGGTTTTCATAGCAGTGGCGGCGTTGAGCATCGTGGCTCTCTGGCGGCTGGTTTGCACGGGTTTCAGGGACTTGAAGCGTTGGCTGTACCCCGCCAATAGGCCCCTCATCGTCGTTTTCCTCTTCATTTTCCTCGTGTCCCTCCTGGTGCGCTTTCTCCACATCCGCACTTTGGTCGTGCCATCTTGGATTGACTCGGTACATCACACCTTGATCACGCAGTTGATAGTGGCCCAGGGCGGGGTGCCGCAATCCTATGAGCCTCTCTTGCCGATAGGGGAATTCATCTATCACTTTGGCTTTCACTCCCTGGTGGCCGCTTTCCACTGGTTGACGGGCTTGGAGATACCCAGGGCCATGCTCGTCGTGGGGCAGGTCATCAATGGGCTCATGGTGCTCTCTGCCTATCTATTGGTGAAGTGCTTGACTGGCCGCCGCCTGGCGGGCCTGTTCGGATCCCTGATCGTAGGCTTGATCTCCTTCATGCCTGCCTACTACGTCAGTTGGGGGCGCTACACCCAGTTGGCAGGGCTCGCCCTTCTGCCCACGGCAATCGCGTTCACGATGAGAAGTGTCGGTAGATCGCCGGCCTGCCCCCGTCGGAGGCTAGACTCCGGTAAGCCTTCCCGCCTCCAACCTCCAACTTCCAACCTCCAACCTCCAACCTCCAACCTCCAACTTCCAATCGCTGCCGTCAGCGTGGCCGGGTTGCTGCTCACCCATTATCGAGTATTGATATTCTACGGCTGTTTTGTGTTGGCTTATCTGCTCTGCGAGACCTTCACCCATCGCGGTGAGCCCTCCGTGCTTCTGAGACATTGGGGCCGAGCTGCCATGATATGCCTTTCAACCACCCTGCTGACCCTGCCCTGGCTCGTTAATCTAGCTCGTGCTCTGCTGCCCCTGGCGACGCTGCCCTCCAGAATGCAGGGGCCACCTTCGTACAATGTTGTTCCCTACGATCTGATCATGATCGGGCATAACCGGGAGCTGATCGTCCTCTCCATCGGTGGCCTCCTTTGGGGTCTCTACAAGCGAGAGCGAGCCGTGATT
>SDBU01009845.1_pt1 | contig 10673 bp, 6 predicted proteins | sample 2277071 | NCBI WGS metagenome assembly SDBU01 (sample SAMN10397929, study PRJNA504765) | marine sediment metagenome | isolation source: marine sediment core GS08_GC12, 126 cmbsf | place: Arctic Ocean: Gakkel Ridge, Loki's castle | collected 2008
GCGTCCTCATAGTTCGTTGGGTTATCGGCCACCAACTCCTGAAGCTAAACTATCTTTAACTCTAACTTAAGAAGTGGTATCCTTTGTGGGGGCATGGCAGTACTCTAAATTCTTTACGCTTTCTCCTAAAGAGATAAGGTAACCGATAAGGTGATAATATTCACGATATTCGAACCACTCGAAAAATGTGAGATAGTATCTTTTTATTTGTTGCCAGATAGTGTCAGCACTAATAGACTCTGTAAGTTGTTTATTAAAATATCTGAATGTATGGTATTTATCTAAACTCGATGTACCGGCAATAAAATCAAATATAAATTCTATTCTATTTTCGTATTGTTTTTGGTTATTACAAAGGAAATACCATAATTGGTTGTCTCCAAAATTATACTCAATGTTATCCCAATCTGAAGCCATTTCTAGTTGAGCTAATCGTACACCTTTCTCATTACCTTGAAGATTATCTTCTCTTAGTAATAAGGCTTTAACAAGTTCAGCATTTGTGAGAGGAATTTTCCCAGTGTTTATTCGAGTAAATATTTCAATTTGTTCAAGTGTTGAAGTCGAATCAACCTCGTACCAAATAACTTTTACGTTGTTACCACCATCATCATCACGTAATAAAGCACTCAAAATATCAATTTTAGTTGAACCCTGTTTATTATCAAACCAGTTCTGTACTGTTATATATGCGTTACATATGTGGTAATAATCGATATTTTCATCCTGTCGAGATAGTTCAATATTTTTAAGAAATTCCTCACTATCTTCTCTAGTTTGATATTCGAGAGTAAACATTTTGTTTGTCAGATGGTTCTTTATTTCCTTTAAAACATTAAAAATAATATAGATGGTAGTTAGTCTCTGTTGCCCATCTATTACTATATATCCATTCTCACTAGATGTTACGATGATAGGCTGTAAACAATAGAATTCCTTTTTGGATTTTTGATCCTTTTGAGTAAACTCCAATATATCATTTAATAGATCGTTTACCTCTTGAGAAGTCCACCGATATCCTCTTTGATAGGAAGGAATAATGAAGTGATTATCTAATAAGTCAAGAATGCATTTAAGGGAGATATGATCAGACATTGTTACTCTATCCTAATAATGTAAATAACATACGGCCAAATATGCGTGTATGTGATTATAGTACCATATTGACTAGTATGCAGATGATAATATGCCAAATGGGAGAAAAAGACAAGTAGAGTAAATCTCTCCTTGAAACAACACTTTTTACATGGTTTTTATGCTATTTGGCCAATCTGATAGTCAATTTCAAATACTCAGCAGAATCATAAGTCAGTTCATATGGGATATAAGGCTCACCAACCTCCCAATCTTTCTGGTCGCCAAGAGGTTGATATCGCAAAGTCTTGGTATGTTCTTCAACACTATGTATCACACTAACTATGGGCTTCTTCTTTAGCTCTTTATTACTTTCAATTTTCGCTCTAGTGTGATGCTGTCCAATAATTCTTGGAGATTCAACCGGGTCAATATCTACATAGATTTTATCAGGCCAAGGTTTAGGTACTCTCCATTTAGGTACATATAAGGAAAATATTGTATCTCCGACTTCTTTACCCCACCGAAGTTTTCTTTCGGTCTCTTTTGTAGATTCTAGAAGAAGCATCTCAATCATATAGTCCCTCCTGATATAAGAGTCGAACTCCTCTTGAAGCAATTTTAGCTCCCTTTGGACTTTGCTCTTCAAAAACCACTAAATATTTGCAGATCATCTAGAAACTCAGATGGTGGGCTGACGCTAGTCACAAGAAGGCTATCTCTTGCACGTGTGCAAGCAACATAAAGTAAATGACGCTCTGTATTGTAGACCTCTTCCAAGTCTGCATCATCAGATATTGCTTCAATACGTTCCTGTAAGGGAATAATCTCGTCATCGCAAGCCATAACCGCTACAGCACGAAACTCAAGTCCTTTGGCCAAATGCATGGTACAAATTGAGAGGTAACCACTGGATGTTTCAACGTGCTCATCAAGAATTTTATAGGGAATACCTGACTCCTCTACTGCCGCTTTAGCGCGGTTAAGTTGGCCTGTCGAACGTACGAAGATGCCGAACTCATGTGGCAAAACGCCACTTTTCGATTGTTCTGCAAGCCATGCTCCAACGGATTTAACTTCTTCAGTGTCAGCCTGAAAAACTCGGATGATGGGTGAGGGACCATTGAATACAGAGATAGTATCGGTTCGGTCTTCTGCGTTACCATCCACATCTATCATCTCGGGACCGAGTAATCGATCGGCTTGCATACGTATCTGGTGAGATGTGCGGTAGTTAATTCGAAGAGTCCGGGAACGACCACGAATGTCTACTCCAAGCGACTTCCAGGAAAATGGTTGCTGGAAAATCCGTTGGCCAAGGTCTCCTGCGAAAAAGAGTGCATCAGAATGATCCTTACCCAAGGCAGCAAGAAAGCGGAGTTGGGAAACACTTATATCCTGGGCTTCATCCACTACGGTAAAATCGAAAGGCGGATTCTTGCTTCCGGTGAGTGCGGGTATGAGGGCAGAAAACACACCAGCCTGCGTCATAAAACCCTGTTTCATTAGCCAGTCGCGAACTCGCTCGAAAATGGACCACAAGATCACCCGTTGCGCCTCTGGCAAGCGAGTTTTACGTCCGAGACGTACGACATCACGGTATGCTTCCCAAGTTTCCAATTGCCACGCATCCATGACTTGTTCCCATTCGGAAATTAAGAAATTAAGGCTAAACTTGTGACTGCCGACGGCTTCCGATGCACTACGGAGAGCTTCCCGTAAATCATCCTGTCTGGCGAGTTTCATCGGTCCGAAATGAGCTTTATGGATTCGTAAACCAAGTGCGTCGAGAGAATAAACATCAATACGCTCGGCGAGGTGTGGCTCATTATATACCAGGCGATTCAACTTTGTTTGTAATGCGTGAGCAAGCGTCTCGGAAAAAGTCGCGAGCAGCACCCTTGATTCAGGATGAGTGCGCGCAAGATGGACGGCCCGGTGGAGCGCGACGATAGTCTTACCAGTACCGGCGGAGCCAGAGACACGTGCTGGTCCATTATAGTCATGCTCCACCCACTGGCGCTGTTCAGGATGTAAAAAGACCATCCATTTTTCCCAGGGGAAATCAAGGGCTCGCTTCAATTCTTCGATGTCGGTCATCACGCGGAAACGACGCAGGGCATCAGGATGATCAAATGGATTTGTTACTGGCGTCGTTGTGGGTATAACTCGCGGTTTACCACCCGTCGCAAGTTCAAGGAGAGCTTCTGCTGCTTCTCCAGGTAATCGATCCGCGAGAAGGAGAAGCTCGTCTTCATTGACCTGACGTACATCATTCAGCCATTCGGTCGGGACACCATAATCTAGCAGTTCTTCGTCAGACCTGTCGCTAAACAAAGGTGGCTTCGGGGGTGTGGGCGTCTCAATCGGTACATAGATAGGAACTACGACTTCTCTTACTGTCTCGTGGATTTCAACCAGCTGAGCAGCCCCGGTCTTCGGATGAATCTCCAGTTTCCGTCGCTCCGCCCATTGATATGCTCTGTCGTGGTGGTTCACATAGCAGACGACAACGCTGGCCTCTGTCTTGTGTATGATTATTCGAATATTACCGCTTGCCCGTACAGACCAGAAGTTTTTATCCTGGGCTCTTTCAAGCTTGTGAAAGCTCATGCCAGGGCTTGCCAGATTAATCTGCAAATCAAAGACTGTTGTCTTCACCGCCTTCTGTTCTTCTCCAGTTAGGCGGGTAAGGCTGTCCATAAAAGTATCAGCAATACGCAAGTCCATTATTCCTCCGGCCAATAGTAATGAACTGGTGCCAACCAGTAGCTACCAGGGTCCTGCTCGGATGGCAGTCGTCTCTCACTCAAGTCATGAGGCCACTGTTTTTGGAATCCTTCTCGTGCTGAGATTGCAGCGATAAGAGCATCGCGTTCGTGGGCATTTATGGAAATAGCCTTCAATCCGAATCGGACTGCAAATCCCCCCCAATTCCCTTGGGTTAACACTTTAAGGAGGGCTTTCGGATGGCTCTCGGTTACTGGCACGGCTGGGTATAACTCGCGCATTCGTTGAACGAAAATCACCCCCTGGATTAACACTGCGCCACGTAGTGAGTTTGCTGCCTGTACTTCGCCGCTTGAAAATCCGTATCTCTGACGTAACCATTGGTCAGCATACCGGTCACCTGATCGACCAGATGCCCACCAGAGAGGTGCATCGATCCCAATGCCAGACGCCGTCTTGTCTATATGGTTACGAACGAATGAGATAGCCTCATCCGCACAATCCACGGATGAAGTGTGCGGTCGATTGCCCTCGGTCAGGATGGCGATTCCAAAGTTACCTTTGCCACCAGGATCCGCCCCAATCCATATTTCTCCTCCTCCGTTCATACCTTGAATACTTTCATTACCTCGTCGCCGAGGTGGTTAATTACCTTGACCGCTATCCGTCCCGACTTCGGTTTTTCAAACGGTCGTGACGTATCGCTTCTCAATGTCGACCAAGCTTCAGGATTAATTTCGGCTTTAAGCGTGGTCTGGAGCGCACTGTAGGGGTCATTTGCGCCGAGGAAATATGCGTGACGAACGAAGAAGCTTTCTTCGTTGTAGTCCGTGTCTATAAACCAACAGGCAATACCTTCGGTACTATCGCTACGGACTTCGCCGGTACCCGGATCGAAGACATCCACTCCGTTCACTTTTACACGAACCTTATCGTCATTCTCGGTCAGGATAGTGATGTCAGGCTCACCGAAGATGACGAAAAGGTTTCCTTTTCCAGTATTCTTTAGATCCCCAGCCATATGGAGGTCCGCGTTTATGCGTGCCTTGAGTATAGGAATACGGCCAAGCTTTTTGAACTCCGTAGCGTGAGCTTCGTAGTTGAAGGCGCAGGCAATGAGCACATCGAACCCGCCATCGCCCGCCTCGCGGGCGGCAGCGACGAGGTCGGGTCGCTGGACGGTACCGAACTCAGGGCCGATGAATATGGCGGCACGTTTCTCATTCTCGCCCTCAAGGTATTGCCCTTCGGCACAGACCAGCTCTCCGGGCCAGGGGGTAAGGGAACTAAAGTTAATTCGATCTTCTTTGTGCGCCTGCTGCACACCTGCGATTTTTAGATTCTCCAAGATCATCTGGGAGAAAGACTGCTTAACACCGTAGTCGCTGCCGCCTTCTTTGATTTTCAGCGGGTCAATCAACTCATCGTTCTCATCCACACCGAGCACGCGGTGGGGACTAAGGCTTTCCACAGTGAAGGGACCTGCCACCCGGACCGTTTTCCTGTCCTCGTAGGGTTTGTCGTAGAGGTATTCAAACTCGGCTTTAGCGGCAATGGAGCCATCAATCTCTTTCTGCCGGGCTATACGAGTCTGCCACCAATCGATGTGCAGTTTCTTCACCGCGTCCGGCCACTTGGCATCAGCCTCTCGCAGAATCTCCCACTCGTGCCAGTTCTTCTTCAGCGCGGCATTCAGTTTCTTACGAATCGGCTCCAGCTTTTCCTGCCACTGGTCCCAGATGATATCGATCTCCGAGTTGTTGGCAATGGAACTGAGCATGATGTGCGGCACACGTTCATAAACAAAACCATGACGGATGTTTCCATACACTGGCTGCGAACTCGGTGCGGTACAGGTGATGTCTGCTTCTTTAAGTTGACCTTTATGGGAATCGGTCAGCAGGTAATACGGATATCGTGCCCCCATAATGCGGGCACGGGCCAACGCTAGCGCCACGCGCGAGGTATCGATGGTAATCCAGCGCCGTCCCCATTGTTCAGCGACGTAGGCTGTGGTGCCCGAGCCGCAGGTAGGGTCGAGTACAAGATCACCAGGGTCAGTCGTCATAAGGAGACAACGTTGAATAACTTTTGGACTGGTTTGCACAACGTACTGTTTAGGCTCGTGAAAGCTTCCGCTGATCGTGTCTGTCCAAACATTGTGATACTCAGAGACGGCTGAGTCGGATAAATATCGTTTATATCGGAGACTGTTCGTCGATTGAAAAAGCCGGTCAGCTTTTTCTGCTCTTTCCAAACCCTGTCGTTGTGTTTTCCAATGTCGACTGTTCCCAGGATGGAATTTCTTGCCTTGGAACGAATAATCAAAAGTACTGGCACCTGCCCCGGCTGAAGCTAAATCCCAAGACATGTATTCCTTGTTTTCGCCCCACGTTTTCGAAAAGAATAACTTCCTGTATTTGACTTTTCCGAGGTCTTTTGTATAGAGCAGGATATGATCGAACAGATTCGGTATGTAGTCGCTTGTGGTATAACCTGTCTTTTGAAAGGAAATTGTTGTAAGAAAGTTTTGTTCTCCGAATATTTCATCCATCAGTGAACGAACGCGATGCGTATTTTCGTCTCCGATCTGTACGAAGATAGAACCAGAGTCGGTGAGAAGATCACGCGCGACAGTGAGACGGTCCCGAAGATAAGTGAGGTAACTGTGGATTCCATCACGCCAAGTATCGCGGAAGGCTTTAACCTGCTCCGGCTCACGGGTGATGTGGTCGGTCTTGCCGTCCGTCACGTCACGACTGGTGGTGGACCACTGGAAGTTACTGTTGAATTTGATCCCGTATGGTGGGTCGACGTAGATGCACTGGACCTTGCCGCGCAGCCCTTCACGCTCGGCCAGGCTGGCCATAACCTGGAGGGAGTCGCCGAGAATCATCCGATTGGACCAGTTCTGGTCGTGGGCGTAGAACTCGGTCTTGTCCACGCCCTCTGGCATACCGTTGAAATCAGCAAAGAGGTCGGGCTGGAACCCTTCGGCATGTGACTCGGTCTCCCTGGTTTGATTCAGGAGATCGTCTATCAGTACCTTAGGTTGTACCTTCTCCTGGATATAGAGCGGCGGGGTGTGGACGACGAGATCGCTCCAGTCCTGCTCATCCTTGCCCCGCCAGACGAGCTGGGGATCGAGGTCTGTATTGCGGGGATACTTCACTGCGAGGGATCTGGTATCTTTCTGCTTGAGCACGGACTGGTGCTCGGCAGTCGGAATATTCTTCCGTTTGGCTTCTTCGTGTTTTAGGGTCTCGACAGTTTTAGGAGCGGCAGGTTTTCTTGCCATTTTATCTCCCTTCGATGCCTGATTGTATAGTCGTGGTGGCAATCATATTATGGAACTTGTTTTCGACCTTTGCGGCGAAATCAGATTCTATCTGATATACCTCAGTAAACTCAGCGAAAGCCCAGCGGCCATATTGGTCAAGATTGTTCACGCCAGGTATCCAGTAGATTTCCATCGTGGACTTCTTCTCCTTTGCATCTTCACGACGGTATCCTTTGATCTCCACAACCAGGTGGAGCGGATCGTCGGAACCATGCCCGTCATCCACGAGAACGATAAAGTCCGGCAGGTATTTCCGGTTTTCAGAACCATATCGATACGGTATTCGAAGACCTAGATTGTGATTCTTAGCATACGCTATCACTTGAGGATGCGACTCCGCCACACGGCAGAATTCAGCTTCCCAATCACTATCGAGGACGATCCAGTTGATGTGGCAATGCCTGGAACTGGTTTCCCAGCGGTCAAGCCGAGATGTGTTGAATTGAACATACGCTGTAGAGCCGGTGGGGTTATACGGATCGAGCAGGGCTTTGATGGGACGCTTACCTTTCAGCGCCCGGGTGATCCCAACAGTGATACGGTTACAGGCTATGTCGGCCAGTTCCTGATACATAAGCTGAGCGGGATAGGTACCGCCTTTACACTTCAAGCAGGTATCAAGCCATTGTTTGGTGATACGTTTGAGCTGACCGAAGAGATGGAGTTTCGGGTCCTCACCAGGATCGCGCCACTTCGTATAGAGCAAGCGCTGGGTAATATGGAAGAGAAGTGTGGAGGGTCGAATGTCACCCAGATGCTGAAGGTTCATATCCACGCCTTCACCTATAATACCTGAGTTTCGTGTAATGGACGGGCCGACGAGCTCCGGGCTGAGTTCGAGGACGGAATCTTTATTAAAGCTGGCCGTGAGGCGTTCCTCGGGTAATTCTACCCTGTAGCCTTCAACTCGGGGAAAGCGGATTTCAAGTGCGTCACGTTCCGGTCGCATGGCTTTTACTTGAACCGTTTCACGCGGCGGTTGTGGTGGAGAAACGACCGGTTTTGCCGTAAAGTCAAAGGGGATACCGAAGACATCGGCATATTCAACATTGAAAAGGCCTTCTTCATTGAGATCATAGGATTGACGGCGGAGTGCGCGTCCAATAACCTGTTCGCATAAAAGTTGAGTGCCAAATGCACGTATTCCAAGAACATGAGTGACAGTATTCGCATCCCAACCTTCCGTGAGCATGGAAACGGAGACCACACAGTGGGTGGAGCCGCCCAGTTGACCATATTTACCAACGGTATTCATAACCTCACGAAGTAAATTCTCATCGGTAATGCTCTCAGCAGCGTGGGCATCCCCGGTACGCTCGATGATCTCGCGACGAAAACGCTCGATCTCATCTGCAGCCATTGCCCGAAAGTTTTTATCGAGGGCGTCGCCGGTTTCGAGTTGCACACTGTCGATTAGCAACGTATTGGGTCTCGGAAGCGGATTACCAGTCGTTTCGTCGAAGTTCCGAAAGAGTGGAAGTCGTCCATTTTCAAGTATTGTGGTACCATCTTCATTTTCTCTCTGAAAACCGGAAACATAGTCATAAACCAGTTTCGAGATAGCGGTGTTCTGGCACACGATGATGAAACAGGGCGGTACCCGAATATCCGCTTCTTCCCAGAGCTCATACGTTTTTTCGTAGTGTCCATAGAGTGCTTGGAGGGCGGTTTGTAAACGTGTAGGAAGCCTGAGAGGGTCCAGATTTTTCCCCCGGGCTCGACTTGTCTTCGGCATATCTTTTCGAATATTCTCCCACAGCATACGGTACATCGGCATTTCATTACCGGGAATATTTTCCGCAACCGGTACCCGGGGTAATTTAACAATACCGCATTCGATGGCATCCATAAGCGAAAAGTCATTCATGGTCCAGGGGAATAATGTACCTTCGATATACCCCGAGCCACTGAGGAAGAATGGTGTGGCCGAAAGATCAATGACTCGAGCAATACCAAGTTTCCGATTAACGGCTTCGAGTCCTGAGATCCAGAGCCGGGCGGCTTCATTGTTTTCCTTTGCTTCTTTTTTTTCATCGCCTTTAAGGTCGCTTCCGTCTTCGGTATTTTGTTTTTCACGATAACAGTGGTGGGCCTCATCATTAAGCACGAGGATATTCTTCATACCCATTAGACCAGGCATCACACGCTGAATCATTTGCCCTTCGGTTTCAGTGGTGTTCAACTCTTCACCAGTGCGGCCTGTGAGCAGGGAACGTCCGCCTGAAGAAAGTTCAGCGCGCTCTCTGAGCTTGAATGCGTGATAATTTGTCACGACAATTTTCGCCTTGTGAATATCCTCCAGCATGTCATTTGGAATCAATTCCCGACTGGCATAATAGCTGTCAGGGTCATTGGGTTGAAGCACACGTAATCGGTCTTTAATCGTAATTCCGGGTGTAACGACGAGAAAACCGCGGGTAAACTTATTACTCCCAGGTCGGCGTATCGCATTGATAGTTTGCCAGGCGATGAGCATTGCCATGATAGTCGTCTTGCCAGAGCCCGTTGCCAACTTCAACGCAAGACGCATAAGTTCAGGATTCGCTTCTTTATTGGCATTAACTAGGTGGTCAAGGAACATTTTACCGGTCCTCCCGGCTTGTGGGGCTACTTCTGTCAGCCAGACTGTGGTTTCAACCGCTTCAACCTGGCAGAAGAAGGGTCTGGTGCTGCTGAACTTATGGTGACGCCAATGTTGGAGCAGACGAGCAGTTTCGGAAGTAACGTGCCAGTCGTTGGGATTGGGCAAGCTCCGCCACCTGTCTATAACACTGCGAAGTTCATTGATTATGGTTGAGGTGGTTTCATACTCTTGCTGTTTGGTGGAGAGTCCTTTACCTTCATCGAATAACATTCGTTGCTGGGCTGCGGCTCCCTTTCGCTTCCGAGGTTTAGGAATCGGCGTAATGAACTCTGCCTTGCGACGGCTCTCAATGATTATCTGAGTTGGCTGACCCTGAGCGTCAAGCTCCCAATACCGTCTCGGGTACTCATAGGGGGAGTTTAGAATAGGATGCTCAAAAAAATCGTTATCCAAGTCTTTCCTTTAAAAAAGCTCCAAACCCAAGTCTTTTTGATTACCCCGATTATATACCTTAAGGTGATTGTCAACAAGATATAACTCTTTTGGAGATGGAACAGTGGTTAATAAAGAGGAATCTTTTCGTAGAGCTTGACAGACTATTAAAAGACTATGTCTATAGTCTACTTTTAACCTGTATAGTTTTGGGGTGAAGCTTAAATTCTCGTAACTCTAACTTAGAAAGTGGTACAATTATTTGGAGCAGGTCACCACCACCAATGTATTAGGACGTTCGAGAGTAATAGAGCAGAAGAATGGACATTAGCGATTTATCTCCTAAAGAAAAACTAAGATTTGAGCAATTTGAGAATTTGTGGAAAGAATGTACAGGGTTTTATTGGAGAGTGACAATATTACTATTCTTTTTTTGGCAAATGATAGATATAATCTTGACGATTACCTTCAGACCTTTTGGGGGCCGTGTCTTTGGAAATCCCGGTCCAAACA
>SDBU01009846.1_pt1 | contig 10672 bp, 9 predicted proteins | sample 2277071 | NCBI WGS metagenome assembly SDBU01 (sample SAMN10397929, study PRJNA504765) | marine sediment metagenome | isolation source: marine sediment core GS08_GC12, 126 cmbsf | place: Arctic Ocean: Gakkel Ridge, Loki's castle | collected 2008
AATCATCGGCTGAAAAAACCATTACAATCGCCAATGATGGCAAGGGAAGCCTTGAATGGTCTATATTCATTGAAAATAAAGCTGATTGGTGTACCGCATCTCCCTCAGAAGGCAAAGGTAACGCAACTATTACGATACATGTTAATCGCCAAAAATTGATAGAACCCGGAACATACACGGCCACTATAACGGTAAACTCAAACGGTGGCAATACTATACTGACGGCTAATGTTATAACTTCGACAGGAATAATAATTATTGATACATCAATTCCCAACCAGGAGGCAGTAAATGAATAATGTGCTGGAAGGAATAAGGGTATTAGATTTTACTCATGCTATGTTTGGTGCCGCTAACACCCAGCTGCTAGGTGACCTGGGGGCTGATGTGATTAAGATTGAGCCGCTGGAAGGGGACTTATCCAGAATGAGCGCTACACCCGATGTAGATAGCACGCTATTTCTAAGCATGAACCGAAATAAAAGAAGCCTTGTCCTTAACCTGAAAGACCCAGAAGGTTTAGATATTGCCCTCAAGATGGCTAAACAGGCCGACGTGGTAGCAGAAAATTTCCGCCCCGGCGCTATGGATAAACTGGGCCTGGGCTACGAGGCTATTTCAAAGATTAATCCAAGGGTCATTTACAGTAGCCAATCCATGTACGGGGAAGACGGCCCCCTGGCTCGCAGGCGCGGGGCTGATGTCTGGGCTCAGGGATTTACCGGCCTGGTTGCTCATCAAGGGAGCCCCGGTGGCGCCCCCTATCTTTGTGGCGCCAGCATTATGGACACTGGCGGAGCCATGACCGGCGCCTTGACTATCATCGCGGCACTGTTTATGCGAGAGCGTACCGGGATAGGCCAGAAAGTAACAACTAACCTGGTTTCAGTCGGCTGTTTCATACAAACGGACAACATTGCCTATATGCTTGCCGACGGTGTCAACCTCAAGAAGGTGGGGAGGGGTACAGGGGGACGCTTCCCATACGGTCCGTACCCAGCTAAAGACGGTGATATAGTTACTATGTTCGGCCAGGATAATGACGAGTGGGCTACGATCTGTTCCATGCTGGGGATAGAATATTTGCTGGAGGACGAAAGATATGATACCACAAGAAAGAGAGTGGAGCGTATGTTTGAGCTATACCCCATTCTTGATGAAGCCTTCAGGGAAAAAACTAAGCAGGAGTGGGTAGACCTCTTCAGACAAAACAATTTGCGCTGCGACCCTTGCCTTGACTATGAAGAATTAATAAATCATCCACAGTTCCAGGCTAATGACCTAACAGTGGAAGTTGACCACCCGGTACGGGGGAAAATAAAGACCGTGGGCCCTCCGATGAAATTCAAAGGTTCCCCTCCTTCAAAGGCAGACAGGCATCCTCCTGTCCTGGGAGAACATAGCAGTGAGATGTTGCGCGAGCTAGGATATAGTGAGGAGAAGATTCAACAATTGTCTGAACAGGGGGTAATAGGTATTCCGATTCCCAGCATGCTGCAACGAAGAGATGTAAAAGAAGGGCGAAGGTTCCGAACCTCTGTAGGCAAAGGTAAAGACAGCAAATGAGTTGAAAAGTGGGCATCCCTCCTTTATCAGCTCACTCGTTTGTTTTCATCTACGGTGTCTTGAGCCATATCGCTCCGCCAGTGTGTATGTCCGTTTATGTGGCGATTGGAATATCAGGAGGGAAAATGCTCCCAACTGCTCTAAAGTCTATGGCGCTCGGCTTTGTCTTATTTATCCGTTCTGTTTCTGCCTTGACCGTAGCCTCATTTTGCAGGGTAGCCCCTTAAATATAGCCCTCGCCTTCTTGCGTCAACAGCAAGAGTTATTTCCGCATCTTTTGGCTTTTATAAGCATTCCTGAGCTGGTAAACGTAAAGCTCATCCAGCGCCAAGGCTATTATTTACTGTAGGTGGTTCTGGGCTGTTTTCCCCTCATCGAGCTAGTTTGACAACTCGAGCGATAGGTAGTATATTATTTGCGCTGGCTTCTCTCATGCCGTTTATATCCTCAAGGGTAAAAGATAAAGAGGAAACTGCGGGGGCACCTGATTATATAGAGGGAAGTTTCACCATATCAAGTCAGAGATGTTAATATGATGGGATTGAGGCGCCAGCGTCTGACTGAAATCGCCCCTGAAGATTACCATGTCCCTCAATAGAATAGGAACGCCTTAATATTGTGCACGCCCGATGGGGCAGTGGAGGTCAACGAATTGATTGTGGGCAAGGAGCTATGGGGCACTGGCGCTTTTGCCTAAGGGATGTGCCTATAAAACAGGTCTGAAATAAGATGAGCCGGCTGAGATAAAGTACTAGGAGGTAGGTACATGGAAGAAGTGTTGAAAAAGTTTACCGAGGTTACCGCAGACCCTTATACGACTCTGAAGGATTGGAAAAAGCTTACTAACAAGAAGATTATTTGCTGCTATCCCATGCATATTCCCGAGGAGATGGTTCATGCCGCTGGCATACTACCTGTAGTGCTGCTGGAAAGTAATGAGCCGATTACTCTGGCACCTGCTTACATCCAGAATTTTTTCTGTAGCCTGGCTCGCAGCAATATCGACGTCGCGGTAAAGGGAAATCTCGACTTTTTGGACGGGGTCGTGGTTGCTGAACTCTGCCTTCCACTTCGTGGTATGGCCGGTGTTCTGCAGAGAAACTTCCACGCTGCCTATCATAAAAGCATCCAAATGCCAGTGAATCTAAAAGGGGCCCATTCAAAGCCTTTCTTTATGGAAGAGTTGCGGAAGTTTAAGAGCAGCTTGGAGGAGTTTACGGGGCAGGAGATCAAAGATGAATCCCTCAAACAGAGTATCGCTGTGTATAACAAAAACCGAGCTTTGCTCAGAAAACTATACGATATCAGGAGAAGCAAACCGGGACTACTCGGCACCAAAGAGGTGGCGGGGGTGGTCGTGGCTGCCATGTTGATGCCCAAGGAGGAGCATAACCAGCTACTGGAAGAGCTTCTGCCCCGGCTTGAAGCAACAAAACCCTCTGATGACAAGAAGATCAGGCTGATACTGACGGGGAGCATGTGTGAACTACCTCCCAGCGACATATTGGACATGATCGAAGATATGGGTGGGGTAGTGGTTGATGACGACCTGTATGCGGGTTCAAGGTATTTTGCCACTGATGTTCAGCCTGATGCCAATCCCCTGGAGGCTCTGGCTGATCGCTATTTGAACATGGTCGCTCCTTGTCCCACGAGAATTGACCCTGAAAACGATTGGGCTGATTATGTGATAGATATGTTCAAAAAGAACCAAGCCCAGGGGGTAATTACCATACTGGTCAAATATTGTGAACCCCACAACTTCTGGTATCCCACTATAAGACGGAAGCTTTCGAATGCGGGGATTCCCGAGTTCATGCTGGAGACAGAGCACGAGGTAATGTCTCTGGGGCAAATCAAAACCAGGCTGCAAGCTTTTATGGAAATGTTGGAAGGGGTTTAAATTAACGAAAGGTTAATTTAAGGTCAGCTTGGCCCAGCAGAAAGGGAGGTAAAATGGCAGAGAGATTAGTAAATCGACTTCAGACCACCAGGTTAGTAGGAAAAATGATGGAAGCCTACTGGGAAGAGGTCAGGCAGGCGCCCCAACAGGGCAGGCTGCTGGCCTGGACGGTAGGTCCGATACCCTTTGAGATTTTACGGGTCATGGATATCGCCTTTGAGCACATGGAAACCCACGGAGCTTTCCTGGCAAACCGATTAAAGGACGCCGACGGTAAAAAAGGAAGCTATGTACTAAAGGAAATGGGGCATGCTCTGGGTTATGTGCCGGATATGTGCTCATATAGCAGGTATGTTTTGGGACTTGCCGAGCGCATTGTGAAGGGGGAAACCAGCGACTTAAGACCGGACCTGATAATCCCCAAACCTGACCTTGTGGTTGGAATAAATAGTTGTCTCACGATGGGATGCGCTGCGGAAACCATAGGTCGCTTCTTCAACGTCCCCAGGTTTACTCTGGATGTCCCTTTGCGTTATACGGATGAGGATACTCCCGGAGCTATAGCCTTTTCCAAGCAACAGATAGAAGAGTTCATCGCCTTTCTGGAGAATGTGACCGGGCGCCGCTTTGACTATGATAAGCTGGTCGAGATGATGGTACGGGTCAAGGAGCAGGCCACACTTCGTATGGAATGCATAGAGATGCAGAAAAATATCCCGGCACCGATGACCTTCTTTGACTTGCTGATTAGCCTCGGCCCAGCTCACGTCTTGAGGGGGCTGCCAGAATCACTGGAATACTATAAGACACTCAAGGCTGAGGTGGGAGATAAAGTAGCTAAAGGGCTCGGCAGTATACCGGATGAGAGACACCGCCTTTTTTGGGACAATCTAGCCATATGGCATAAGGTGGGTTCATTGAGTGAGAAGCTGGCTGCCCTGGGGGCGGTCATGATTGTGGGCAGTTATACTCACCTGAGTTTCTGGCGTCGACCATGGAGGATTGTCCCCGAAAAACCTTTAGACTCCCTTGCCGAAGAACATGCCACAGGACGTATGCCCCGGAGTCCAGTCGCGAAGACAAACGACATAATCAAGCTGTGTGAGGATTATCACATTGATGGGCTGGTAATGCACTCCTCTAGAACCTGCCGACCGGAGGATATCGGGCAAAATGATGTCATCGATGAGGTGTCACGAAGGATAGGGGTGCCCGGAATCCAGATTGAATCCGACCCTACTGACCCCGATTATCATTCTGAGGCTCAGGTAGACACCAGGCTGCAAGCCTTCGCTGAAACCCTGGAGGCTAGAAAGAAGTACGGGCACTAAAATCAGCCATTCGCCTTTGTGCCCATTCAGCCCAATGCGTAGGAGGCAATAATCCATCCTGGTTCGAATAGTTTATTTAACTAGCCGGGATAGATATAAGGAAAGATGGTAGTTGCTGGAATTGATATCGGCTCCTTGACCACCAAGACAGTAATTATAGATAAGGACAAACGAATTCTAGGACAGAGCCTCATCTTAACCGGGGCCTCAAGTGAGAAAGCAGTTCAAGTATCTATGGATGAGGCATTGAAAGCGGCCAGCTTAGCCGCTAGTGACCTGGATTATATTGTTTCTACTGGTTATGGGAGAGGGAACGTACCCCTTGCCAACAGCCAGGTTACTGAAATCACCTGCCATGCTTACGGAATGCACTTTCTTTTCCCTGAGGTAAGGACGGTCATTGATATCGGCGGTCAAGACAGTAAGGTTATCGCTCTTGGTGATAAAGGGCAGGTTATAGACTTTACCATGAACGATAAGTGTGCGGCTGGTAGTGGCCGCTTCCTTGAAGTAATGTCCCGTGCCTTAGAAGTTACTCTTGAAGAGATGGGGGAACTATCGTTAAAGGCAAAGAAGGTGGCCGAAGTGAGCAGTATGTGCACTGTCTTCGCCGAATCAGAGGTCATTTCCCTTATTAGTGCTCGCTGGGATAAAAATGATATTATTGCCGGTATTCATCAATCTATTGCCCGGCGGATGGTGAGTATGGTTGGGCGTGTTGGTCTCAGGGAAAGAGCAGCAATGAGCGGAGGGGTAGCCAGGAATATCGGGGTAGTAATGGCTCTGGAGAATACTTTAAAGATAAGCCTAATTATTCCTGATGAGCCCCAACTAGTTGGAGCATTAGGGGCAGCGCTCATTGCCGCTAACCGCTTGCTCACTTCAACACCCGGATAGACGATTATCTCAGCGACCGTCCGAGCAACAACAACCACCTCAGCAAAGGTAATGACCATCCCTTTCCCAATCCATCTACCACACTCGGTCACAATCGCTACCCTGTCGGTTAAGGCAAACCTTAATAGGTTCATCCACTCACACCTTTTCACTGTTATACGAAAAAGACCACGGTGGGCAACGGACACCTTATAGGAGCATCCGGCGAGGTTTGATAACAACTGGTCAGCTATGATATGATAACTTGACTGGCAATTCTATTGATAATATCTAGCCGAGGGGTCAGGACAAGTAGTGAACAAAGCTAATATAAGGTCAAAGCATTATCAGGTTCATGTGATAGCAGACAGATGTAAAGAGTGTGGTTTTTGTATTGAGTTTTGTCCACAAAAAGTCCTCATCAAATCTGCCGAGATAAATAGTCATGGGTATCACATTGCCCGTTCAGACGATAGCGATAAGTGTACTGGATGTAATATTTGCGCCATGATATGTCCCGAGTTTGCTATTAGCGTTACTCCCATTAAGGAAAAGGTTAAAGAGCGGAGGTAGTGCTTGTCTAGTAGAAGATATTTAACTGGTGAATTCTTCATGAGTGGGGATGAGGCCTGTGCTGAAGGAGCGATAAGTGCTGGTTGTCAATTCTTCGCTGGATACCCTATCACACCAGCTACTGAGATTGCGGAACGGATGTCAGAGCGACTGCCGGAGGTCGGTGGCACCTTTATCCAGATGGAGGATGAGCTGGCTTCAATGGCAGCCATCCTGGGTGCCTCGTGGGGTGGGGTCAAGGCGATGACCGCTACATCTGGACCAGGGTTCAGCCTGATGATGGAGAACATTGGCCTGGGCGCTATGTCAGAGACACCTTGCGTAGTGGTGAATATACAGCGAGCTGGTCCCTCAACCGGGCTGCCCACGCTAACCGGTCAGGGGGATATAATGCAAGCACGGTGGGGCAGTCATGGCTGTTATAGCATAATTGCTCTATCTCCCAGTTCCCCACAGGAGCTATATGACTTAACGATAAAAGCTTTCAATCTCTCCGAAGAATATCGCGTTCCGGTCCTGGTATTGTCTGAAGCTGCTATCGGGCATATGTACGAGAAAATCGTCATACCCCCTGCCGATGAAATAGAAATAACACCCCGGCGTAAACCCACCGTTTCTCCACAAGAATACCTGCCTTTTAAACCCGACCTTGACCTTGTCCCCCCGATGGCAAATGCCGGTGAAGGCTACCACTTCCATGTCACGGGCTTAACGCATGATGAGAAAGGCTATCCGGCGATGACTGCCGGGGCACAGGACAAACTCGTAAGGCGACTGGTGGAGAAGATTGATAAGAATAAAGACGAGATTATCGATTTAGAAGAGGATAGCACTTATGATGCGGAGGTAATAGTTTGCTCTTATGGAATCTCCGCCCGGGTTTCACTTATTGCCGTTGAACGTGCCCGAGCTGAGGGCATTCGGGTGGGTATGCTGAGATTGATTACGATTTGGCCTTTCCCTGAGGACAGGATAAGGCAGCTCGCAAGGAGGGTCCAGGCTTTTGTCGTGCCTGAGATTAACTGTGGGCAAATCGCTCTGGAAGTAGAACGTTGTGCAGATGGTAGGGCAAGGACAATACTAGTGCCTCACACGGGCGGCACAGTGCATAATCCCGATTCAATACTACATGCTATTGTGAGAGCAGTTAGATGACTAAAGTTAGTGTAGGACATAGAAAGTATCCTTTGGATGCTTACCTGAGAGTAGACCGGTTACCTCATATTTGGTGCCCTGGTTGTGGCTTAGGTCTGGTTCTTAATTGCTTCCTGAGAGGTCTGCTCAAATCCGGACTTGATTTAGATAAGGTCGTCGTAGTTTCGGGGATAGGCTGTACAGGCAGGGCAGCCGGATACATAAAGCTAGACTCGTTTCATACCACTCATGGTCGGGCTATACCCTTTGCCACCGGGTTGAAGTTAGCCAATCCAGAGTTGAATGTCGTGGTCTTCAGTGGGGATGGCGACCTAGCTGCTATCGGTGGGAATCACCTTATTCATGCCGCTCGCCGAAACATTGATATGACTGTATTACTGGTTAACAACTTTAATTATGGGATGACAGGAGGGCAGTTCGGTCCTACTACACCATTAACCGCACGAACCACTACCTCACCCCGGGGTAACATAGAAGAGCCATTCAACATACCGCACCTGGTAGCAGCCAGTGGTGCTGTCTATATTGCCCGCTGGACAACAGCCCATGTTAGACGGCTAGAAAAAGCTACTACTGAAGCATTACTTAAGAAAGGGTTCAGCTTGGTCGAGGTAATTAGTCCCTGCCCGACTTATTACGGCCGCATGAATAAGCAAACGACCGGGCTGGCATTAATGCAGTATTATCGGGATAACAGCATTGTTAAGCATGGCATCAACCCAGTGCATGTAGATATTGGGTTCAATGGACAGATAGTAGTAGGTAAGTTTGTAGATATTGAGCGTCCATATTTGCCCCGTTTACAGGATGAAGATAATGGCAAATCGACATGAGATAAGGCTGTGCGGTTTCGGGGGGCAAGGCATAATGCTGGCGGGCTATGTTATTGGTCAGGCAACGGCTATCTACGAGCATAAGCACACCATCCATATTCGAGATTATGGACCCGAAGCTCGAGGAGGGTCTTGCCGGGCTGATGTGGTTATCTCTGATGAACCCGTGCTTTATCCTTATATCAATGCACCTTCAGTTTTAGTTGCCCTATCGCAACAAGCCTATGACAAATACCGCCCCCGAAATCGCAGAGATAGTTTAGTGATTATCGACGAAGAGCTGGTTAAACCTAGAGAAACGAGAAAGGACAGGCTTTTCACCGTTCCCGCCCGGCGAATAGCCGAGGAGCTCGGCAGAGTTGCCGTAGCCAATATGGTAGTGGTGGGGTTTATAGCTGCAGTCACGGATATCGTGTCCGTAAAAGCACTGAGGAAGTCCCTCCTGACCGCTGTCCCCAAGGGTACAGAAGAGTTGAATATGAAGGCTCTGGAACGAGGTTATGCTTACGGACGGGAGAAGTTGGGGTTAGCTTAGTGAACCAAACCAGGGTAGGTATTATCAATGTTACTGGTTATGCCGGTGTTGAGCTGGCACGATTACTGCATCAGCACCCACGGGTGGAGCTTACTTCAGTTACCGGACGGAGTGCGGCTGGACAGAGGTTGGGTAAGGTTTTCCCCCACCTGGCTAGCATAGACCTAGGTATTGAAGCTGAACTGGGGGATGTCGATTTGGTATTTTCAGCCATGCCCCACCAGGAGAGTGCCAAGGAAGTCATACCGTTACTCAACCGTGGTATTAAGGTAGTGGATGTCAGTGCTGATTTCAGGCTAAAGGATACTGCGGAATACTTAAGCTGGTATGGTTTTACTCACCCTGCTCCACAACTACTTAAACAAGCGGTGTATGGTTTAACCGAACTATACCGGTCTCAGGTTGCCTCTGCCCAACTGGTGGCTAACCCCGGTTGCTACCCCACCGGGGCTATTCTGGCTTTAGCCCCAGTAGTTAAGGCAGACCTAATCGAGCCTGGCATCATTATTGACAGTAAGTCCGGTGTATCCGGGGCTGGCAGGACTATCAGTCTGCAAAGTCACTACTCAGAGGCCAATGAGGATACCACTGCCTATGCTCTGGAGGGTCATAGACATCTGCCTGAGATTATCCAAGAGCTAAAGCGACTTCGTCCTGAGCAGTCGCCATCAGTGACCTTTGTCCCCCATCTGATTCCAATGACCAGGGGAATATTAACTACCTGCTATGCCCCCTTATCCTCAAGCAAGGTTAGTGCTGGCAAAAAGGGGAGGGAGGAGCTATTTCAGCTCTACCTGGACTTCTACAAGGATGAGCCCTTCATCAAAGTAGTAGAATCCCCTCCCCACACCAAGCACACCTGGGGAAACAATCTCTGCCTCATTCACCCCACCATTGACCACAGGACAGGAAAGCTCATCGTTATTAGCTGTATTGACAATCTGGTTAAAGGGGCAGCCGGGCAAGCCATCCAGAATATGAACCTTATGCTCGGCCTGCCGGAAACTACCGGACTTGAGGCGCTAGCGATTTATCCATGAATTCCAAAAATTGGGAAACAATTCGTATCTGGTTAGCTTTGATTTGTTTTTATAGTTATGTCAAGTCGAGGGAGCACAATGAGTAAGCGCCTTGAACTGATTTGGCCCGACAAAGAGAAGGTTCTACTAGGTCTTGATGATAATGGCAAGCCAATCTGGGGCACTAAGGCTGACCTAGAGACCAGGCTACTGGTGCAGCTTGAAGCCGTAGGTGAAACAAATCCGGATAACCTGAATGACCTCTATGAACAAGGCGACAATCTGCTCATCAAGGGTGATAACCTGCTGGCTCTCAAGGCTCTGGAGCGGCACTTTGCAGGCAAAATCAAGTGCATCTATATTGACCCTCCTTTCAACACCGGCAATGCCTTTGACTACTACGATGATGGTCTGGAGCATACTATCTGGCTTTCCATGATGAAGGCAAGGCTAGAGGTTTTGCGGAATTTGCTGAGAGAGGACGGGGCGATTTTTGTGAACATTGATAATAACGAATATGCACATCTGAAGGTTTTAATGGATGAAGTCTTTGGTAGAGCGCACTACCGTACAACTATAATTATAAAGATGAGCGAGACATCGGGTGTAAAGATGATGCACATTGAAAAAACTTTACCCAATATGTTTCAAGCCTTGCTCTTTTATGCTGGTCATGACCTTAAGCTTAATCCTTTAGAGGTAAAGAAAGGCGAGGAAGCAGTAGAGCGGTATATTAAATACTATACAAAGATAATAGAAAATCCTGAAGAACCTCCAGAACAGTGGCGTATTGCCGAAATTGGTGAATATATGCGCCGGTTCGGGATTGAGCAAGATGAAATGAGCTTCAAATTGGAAAACGCGGAGAGAGCAATTTACAG
>SDBU01009847.1_pt1 | contig 10671 bp, 10 predicted proteins | sample 2277071 | NCBI WGS metagenome assembly SDBU01 (sample SAMN10397929, study PRJNA504765) | marine sediment metagenome | isolation source: marine sediment core GS08_GC12, 126 cmbsf | place: Arctic Ocean: Gakkel Ridge, Loki's castle | collected 2008
CACACAGCTTATATCAATCTCAAAAGAGGGTTCAGTAAAAGGAAAATAACTGGGACGAAAACGGGTTTCCACTGACTTTCCATAAAACTTTCGAAAAGATTCCTGAATAACAGCTTTTAAATTAGCAACTGTAATATCTCTCCCTACCATTAACCCTTCTATCTGATAAAACTGGGCCTCATGAGAAGTATCAGTTGCTTCGCGTCTAAAAACCCTACCTGGCACAATAATCTTTAAAGGCGGCTGATTTTTCTCCATAAAATGAATCTGTGGTGTAGAGGTATGCGTTCTCATTACTAATTTTTTCGCGCTGGGTAAATTATCTCTATTCTCTTGTTTGATATAAAAAGTATCCTGAACATCTCGGGCTGGATGGTCAATAAGAAAATTTAAAGCATCAAAATTATACCATTCTGTTTCTACTTCTGGGCCCTCTACTATTGTAAAACCCATGCTCTGAAAAATCTCCTCCATTTTCCGTTTCAACTGGGTTAAGGGATGAAGATGGCCAACTAACGGCTTTTTGCCAGGCGCAGTAATATCAAACTCTTCTTTTAAGTCAAAACTAACAACCTGCAATTCTTTTTTCTTTTTTTCTAAAAGCATGGCTATTGATTTTTTAGCTTCATTTCCTTGTTTGCCTTGCTGTTTTCTTTTCTTTTCAGAAAGATTTTTTAGAGAACGTAAAATCTGGGTAAGTTCACCTTTTTTACCCAGATATCTTTTAAAAATTGCGTCTAATTCTTTTAAATTTTCAGCAGATTTTATCTCTTTTTCTGCCTGATTTTTTACTTTTTTTATATCCATTTTCTACTTCCATTTTACCTTATTTTAAACTGAAAAACAAGTTCTTTTTGGGGATAAAAAAAACAGAGGATTGACCTCTTTTTTTCGCTTTTATCTCTTTAAAAATTATGTTCCTTTAGTAAATTTTCTACGTTTGCTCTGACCAAGCACTCAAGGCGTTGAGTGCTTGGTCTCTCGCTTCACTTGAAAATAAAATTATATCGTCTCAAAACCAGTGGCAATAACTGTTATTTTTATCTCATCGTTCTTGAGTTTCTTGTCCCGAACCGCACCAAATATAACTTTTGCCTGAGAATCAGCGCTTTTAGTAATAATGTTGGCTATATCATTCACCTCATCTAAACTAAGGTCTTTGGCCGCGCTAACATTAAAGAGAATACCTTTGGCGTCTTTGATTGAAAAATCTAATAAAGGAGAATTAATTGCCTTATTAGCCGCCTCCTCTACTCGCCTATCTCCCTGGGCTCGGCCAATACCAAATAAAGCTGGTCCAGAGCTTTTGGTAATTGTCTTCACATCAGCAAAATCAACATTAATAATACCTGGTAAAACAATTAGATCTGAAATCCCTTGCACTGCCTCTCTTAATACTTCATCGCAAGTCCAGAAAGCAGAAATTAAAGTGGTGTCTTTATTAATAAAAGAAAGAACCTTATCATTAGAAATAATAAGTAAGGTATCAACCTTACCTCTTAGATTTTCTAAGGCTTTATCAGCAAGCATCTTTCGCTGTTTCCCCTCAAAAGTAAATGGCCTTGTGACCACCGCAATTGTTAAAGCGCCTAATTTTTTAGAAATCTCTGCGATTACTGGAGCTGCGCCAGAACCAGTTCCTCCACCTAAACCGCAGGTAATAAAAACCATATCCGCGTCTTTTAAAATTTCCTTTATCTCCTCTCTATTTTCTTCTGCTGCTTTCTGCCCTATTTCTGGATTCATGCCCGAACCTAAACCTTGAGTTATATCTTTCCCAATACGAAGTTTTTGATGAGCCAAAGCATATTTAAGGTCTTGGGTGTCTGTATTAATAGCAATAAAATCAACTCCCTGAATTCTACAATTATACATGCGGGAGATAGCATTACATCCTGCCCCGCCAACGCCTATTACTTTGATTTTAGTATTTGTTATCATGGTAAAAAAGTTTTTTTAAATATTTTTTTAATTTTACTTAAAATACTAATCCCAGAAATCTTTTCTAAAAGAGAGTTGCCTCTGCCTTCTCCCTCAGTTACTTCTGATCCACTTAATATTAAGCCGCAAGCAGTGCTCATAGAAGGCTCTCGTTCTAATTCAGGAAATCCTTGAATATAGCCAATCCGAGAAGGCCTATCTAACTCCTGTTTAGAAAGTTCCACTAATTTGGGTATTTTGGATCCCCCGCCAGTAAAAACCACTCCTGCTGGGAGTTCGACTGAGGAAGGGATTCCTTTTAATTCTTTTTGAATTTCGGCAAAAATCTGGGAAACTCTAGCATTAATAATCTTTATTAATTCATTGCGAGAAAAAGTTAATTCAGGATAATCTTTTAAAACGATCTTGTCTTTTTTACTATTGGTTCTAATTTTCTTATTGCCGTTTAAGAGACAAGCTCCGAATTCTCTTTTTAATTTTTCAGCAATCTCTAATTCTGTTTTAAAACCTATCGCGACATCATAAGTAATTAAAGCCGAACCAGCTGGAATAATTTTAGTATGAACCAAATCTCCTTCATCATAAACCGCAATAGAAGTGGTTCCAGCTCCAATATTTACTAAAGCAACACCGATTTCTTTTTGTTGAGGAGTTAAAACTGCTTTAGCAGCAGCTAAAGGAGATAAAATCACATCTGCGATTTTAAAATCCGCTCCAGTAACAGCATCAGTTAAATTTTTTAAAAAAGGAGAAAAAGCATAAAGAGCGATTATGCCTAACCCTAAATTTACGCCTTGCATTCCCAAAGGCCGCTTTATTTTCTTTTCTTTATCTACAATAAATTCTTTAGGGATGATCTCTAATATTTCATGATTAGGAGGAAGAAGAAAATCTTCCGTAGATTTCTGAATAACTCTATTAATGTCTTCTTCAGAAATCTTTCGATCAGCCCGGGAAACCACTATCCCGTCTGTATGAGAATGAGCGCAGGAAACATAGCTGCCGTTTAAGCTAACATAAACCTCTTCAATTTCTTGTTCAATTTGTTGCTGGAGGTGTGTTAGCACTAAATTAATATTTTTTGAAACATCCTCTGGTTCCACTACCTTGCCTTTTCTAATGCCTAAAGAAGGTCTTTGGTCATGAGCTAAAATTTCAAAATCTGAAAAACCTGGTCTTTGAAAAGCGACTAAGCCTTTTATTGAATCTGTCCCTATGTCTAAGGCAGTAATAATGTTTTCTTTAGGCATAAAAATTAAACTTTTAAATCCTAATTTCTCTGGCTTCGCCAGATCTGGCAGAGCCAGATAATGACTAATAAAATTTCAAATTCTAGATTCTAAATTCTAATCTGAGACAAATAATATTCTTCTTTGGCTTCCATTTTTTTTGCTTCCCTCTCATTCTCCTCATGATTGTATCCTAAAAGATGGAGAATCCCATGAATAAAAACTCTTGCCAATTCTTTATTAAATGAGGAATCAAATTTTTCAGCATTCTCCTTAACCTCTTGGAGACAGATAATTATTTCACCTAACCCAGAAATTTTCTTAATCTGCTCTGCGTTTTTGCCAAATTTTTTCTTTAAGGAATTGGGTTCTAAAAAAGACAAAACATCAGTGGCTTTATTTTTACCTCTATATTCTTTATTTATCTTTTTTATTTCTGTCTGGCTAACCAAAGCAAGAGATAAAGAGGAATCTTCTTCACCTTCTTCTTTTAATACCATTTTAACAATTTTTTTAAAAAACGCCTCATCTAGGGATTTATTAGTTAAATTGTTAATCTCGATCATAACTAAGTTGTATTAAAAATTCCGGGTTTTTTTGATCTCCCCCATTTTCACTTTTCTGCTGTATTCTTTTTTGACTTCCTCTTTTCTTAAAGCAGTCCTTTTCATAAGTTGTTTGCTTTTAGGCCTTTCTTTATACCTAAGCTTTCTGGCCCGACGCAAAATACCGCTTTGCTGAACTCTACGCGAAAAGCGACGTACTAAACTTTGAGGATTTTCTTCACCTTGTTTTGTGATTCGAATAACCATGATTTAAAATTTCTAAATCCTAATTTCTCTGGCTTCGCCAGATCTTCCGTCTTTGCCGGATCTGGCGAAGCCAGAGGCAGAGCCAGATAATGTCTAACAAAATAGTTAATCATTAAATCTTAAAAATTAGTTATTTATCATTTCTTGTAGTTAGTAATAACTATATATTATGCATTGGAATATTTTCCTTCCACCCGCCTAAAAGATGGAGGTGGATATGGGAAATATCTCCGGTTTTACCTACATTAAAAATAAGTTTGCAGGCATCAAAAATATTCTTTTCTTTAGCGACTTTTTTAGCAATAACGATAAGCCCTGATAAAAGAGATAAATCTTCTTCAGTAAACTCATCATTCCATTCAATATGTTTTTTAGGAATAAAAATCAAATGAACGACTGCCTCTGGTTTAATATCTTTGAAACCTATAAACTTTTCATCTTCATAAACAACATCAGCTGGTATTTCCTTATTAACAATTTTACAGAAAATACATTCCATGATATTTATCTAACCCTTTTTTTAATTATTTTTACTAACTTATCTAGTTTTATGCTTACCTGTTTTCCAGTTTTCATAGTTTTTAAAATAGCCATATCTTCTAAAACCTCTTTTTGACCCAAAATTATGACATATTCCGCTTTTATCTTATTAGCTATATTCATTTGGGCTTGCAAGTTATCTCCACTCAAGGACTCTGCTACTGGAACTTTTGATTCCCTAAATTCATCTATCAACTTTAGAGCTCTTCTCTTAGCTAATGTTCCTAATTGAGCTAAGAACACCTTTGGCACTGGAGAATGGTGAAAACGGATTTTTTCAATCTTCATTATATTTATTATTCTCTCCACTCCAGCTGCTCCTCCACAACCAGGAACATCTCTCCCTCCTAATTGTTTTATTAGATTATCATATCTTCCCCCAGCAAGCAATGCCCCCTGCTGGCGTCCTTCAGGAGTATCTTGATATATCTCAAAAACGGTTTTAGTGTAATAGTCTAATCCTCTAACTAAATAAGGATTAAGGTTATAAGGAATAGCTAATTCTTCTAAAAATTCCAATACCTCTTTAAAATGAACCTTACATTCTTCACAAAGATGATCGATCATTTGAGGAGCCCCGCTAACAATATCTTTACAATTTTCATTTTTACAATCTAAAATCCTCAAAGGATTTTCTTTTAACCGGCGCTTGCAGTTGGGACATAATAAAGATTCTCGATTCTTTAAATAACTAACTAATAATTTTCTGTAATAAGGGCGACATTGGGAATCACCAATACAGTTTATTTCTATCATTAAATTCTTTATTTTCAACTCTTTTAAAGCGTTATAAAAAATTTGAATAAGCTGGGCATCAATGATTGGGCTTTTGGTCCCCAAAATCTCAAAACCAAATTGATAAAGCTGACGATAACGGCCGGCTTGGGGTTTTTCATAACGGAAAAACGGGCCAAAGTACCAGAGCTTTACTGGATGAGGCAATCTTGTCATTCCGTTCTGAATATAAGCTCTTACTACCCCTGGAGTGCCTTCTGGCCTTAGTGTTAAAGAATCACCTCCTTTGGTTTTCAGGCTATACATTTCTTTCTGAACTATATCTGTAGCTGCACCAGTCCCCTTTTCAAAAAGCTCTGTCTGCTCAAGAATAGGAGTGGTAATCTTTCCAAAATTGTAAAAATTAGCAATGTTCTCTGCTGTATTATATACTTTTTGGTAATATTTCTGATCTTCCGGCAAGATATCATGCATTCCAGTCGGTGTTTGATATTTTTGTTTTTTCATAAAATATGATTAAAAAATTAATAACCCGGCGTATCTATTTTAGCGAAAGTAGTTATTGGCCAAGCCCGAAAAGCTACCTTGCCGATAATATTTTCTTCTGGAACCGTTCCCCAGCTTCGGGAGTCATGAGAAGCAAGACGGTTGTCCCCTAAGACAAAATACTCATCTTCACTTAAAGATATTTTAACATCTCCTGGAGTTATTATAAATTCAGGAAGGTAATATGACTCATCTAAAAATTGCTGCTCTCCATTCTGATAAATTATCACTTCCTGGTTTTTTATTTCTATTTCTTCTCCTGGCATACCAACTATCCTCTTAATATATCTTTGAGTAGGATTTTTAGGATATTTAAAAACTATCACATCTCCCCTTTCTGGATCGCTTATCCGGTAAGAAAATTCATCAACAATTAAATAATCCCCCTCGTGAAAATTAGGCTCCATTGAAGCGCCTCTGACAAAAAAGGGCTGGAATATAAAATAGCGGATAGGAACAACTATCACCAAAGCTAAAACAACAATTTTTAAAACTTCCCAAAGGAAAAATAGTGTATTTTTTACTATGCTCATAATACAATAACATTATAGCAAACTTTTATATTTTTGCCAAATAAAAAAGGCCCTTTAAATTTCAAGGACCAACAATACAATTAATACTTTAGCTTGACGGTTTTTATATTCCAAAATCTTCATTCTGGTCTTTTCTTAATAATTGGCTCCGCAATGGGTGTACAGCTTTTTCCACCCATTTTTGTGCAACCATTGCTGTCAAATAATCGGTCTCTTCTACACTGCCGTCAGATCCTTCCATAATAATATTATCTCCTGCCCCAACAGCTTCTTCAATAATCTTATTACGACGCATATCTCTTTTTTGCCATTCTTCCATTTTAAAGAACACCTCCTTTTTTATTAACCTAAGGTTAACAAATTAAACAAAAAAATCAAGCTAGATAGCTTAATTTTTGGCAAGGACTATTAAACAAAATCCGAACTTTTTTCGCGAAAATCCGGATCATATTGAACGGCTCCGAAAAAGAGCTTTTAAGCAATTAGCCCTCCTTAGCACACGAGCCCTTTTTCAGAGCCGTAGTTCCGCCATGGGCGGAAAACCGTCAAGCAAAAAATTATCTCCCCCAGACCACCACTAATTTTTTGCCTGACGTCGTCGCTTTCTTGCGAGCAGAAAAATTTTTATTAACAAAAAATTGGTTAACCAGATTTTTGTTATTTTTTATCTCTCTACTATAGAATTATAAGCCCATTCGAAGGCTTTCTCCAGCTTATGTATATCAACCTTATCATATTTTACAATAACCAGCTTCCATTGTTTATCATACTTAAATTTGTAGGGACACAATTTTCTGAAACTTGATAATTTCTGTGGTTGAACTTTAAAAAATATTCCGAATGATTTAGTTCCTAACCAAGAAATACCAAAGGCTAGTAAAACCCCTGACTTAAACCCAATATAATATTTATTAAGTTTTTTCTCTAAATTCCAACCCTTCTTTTTTATAATTTTTTCCATTTTGTCAGCCACTCCAAAAAGTTCGTCAACACTTTTTTTATTTCTATTAGATTTATGAAATTTTTTATCATAAACTCCTAAGCCCCTCGCTGTTTTTTTATGAGGTTCTGATTCCTCTTCTAACTTATTAAGCAAAATACTTTCTTCGCTACCGATTAAAAATCTTTTTACTTCGATCAGCTCAACGTTATAATTTATCTTTCTTAAAAGCCTTGGAACTATAAGTTTTATTGATGGTGCTAAGATAATAATACGAATTTCAACACTATCCCAATCAATTTCAATATCCTCTGGACGATCTTCTGATTCAAGCCACATAGCTTTTATAGAATCAGGATTGGTTTCAGCCCAGATGGCATACCTTAAAATTTGTGGCAAGATATCTTCGGTAACAATGATGTTTTTATTTTCAATAATAACAATATTATTATCTTTATCGATTCCTACCATATCAAGTATATCTCTTCCAGCGTTAACTTGTCTTTTTAAAATAAAAATATCTGAAAAAATATCTTTGGTTTCCATCAAATATTTTTCGAATTCACCTTCACTTTGGAATGGCTTTTCAATTGCAGAAATCAATTTATTTTTTTGCTTTTTGATATAAAGATTATACATAAAAATAGTCTTCTATTTCTAAAATAGCATATTTTTAAAATAAAGACAATAATATACCGAAAAAATTTATGCTTAATAGCTTGATTTTCATCGGGGACGACCGGATTCGAACGTGTTGCCCGCTTGTCTGGCGTAGCCAGGAAGGCACCGCTGTCTCGCTTCGCTCTCAATAGCCTTTGGCAAAGGAGAGCTTTGCTCGCCACGGTTCGGGAAGCCGGTTCTCACCAGATCGTCATAAATAAAAAACAAGATATGCTTTTCAGCATATCACGTTTTTCATCGGGGATTATTAGATAAAATCCGAACTTATTTCCAACAAAATCCTGACGCTGATTTCTGATTCGGCTCCGAAAAGATGCTGCCTGCTGCCAAACCCAGAAAAAATTTCACATTTTATATTTGGAGGGCAGACGATTTTTTTTCGTAAAAAAAAAATAAATTTTTTCTGGGTTTGGCAAAAATCGCTGATGCGATTTTTTTCTTTTCGGAATCGTTTCAATCAAGTTTCCCTACTAAACAGCAAAAGATAAAAATCATAAATTTCTTACAGAGATGAAAAAAAATATACTTACTCTAAAAACCTGGGAGTAGAAAGCATTTGATTTTATTCTGGAACAATTGAAAATAGCTCACTTGAGGCCATAATAGGGCGTTCCTCCACATCTTTAGTAATGGCTATCATATAAGTACCCTGTTCAATCTTTTTAATTTTTTCTTTTAAACCAGCGCCGCAATAATTCAGTAGGATTTTAGTATCCCAATTAAAAATAGTCTTCCCACTCTCTCCCTCCCTTGTCCCAATCTTACAAGAGATAATACCAACTTCCTCACCGTTCGGCTTATTCAATGTTAAATGAGTAAATGGGTAAAAATCCTTCACTGGTTGATTGATTTCAATCGTATGTGTTGTTCCAATTTTCCATTGTTCCGCTTCTTTTGGTGAAAGAAATGAAGTCTTCCAATCGGCAGTAACATCAACTTCTTTCTCTTTAATCGTGAATTCGTTGGAGTAAGCTGCATTTTCTAAAGTCCGAAATTCTTCCCAAGTAGTTCTTTTAGATATTTTTTCAGAATAATACTCTAACCGAAATCTATATTTTTCGGCTACGGTAAAATTAAGATCTTCACCTACTGTCCACCATGTCGTAAAACTAAATTCATCACCTGGCACTAATCTGGTTGCTGTCTTCATTTTAATATAAGGAGACTGATCTCCAGCAACAAATGCCAAACCATATATATTACAATTTAACTCGTCACAATCCAGCCATTTCCCATCTTTATACCCTTCAAGAAATATAGTGCTAAAAGGCATTATAAAGCTCGTGTGAAAATATATACCTTTCTCTAAATTGTTTTTTATTGTTATCTTAATTTCTTCCCCCTGTTCATACTCTGTTTTATCTGTGATGATAGTAACTTGTTGTTCTTCCGACTCTTCTATCGGTTGATAATTATTCCAAATCCAAAATCCGCCAATTAAAATAATCCCGAGGGCTAAAATTCCGATTAAGATTTTTATTCTTTTGTCCATAAATTTTCACTTCTTTTTTTTAGTAATTGAATAAAAATTATTCAATTATCTTAAAAGCCAAGAAGTTATGTTAATATGTAGAACCTATTTATATTTTATGATTTTTCAAAAAATAAAACAAGAGAATAAAGGTGAAACACAAAGATTAAATTGTTTCTGAAAAGAAAAAATTGCGTCAGCAATTTTTTTGCCAAACCCAGAAAAAAATTTATTCCTTTTTTTAGAAAAAAAATCGCCTGGCCTCAATAAAATGTGAAATTTTTTCTGGGTTTGGTTCGCCGCCGCAGGCGTCGCAAATGTCAAAGTGTCCTAACTGGCGGGGACGACCGGATTCGAACGTGTTGCCCGAAGGCACCGCTGTCTCGCTTCGCTCTCCATAGCCTTTGGCAAAGGAGAGCTTTGCTCGCCACGGTTCGGGAGGCCGGTTCTCACCAGATCGTAACTCACAAAAAACAAAATGCGCTTTCGGCGCATTGTATTTTTCGGCGGGATATTCTGAAATTAGCTCGAACTTATTTTGAACAAAACTACTGACGAATTTCGTCTCGCCCGCGCCTGCGGCGCGGGCGATGAAGAACTTTTCGGAATTAAAACCTAAAATTATTTAGTAGGAAAAAATTTTTAAAGAAGGGGTATGTCTTACTTATTGCTTTAAAAGAAATTCCTTGAATACTTTATATTTTTCCAGATCTAAATTAGGAGAAAGCTTTACCCCTTCCTTTCTTGTTCCATTAGTTTCATCCCACTCCCACCAATTATCTCGATAAAACCATTCCTGATACTTTGGTGAATATAAATGTAAATATGACCTACCGCCTGCTATATACCAACCTTCTTCTTCATATATTATTTCATCGATTCCATCTCCATCAACATCGTTTGTTTTTAAATTTTCGAAGGTGTAATATCTTTGATATGTTTCACCTTCTTTTTCCAACACAGATTTATATTGATTGTTTTGTTTGTCTAAAACAAATAATAATCCTTTTTTATCATATTCCCCTTTCCAGCAAAGACCTATTATTTCTTTATCTTCATCACTATCAAAATTTAAAAAACGTACCGATTCTAAATATAAATCATTTTCTTTGTATCTTTCAAGACAAAAAGATCGAGCTGTAGCGTCTTCGGCCAAAATTGTTCCTTTTACCGTGAATTTATTAGAAATCGCAATCTTAATTTCTTCCCAATTTTCATTCAGCCATGATTTAGACTTTGCTCC
>SDBU01009848.1_pt1 | contig 10671 bp, 12 predicted proteins | sample 2277071 | NCBI WGS metagenome assembly SDBU01 (sample SAMN10397929, study PRJNA504765) | marine sediment metagenome | isolation source: marine sediment core GS08_GC12, 126 cmbsf | place: Arctic Ocean: Gakkel Ridge, Loki's castle | collected 2008
GATTTTAATTGCTTTGTTAGAGAATTTTCAGCAAAAAGATGGTTCTATTTTAGTGCCAAAGGTTCTGCAACAATATATTAAGGTTAAAAAAATAATAAGAAAAAATAAATAAATTAACCTTAAATTTACAAGCCATGCATTTCACATATAATAAAACAAAGGTTCTTTTAAGAACCTTTAATCTGAACCTTTAAGTCGCGAGCTATTAATAACTGACCAATGCCAGCTGCGACTAATGTGATAGGTATTACTAAAAATTCTGCTATTGCCTCGCCGTGGTTATTAATAGTAATTACTGCTCCACCTTCATTTAAAAAAATTATTAAAAACGAATAGTAGAGAATTACTGCCATTGCGTAGGGGTAAGCTAAACCCCAAAGTTTTAAAAGATATTCACACCTTTCTTTCATTTATATCAACCCCTTTATTTAGTAAAGTATTACTATTAATATAATGTTTATATGAAAAATTATCAAGAAACCTTAATAATTCTGCACGGTTGGCAGAGTTCCAAAGAGAAATGGCAAAAAGTAAAACAAGGACTTGAACAGCAAGGGATAAAGGTAATAGTCCCAGATTTACCAGGGTTTAAAAAAGAAACTGTTTTAGATAAATCTTGGGACTTAGATGATTATACAAGATGGTTAAAGAACTTTATTACTGAAACTTCTCCTGATCTTGATAAAGGATTTTTTTTATTAGGCCATTCTTTCGGAGGTAGGGTGCTAATCAAGTTTGCTCAGAAATATCCTGAAAAGATTAAAGGGTTGATTTTTGTTTCTTCAGCTGGGATAAAGCAATATAATACAGGTATGTATAATCGTCCTGCTCTCAAAGTAGCTAGAGTCGGCAAGAAATTTTCTTTTTTGCCTTTTTATTCTTTGGTGAGAAAGTTTTTTTATAGATATATTTTAAGAAGAATGGATTATATAAGGGCAGAGGATCGATCTTTTCTCAAAGAAACCTTTAAGAAAATAATTGATGAGGACATTAGTCTTTATTTAAAATATATTAAATTTCCCACCTTGATTATCTGGGGCGAGAAAGATGATATAACTCCGATTTCCGATGCCTATTTTATTAATAAAAGGATTGCTAATTCTCAATTAGAGGTTTTAAAAGGTGTTGGCCATATTCCTCATTTAAAAAATTCTGATCTTTTAGTCGAGAAAATTCAAAGCTTCATAGGAAGTTTTGATAAGAGTAAAAATCCTCAACTTTAAAATGTTTATTATATTCTTAGTTTTACCTTTTTTTTGGTTAGTTCGGACTATAAAAAATATTCTCTTCTGGCTTTATCTTTGGCAGTTGAAAGAATATCATTTTGGCCGGTTTTTTGCTCATTTTATAGAAACTGAAAAAGGAAAGCGGCTTATAATAAATAAGCTTTTATTTTTGAAGATTTTTTTATTAGTTTATTTTTTACTGTTTCGGTATGTTTTGTTTGATGCTTCTGAGCATTTTCATTTCTATATTTTTTCCTTTTTTTCTTCGGCTATATTAATAATATATTTTTTTGAAGCATTTAAAGCAGGAAAAGATTTTGTTGAAAAAAAATTAAAAAAACCAGTTTTTACGCAGAAGATAATTTTTCTTTTTAGCTTTAGTATATTATTATATTCTTTTTTCACCCTCTTCTTATTAAATAGATTCAATGACCCTGATTATTTAGTTTTACAAAGTTTATTTTTTTGGCTTGTATTCATAGATGTTTCTACTCCAGATATTATTGCTTTCCTGATTTTGGTTTTCCAGCCAATTACTACTTTTTGGCAGAAAAAAATTATTAAAAAAGCTACTGCAAAAAGAGCAGAATTCAAGGATTTATTAGTTATTGGTATTACTGGCAGCTATGGCAAAACCTCTTGTAAAGAATTTTTAGCTCAGATTTTAGAAAAAAAGTTTAAGGTTTTAGAAACTAAAAAACATCAGAATTCTGAAGTAGGGATTTCTCAATGTATTTTAAACGAATTAAAACCCGAACATCAGGTTTTTATCTGCGAAATGGGCGCTTATAATAAAGGAGGGATCAAGCTTTTAGCTGATATTGTGAAGCCTAAGATTGGTATTTTAACAGGCATTAATAAGCAGCATTTAGCAACCTTTGGCTCACAGGAGAATATTGTTAAAACAAAGTTTGAATTAATTGAAAGTTTGCCAAAAGAGGGGACTGCTATTTTAAATAAAGATAATAAATATATTAAGTCGGAAATAGAAAATCAGGCCTTTCAAGTTGATGATAGAAAATTTTACTCAATCAAAGATAGGGCGGATATTTGGGCAGAGCAAGTTCGGGTTCAAAAAGAAATTGTTTCTTTTAAGGTTTTAACTAAAGAAGGAAATTCAGCAGATTTTCAGCTAAATTTATTAGGCAGCCAGAATATTTATAATATCTTAGCAGCTACTTATTGCGCTAAAAAATTAGGCATGAATTTAAAAGAAATTGCTGATATTTGCCAAGAGATTAATCCAATGGAGGGAGCAGGGAAGTTAATAAGGAGCAAACATGGGTTGAATATTATTGATGCTGCTTATTCTGCTAATCCAGATAGCGTTATTTCTCATTTAGATTATTTAAAGGTTTGGCAAGGAAAGAAAATTATTGTAATGCCTTGCTTAATAGAATTAGGCACAGCCTCAGTAGAGGTTCATCAGAGGATCGGCAGGAAAATCGGTCAGGTTTGTGATTTAGCGATTATTACTACTAAAGAGTGTTATGAAAATATAAGAACCTCGGCGCTTCGCTCAGAGAACCTTGATTCCTCGCTTTACTCGGAATTAAAAAAACCAGCCTTAGAAGGCGGAATGAAAAAACAAGATATTTTATTTTTAGAAAATCCAGATGATATTTTTAAGAAAATAAAAAGCTTTCAAGGAAGCGAAGATGTTATATTATTAGAAGGTAGGGTATCAAAAGAATTGATTAAATTGTTGCTTGAATGAAGAGTTTCACTCTAAATTTGTTTGTCCTGCCTGCCGGCCGGCAGGTCGTTCGGAAATACAAATTAGATTACTTATTTGTATTCCCCTCGCTTCGCTCACAAATGAATAGCTACGCCCTAAATTTGTTCGCTCGCTCGGAAATACAAATGAGATTACTTATTTGTATTCCCCTCGCTTCACTCACAAATAAAAAAAGCCGTATAAAAATATTTATTAAGGATATTGATGACTAAAATAAGCGAAAAATATTTAATTAAAGAGATAACTCAAAAGCAGATTTGGGAGGATTTTCTTTTGAAATGCGAGCAAAAAACATTTCTTAATTCCTGGAGCTGGGGGGAATTTCAAGAAAAACTAAGAGGCAAAGTTTGGAGGTTCGGGGTTTACCAAAAGGAAGTATTAATAAGCGTTGTTTTAGTAGTAAAAATTCCAGCTAAAAGGGCAACATTTTTACTTATTCCTCATGGACCTGTGGTTTCCGATAAAATATCTCATAACAATAAACAGATTTTAGAAGCGTTACTTAAAGAGTTAACTAATATTTCTAAACAAGAAAAAATTAGTTTTATCCGTATTAATCCAATTTGGGAAAGAAATGAAGAAAACAACCTAATATTTTCTGATTTGGGCTTTAGAAAAGCGCCTTTGCAAACGCATCCTGAAGCTAGTTGGAAATTAGATATTACTTTATCAGAAGAGGAGTTATTAACTAATATGCGCAAAACCACCCGTTATTTAATAAGGCAAACACTGAAAAATTCAGACATTAAGGCGGAACAAAGTAAAAAAATTGAAGATATTGCTATATTTAGTAAAATGCACGAACAAGTTTCAAAACGCCAGCATTTTATCCCTTTTTCTATTGAATATTTAAAAAATGAATTTTCAACTTTTCAAAAAGATGATCAGATAGTTCTATTTTTCGCTAAATATAAAGGGGAGGTTGCTGCTGCAGCTTTTGTTATTTTTTGGTCTGGTATTGGATTTTATCATCATGCTGCTTCTCTACCTCAATACGCGAAATTTTCCATGCCTTATTTATTACAATGGGAGGCAATAAAGGAAGCCAAAAAAAGGGGCTGTAAAGCATATGATTTTTGGGGCTTTGTAGATCCCAAAAAGGAACCTTATCATCCTTGGTCAGGTCCAACTTTATTTAAAATGGGTTTTGGGGGTTATAAGAATGAATATGTGAAGGCCCAGGATTTAGTTTTATCTTATAAATATTGGATAAATTATATTATTGAAAAAATTAGAAAAAGAAAAAGAAGATTGTGATAAAAGTTCATGGATTTAAAAAGTCCTATAAATTCAATAAATCCTATAGGTCTAAAAAAAGGAAATCAGGATTATCGATATTATTAATATTAAAAAATAAGTTTTTTTGGCTTGGTTTGTTTATTTTAATAATTTTTGGGGCTTTTCTTTATTCAATTTTTTTTCATTCTTTTTTTCAGATTAAAAAAGTAAATATCTCTGGTAATCAAGAGGTTTTAGAAAGCGAGATTAGGGAAATAGCGAGACAAGGGATTGATAAAAAATTTTTATTAATACCCACTAAAAGCATTCTTTTAGTTAAATCCAGGGAGATAAGCGAAAATATCCTTAATAGTTTTCCCAAGATAGCTGAGGCAAAGGTAAGAAGAAAGCTGCCGGATAGTTTAATTATTAATATTGAGGAAAGGCAAAAAGTAACGGTTTGGTGTTATCAGGAGCAGTGTTTTTTTATAGATAAAGAAGGGGTTATTTTTGCTCCTTTTAAAAATTATGTTTTTAAAATAACCGAGGCAGTAACTGAATCTGAGGCAGTAACTGGAGTCCAACCAGAAGAGTTTTTTAATAAAGATATAGAAGAATTTTTTATTAAGACCCTGATTTTCAATCAAGAGCCGAAATTAGGTGAAGAGGTTATAATAAAAAAAGAGTTGGAGCAGATTTTAGAAATTAAGGATAAAATAGAAAAACAATCAAAGATTAAGATTCAGTTAGCAGAGATAGTTTCTGAACAGCGTTTAAATATTAAAACTTCTGAAAATTGGGAAATCTATTTTAATCCTCAAGAAGCCACAGAATTGCAGATAGCAGATTTTGTTTCAATATTAAAAGAAGAAATCCCTGCGGAAAGAAGGGCAGAGATTGAATATATAGATTTAAGATTTGATAAAAAATATTACAAATACCACTGATTATTAGTTTTTTAAAAAAACTATGGTAAAATTACCTAATATGAACAATAACTGGAAATATATTACTATTCTTTTTCTGTTAACAGTTGTTTTTTTATTTACTGGAACAGAGAATGTAAATGCAGCTAATTATTATGTCTCAACTTCAGGAGATAATTCTAATAATGGTTTAACCATAGAAACTGCTTGGCAAACCCCTTCTTTTGCTGCTCAGCAAGCTCAAGCTGGAGATACTATCTATCTTTTAGACGGTACTTGGTATGATGAACATATTGTCTTTGCTAATTCTGGAACAGCAGGTAATCCTATTACAATGAAGGCCTATAGTGGGACACCTCAATTTATAGCATCAAGTCAGCAAGGTATCACGTTTGAAATAATTTCAAAACAGTATATTAATATAGATGGTCCTTTTTACATTAAGAATTATTCCCATGCCATATATATGCAAAATTCAAGTCATTGCAATATTAGTAATATTGAATCTGAATTAGCGGGTGATGTAGCCATTCATCTACCATATAATAATCATTATAACACAATTGATAATTGTACAGTGCGTGATAATGGCTGGAATGGAATAATGATTTTCGGGAGAAGCGGAGAGAATACTTATAATACTATCTCAAACTGCAAGGTCATAAATGCAGCGCATAACGGGATCGATCTCCATAGTAATGTGAAATATACTAAAGTGATAAATAATGAAGTGTCTGGATCCCAAGGGTGCGCTGGTATTTATGCTCATCAACTAGGAGTGGAATGGAATACAATAGAAAATAATATTATACATGATAATGTATGTTGGGGTATAAACTTACCATCTTCATCTAATAATATTGTGAAAGGGAATACAATTTATAATCATAAATATTCAGGAATCACAATTCTTAGTGAGGGTTCTTGTATAATTGATGGTATAGAATGGTGTGGACAAGCACAGAACAATATTTTAATAAATAATAAAATAAGTAACGTAAATCAAGCGGTTGGGATTGATATCGCGGGTGCGGAAGGAACACTTGCTATAAATAATACAATTATATCTTCGAGTCCTTATATTATCGAACCCTATGGCGGATAGAATAACACAAACAATACTCTTCGTGATTTACCAATCGGAGAGACTACAATAGGTATAAAAAGCAGCAACAACGCTACAGTCGAATTTCTTGATGGTAGAGTATTTACTACAACTGCGGGTGTTCCATCTTGGAATACTAATGGAAGCAAGGTTAAACTTGAGGGTATAGGGGCTACTATAATAAGTTATAATATGACCGCCATCCCTTCCTCTGGTTCAGTCGAAATAATAGTTAACAAGTTTGATACTTCTTTAGCTCAAGGACAGATATTAGTAGATTTTACAGCTGATACTATAGATAATAATGAAGTAGTATTTAAAGTAGGAGATTTAAAACCAAATCAATACTATCTAATAAAGAAAGAAGGTGTTGACTATCTAACCAAACAAGCTGATTCATCAGGATATATTCAATTCTCTAATTCTCAATGGAGTACAAAAACCTTTACCATTGAAGAAACCTCTTCTTCTACCACCATTACTCCTTGTGATACATATAATATTGATGGTATTCCAGGTATTCAATTCGAAGAAGTTGTGAAAGCTATCTCAGACTATATTGTTGAAGATGCTATTACTAAAGATGATGCAATAGAAGTAATAATCTGTTATTTTACTAAATAATATGAACAACCATAAATACATTACTATTTTTTCTTTATTAATAGTTGTTTTTTTATTTACTGGGATAGGAAAAGTAGAAGCAGCTTCGATTAATTTTTCTAATATTCAAGTTACAGCAATTAAAGACAATTCAGTGGTTAATTAGATGGGATACAAATATAGCAGCTACTGGCCAAATAGAGTATGGCTTAACTAATAGTTATGGCAATTCCACAGAGATTGAATATCCAAGTTATTGGCATTCAATAACACTTACAGGTTTGCTGGAGAATAAAATTTATCATTATAGAATAAAAGGAATTAAATCCGGAGAAGAGGTTGTTTCTGGAGATTTTTCTTTCACCACTCTTAGTAAAACTGCCTTGGATAATAAGATAATGGCAGCCAGGAGCAACGGGGATCTTCCTAAAATTTATTATGTTAATAATGATACTGGTGATGATTCAAATGACGGTTTGACCACAGCAACAACTTGGAAACTTCCTTCCTATGCGGCGTCAGTTGCTGAAGCAGGAGATACTATATATCTTATGAATAGTACTTGGACCAGAGATTATATTTATTTTAAAAATTCAGGCATTGATGTAGCTCCAATCACAATGGCTGCTTATCCAGGAGCAAAACCAACCTTTGATGGAGTTGACAGGGCAGACAAGGGAATTTTTCCTAATTATGGAGTTGCTATTAGGATTAAAGAAGGAGAGGGATATATAAATATTAGAGGATTAACTATTCATAATTATAATTCAGGTATTTATGCAAGAAGCCGTACTGATGATGGCTTTTATAGCGATATCCATATTTCAGATTGTGAAATTTATTTAGTAGCAGTTTCTGCTGTTATGTTTACTAACATTAATTATTCCTCAATTACTAATTGTAATTTTCATGATACTGGTTGGAATATTGTCCAACTGTCTTCTTCTTATTATAGTAATTCTTTGAAACATATATTAGTAAAAGATAATATTATTGCTAAATCACCAGGCGCATCTGGTGGATCTGGGCATGGTGGCGTAGATATATTTCAATCTTCTGAAGGCAGTTTATTAAGAATAGATGTTATAAGCAACACAATCTATCAGGTTTCAGCAGGGATATATCGCCATTCTTATAACACCCAATACGAGATGTATTATATTAATATTAGAAATAATGTAATATATGATGTTATACGGGGCATAAACCCGAGCTTTAATGAGTCAGAAGTTGCTAATAATACGATCTATAATTGTACTAACCAAGGGTTTTTTATAGCTTACGGCGGTAATCCTATAATTAAAAATAATATCATAACAAATTGTCTTAGTGGTGGCGCTGGTATTCGGATAGATAGTCCAGCAACAGCAACGCTTCAATATAATAATGTCTGGAATAATACTAATAATTATGCTGGCGACAATGGTGAGTCCGGGGAAGGAGATATATCTATCGATCCTCTATTTGTTGATCCAGCCGAAAGAGACTTCCATCTCAAATCAGAAGAAGGAAGATGTAATGGTAGTACTTGGTTAAAAGACAATGTAACATCACCTGTTATAGATAAAGGTGATCCATCATCTGATTATACTAAAGAACTATCTCCTAACGGTAATAGAATAAATCTAGGAGCATATGGCAATACTACCTATGCTTCTAAAACCAAAGAAGAAATAGTTATTATTACTCCTTGTGATACCTATAACACCAACAGTACCTCTGGTATTCAAAAAACAGAGGTTATCCAAGCTCTCTGGGATTATCTTGTTGAACATAGTATTACTAAAGATGATGTAATAGAGGTATTAAGATGTTATTTTACTAAATAATTTACTTTATCCTCATTGAGAACTACTATTTTTTAAGGTATAATAAAAACTTCCAAGATTAGACTTCGGAAGTTTTTGTTTAAGAAAAATCGTTAATTTTTTTCGTTTAGAAAAGTTTAGATAATAATTCAAGAATAAGTCCAAAAGTTAATTTCCAAAATATTCCAAAAACAGCCACAATAATAATTACTATTAAGATAAATATTATTGTTTTTGTTTTTTCTTTAATTTTTTCCCCTGAGTTTTGTTTTAGATCCATCTTTTTTTTCTAAAATATATAAACATAAGAGCAGAAAGAATAACCATAAATGCTATAATTCCCCAGAAACCTAAAGGTAGCTCAGAAAGAGGTAAAAATTTAAAGTTCATTCCCCAGATAGATGCAATAAGAGTTAAAGGTAGGAAAATAACTGAAAATATAGTTAAGACCTTCATAATTTCATTTATCTTACTAGAGAGTAGAGCTTGGTTAGTGTTTTCCATTGCTAAAATAGTTTCTTTATAAGTTAAGAGGGCATTCCAAGCTTGGCTAAAGGTCCCTAATATATCAGAAAAATAATGGGTCAATTCTTTTTCAAAAAAATCAGAACCTTCTTTAAAAAGCGATTCTAAAATTTTTTTTTGAGGTTCAATAATTCTCCAGAAATTAATAATATCAGTTTTTACTAGAGAGATTTCTAAGACCATTTCTTTTTCTCGGCCTTCAAATATTTTTTTTTCAATTTCATCTATCCTTTCTCCTATGCGGGATAATTTAGTAATACAGCTTTTCCATAAACCATCTACTATGTAAAAAAGGAGATATCCTGTGCCTTGGTCCATATAAAGATTTCTCGCTTTTGCATAAAGGTTACAGCGGTCGAATAAGGCCTTTACAGGAAAGATAGAAAAATAATGGCTGGTGATAACAGTGTCTTTAGTTACAATAATATCTACTTCTCTGGGTCTAGTTTCTCTTTTTTCTTTACTATGAATCGGGTAATAAAAAATCATATAAAGATAACCTGGGTAGCGTTCTACTTTTGACCGATTACTAGGAATAATTAGTTCTTCTAAAACTAAAGGGTGGAAATTAAATTTTTCCCTTAAATAACCAATATCTTTTTTAGTAGGATTTTGAATATCAATCCAGGTTGTTCTTTTGCCTTTAATAATATTACGCATTGTATTATTTTAACATAGTTTTAAAAAATCTTTAATTGGGGATAACTTATTTGTATTATTATTGATTTTTTAATAAAATATAATAACATAACAATTTTATAAAATTCTTTAATCATATATTTTAATAATATATATTAATGTTTTTATAGCAGATTTAAGAATATGTATTTAAGAAAGAATTTAAAGAGAATTACATTTATAGGTGTGTTTTTATTAATCACGCTTGTTTTTTTAAATGTGGGTATTTTCTCTGATCAAGACATGACTTATGCTGCAACAGAATCCATTACTATTACTTCTCCTAATGGTGGAGAGCAGTGGGAGGCAGGGAAGACTTATGATATTACTTGGGAGTCTACTGGAGTAGAAAAAATCGACGCTGGACTTTTAGTTTATGATTCAAACTATAATTTAGTTAAGGTTGCTTATCAGCTTGGTTGGGGTCTGGACAATAAAGGCTATTTTCAATGGACTATTGATCAAAACGATCCAACTATTTCAGCTTACCCATATTATAAAATGAGTGTGGTTGATCATAATTTAGGTACTACTAGACCGGCAGATCAATCCGACAACTATTTCACTATTGTTGATCCATCTGTTACAAATATTTACTCTCAAACTCTCCAAAAAGACTGTACAACTAAAGGTTGTACTAACACAGTAAACTTCACTTGTTCTGGAGATCAATGTACCCCTACTTCTAATGGAACCTTAACTGTTTATCTTAAAGGAGATTATGATCAGAGTTCTGAATATTCAACTATTTCAGCAGATAATATTAGTTTAGGTACAGCTGGAGGTTTTGGCCTTGGTATTGCTTATGGTAGTTGTACTGCTAATCAAAACTGTACTGATTATA
>SDBU01009849.1_pt1 | contig 10671 bp, 18 predicted proteins | sample 2277071 | NCBI WGS metagenome assembly SDBU01 (sample SAMN10397929, study PRJNA504765) | marine sediment metagenome | isolation source: marine sediment core GS08_GC12, 126 cmbsf | place: Arctic Ocean: Gakkel Ridge, Loki's castle | collected 2008
TGAATCGAATCCCCTTCGTACAGCGTTGGGTAGAGGTTGCTCATGCAAGTACCCTTGCCTGTTCGTCCATGTTCACAATCGTCATCATTTTGTCCGCTTCAGCCCGATCCGACATCTTCTCCGACTCTGGAAGGTCGTTGTAGTCCGTCTGCATTTGTCGCTTCCAACGTGCGACAAACTCTTTCGGGATCACCATGCCTTCCTGTCCGGCATCGAGACATTGATCGAACATGTATCTCATCCAACCCGACCACGCATCGTGTGCGTATTCCGCCAACTCTTCGCGTAGTTCTGCCATCATGCTGTCCCTTCTGTGACGGGATTGCAGAGATCGACGAGGCTTCTTAGGTCCTCCGAGATGTCCAGGCCATCGTCGGAATCTTCCAGGAGCTTGGCCATTCCTTTACACGTCACGTTATACTCATCAACGAGCCTCTTAATCTCGCCTTGCTCGCTCATGCCGTCCTCCTGCGATTCCTGCTCCTGTGATTCCTGTCCGCCAGCGTGGAACTCACCAGCGTGTCGCCCCCCAAGAGTTCATGGCGGCATATTCGTCCGTCGCAAAGTCGCCAAGTTTGAGTGATCGTGCCATTCCGGTTGCCGTACGCACTGACCAACACGGCCACAATCTCGTATTCCGTGGCACTGCCTAAAATTGGACGGCCTATTACCGTTTTCGCGAGATTAATGTTTATTGTCGTAAACAGACCGTCAGTTATTCCAAGTGCCCGTAATGCTTCGTCGAGTCCCTGATTCATGCCGGGCTCCTCGTCATTGCCGCCGCCTGCTGGCTGTTCACCTGCGACCCACCGCCGAGCAACGTCTGCTGTAGGGTGGCCGATCGGGACGCCTGCGTTCCACCGGTCGGAATGTTCCGCCGGACTGTTTCGCGAGAAGTCACCGCCGGCTTGCGGACCGTGTTCTGGTCGCCGCCAAGTTGATCGGCCGGGGTGGCGAAGGTGATGAATCGCCTCCATTCCGGCCGGTTGTTTAGCCGGGCAGCCTCATCGACAATTGCTTCCACGTCGAGTGTTGCGTCAGACTCCGCGAGCAGGGGTGCAATCTGCTGAAGGAACCGGAAAGTCTCTTGATTCTTTTGCTCGGGCGCCTTGAAGATCATCGAATACTGTTCGACCCGGAACCTGTAGTCCTCGAATTCGCCCACGCGACGGGCTGGCGTCCAATTTGACTTAACCTTCATCCCACTATTTCCAACGGGCATTGACGATTGCAACTCAAGGGTCTCGTCCTCCCACATCAACCGTCCAAGGTCCAGGATGCAATCCGACGCAAAACCGACCACCGCCAGCCGCATGTCGGCTTCCATCCGAGAAACCTTCCCGTGAATCATCTCCTCTTGCCCGACAGTGGCCGCCTGGGGACCGAGTCCACCCATCGCTTGCAGGTTGCCGGCGAATCGGTCATATTCCTCCTGGACGTATGACGACAGCGCCAAGTCCCGCTGGTCGATGCCGCCAGTTTCCACCTGATTGATGTCCTTGGGATTTTGGCCCAAAATCCAGCCGAGGTGTTCCACTGTTCGCATACGCTCCGCAAGGTCCTCCCCACCGGGCGGATAGACGTTCACTATCTTATGCGCGTTCGAATCGTCTTCCATCCGCCGGTGCAGCCGGTTCTGTAGGTCGTGCAGTCCCTTCAGGTTCATCGCCGGCGAAGCGGGAATGATGGCATCAGGCACGTCCCCGAGAGAGAGAAATTTGTAGGGTCCCGCCTGCGAACCGGTCCATTCCCGCTCCAACAGCGGTGGCAAATCCTGATCGACGGCCATCGTGGCGATCGTCTTATTCTCCGCGATCCAGAGGTCTTGCAGCCAGATCATCGGCTTCAGTTCATCGTCATCCACGAGACCGGCCGCGATCTCCTGAGCACGGCCCGAGCCGTCCTTTGCGGCCTTGTTAGTGGCCGTCAGTTTAACTTGCACCTTCTTGTCGTAGCCCGGCTCATCCATGACCTTTTCGTAGTCCACGCGGTAGCGGTGCCCGCAGTACCGCATCTTTGTCAGTTCCTTGGCTGACATATCCAAGATCAAGTCATCTAGGGAAACCCGGTTCAGCCACGGTTCGCCCGGATCAAGCCAAACGTCCTCTTCCGACTCCAGCAGCCCATGGAACCGCGTGTCAGTGTCGCGCATTATCACGACACCACATCCGAGGCAAAAGAAGGCATCCATGACAATGGCCCGGAACGTCTTGTCCAGGTTCATGTCCGAGATCAGCTTGTTTAGGTTGAGTTCGAACCGCTTCGCGAACGGCCAGTTCTTCGTCAACGGCGTAGAGACCGTGACTTGCGGATTGTTCGCGGCCATGGCCACGGTGTAGATTCGGACCGTCTGGTTCGTCAAGTTAGTAAGCGTCTTGGGCTCTTCGGCGCTTATGGAGTACCATGACCCCACGTAGTCCTTAATGAACCGCTGGCGAGCTTTACGAGGCGACTCTAACGCGTACTCCGAAGTCTTAACGGCCGTTATCAAGCGGCCACGCTTCAGTCTGTCTTGTAGATCGATCATCAGCAGCCTTGCGCAAAGAAAAAAGGACCAACGCCTTTCAGCGCGGCCCCCGTAAAAGGCTGCGATATTTACGGCATCTCGGCGGGGATCAGTCACCTATGCCTTTGTTGGACCCGCGCCTAGGAAGCGCTGGTCCTTTTGCTCTTTACGCCACTTGCCTCCGTTCGTTCGTTTTCCGCCAGCCGATTCGCTTGCAGGGTTGCCTTCACGTGCGCCAAGTTCAACGCCGCCTGTGAGAACTCCATCGCATCGCCCGGCAGGACCTGCTGTTGGATCTTGCCGGCCAGGATTCCAATCGCGTCGTCAATCTTCTCGTCAATCTTCTTGTCCATCTGATTTTCCTTCAGGTTCTATCTCTGAATCAATGGCTTTGAGTCGCTCAAGAGCCTTGTCGTACAGCGGTGAGAACCTGCTTTCCACATAGTCCACGACCTGATTGGCACTCATCGGCATCATTGCCTGCATATCTAGGCAGCACCCAACCGTTTCGATTGCCATGCCGGCGGCGGTTGGGCGGTCAAAGTTCAGTGACAACCAAATGACGTCAGTTTCTTCAACCAGGCATGTCTCCGTCCGCAGGCGAATGTCCGTCTTCGGGTATAGCTTCGTGTATACCTCAATGAAGTCCCACAACTGCTCCCAAGCTGCCATCAGGGTTCTACCTTTGAGTCAGCGCTTCCGGCAGCAAATCCTGCTGCGTATGCCGCGTGTTCCGCTTTATTCGGCCGAACCCTCAACGCCCACAACCAAAACGATCGCGCCCAACGCACTAGCCAGTGAAGCCCGATTGGGTAGCACACCGTTCTGCGTCCACCCCATTCAAGGTACACAGGGGAATACCACATCGGCATTTGCTCGTACATTCCGACTCTACGGGAGATTCGCATTAGCAGTTTTCTCCTCCTGCATTAGCAGTTCACCACGTCCTTCAGCCCGAAGTCCGGGCCACCTGAATCGACCTTATTTTGTTCCTGCTGCTCGCACCACAGGAAACTTCCCACTTCAGGAGTCTTATCATTTACCACATTTGTGTCAAGGGCAACACCGTCCAAATCCCTAGAATAGGCTAGCCACGCCACCCCCGCAGCGATACATCGGTCACCATGTGCTTGCTCGGTTGCACCCTTGTTTTTGGTGGGCCGGTGGATGATTTTGCCCTTCTCCCACTCGTATTCCCCGCATTCATGGACTAGGTCTTCCGAGCGAATTGTGTAGCTGCCCGTTTCCATCGCCAGGGCCATTTTTTCAAACAGTTCCGCCTTGTCGCCGGTTGTCCCGCTCCACCAACCTGGTTTCCTTGTCTGCTTCCGCGAGCCTAATTCCGGCACATCCCGCATGAATACGGGGTAGTAGTGTCGCTCTTCCATGACCTCTTTTGCGAACGGGCCGGCCATGCCACTGTCCTCCCAGGCCAGGAGCGCCTTATGGAGCCATCTCGCCAAGCCTACCGCCACCCGTGCGAACTTGATCGACGGCATACCCAAGATCGTGTACTCCAACACTTGCTCGCCCGTCCGGTTGTCGATCCCCGATGCCACCGAGTTAGTGGAATACGCCCCGTCCGATCCGACCGCGATGTCACAGCCGACCGTGTACGGGCCCAAGGGACACCCATCGTCCGGCCCGGGTTTGAACCACAGTTTCAGTGGGCCGTCGTCACGAGTGATAAGTCCCTTCAGTGCGAGCGTTTCACTGTCAAATACCGGCGTGCCCTGCCACACCGGCGGCTTGCACTTCTCTCGCTTCACCGCGTCCAGGAGATCCGCCGGGAAGACCTTGCCTACTGCACCACGCGGGTCCATGTCCAGTTCCCGAGCAATGAACCGCGTCGTACCACCAGGAAGAAGGCAATGCGCGTCGTACCACGGGCTGCGGAACTTTCCATCCATCTTATGGCCTCGGCGCGTGATCGCCCGCAATTCCCTGGAATGAGACGTGATGTATTCCTCGACCGCCGCCTGCTCTTCCGGTCTAACTGCCTTTGCTACCCCGTCACGGAAAACATAGGCGTTCCGTGAGTGATCCGGATTGTCCTTCCAGTCCAAGGTGTAGACTCTCGGGTTGTCTGGGTCGGTGGCCGACTCATAAAAGACCCCGGAGTCAACACCGAACGTTGATACCAAGAACGTGCAGTTTGAGACGTGGGCCACCGAACTCATTACCCTGTAGTCCTTGTTCCCGGCGATAAAGTCCTCCGAACCAGGCTCGTCAAACGCGAACATCGACATTCTTCCGCCGCGAGCCACATCCCCTGTCGCTGCGTAACCAACCCACAAGGAACTATTCGGAAGGGCGATCGTGTGATCCGACAGGCTTCGTTGATACCCCTCCAGCATCCAAACCGGCAGCTTATCCAACATCCACGCCAACTTATACATCATCGCGCTGCTTTCCGTCCGCGAATCCACCAAACCCTCATTCCGCGTCACCAACCCCGCTGAAAAACCAGGTTCCTTCAGCGCCCGGCGAACCTGCACTCCCAGGTAAATGTACGTCCCGCCCTGCGCGCGGCTCTTCTTCAGCGTCAGAGACAGGGGCTGCTCTGTTTGCATTGCCTCTGTAATTGTTTCGTCCATTGCCAGGATCACCGGCTCCTGGTGGGGCCATGGAATGAATGGCCTGTTTTTCACCTTGACCCGAGGATCGTACACCCAAAGAGCAAACGCAAAAAAGAAGAGCGGGTCAAGCATGCACGCGTCTTCCAACGCATCGCGAAAATGAACGTCCGTCATCGCCCGCTCTCGGCAACGGGCCCGCCAACGAAGGTTCCCGGCCGGATCTTTCGGGTAGAGAGCGTAGAAGGGGGTGATGGTCACTTGTCGTCAAACTCCACAACGCCAAGCCCCTCGAAAAACGCCTTCGCGGCTACGTTGGAATCGCGAGCAAGCTGACGAAGCTGATTGCAATCGATTTCCTGAATAGTCGAATCCCGAGTGGCTACGTGAGCGGTAGCCGCGTGAGCGTAGATGGAAAGGGAGAGCTGTGACACAGCCTGATTGATAGCAGCCTGCTGCTGCTGCTGCTGTTGACCGAGTAGCGGGACGCCAAGTGGGGCGCCAAGTGGGGGGATGTTGTTGGGCATTATTCTTCCTCTTTCAGCTTCAGAATTGCCGCACAAATCGCTAGGGCGGGAGTGCTTTTATAAACGATGCTGCCCACAAACGAGACCGTCCAGGTCACGTCCTCTGCATAAGCCTGCCCCAAGCCCGCATTTGGCCCCTCCGTATCGAACAACCCCGCCTTCTCCGCAGCCGCGAACGCCGCGTTCAGGTCGGTGGAGGGATGAAATAGCTTCGCGTCGAACTCGAGGGAACCGCAACTCTTACAGCGATGTCCCCACGACTCTAGCCCAATCGCCTTCGCGACAGCCAGGTCCAATTCAGGGCCCGCTTTGATCTCAATCGCTTTCATCGCCCGATCCTCCCGATTCCGGTCTTGCCGTCGTGGTTAAAAGTGGCACGAGAAATGGTATCGTCCACCACGGATGATCCGTAAGAACCATGGCGACTGTAGCTGCAATGCAACCTACATGGAGGAGCGTCAGGTATAGGTAGATCACTTCACTCTCCTCGCATGTTCGCCGTCGTCGATACTCCGAAAGTGCCGACCGACCAGAAGGCTGGCCCTAATGTGATCCGTCACTGACCGCATCGCTCCTCCAATGCCTCCATTTGCCGATCCTGCCACGCATAGTAAGCACGGCTACACTGTTCGGGCGGTAAGCGGTCAGGGCCGAAGGCATTTAGCAGGACCAACGTATCCACATGGGCAATGTGTACGTCATGCTGCTCGCCCAGTAGGTAGCCGTTCGTGTCCCTACGAAACTCACGCACGTCGACCTTCGTCAAAACGTACCGCTGCTCCGCAATCAACGGCGGAGGAAGGGGGTGTACTTCCTGAACGACGTGAGACGTAAACGGGTGCCGGATCCGCTCCCGCAAAGTTGCCTTCCGGACGCGGTGATACGTTTCCGTTGGCATTATCAATCCCTGCTGAGCCAGTGTAAGCGTCAGGTGCAAGCGGCTAGTAGGCAACGCATACCACTTGCCATCTAACAACCCGCCAATGCAAAAACAGTCTCTCATGTCTTTTTCTCCTCCAGCCTCCCTACCCGCTGACTCAATTCCCCCATCCGGACGATCAGACGCTCGACCTTCTCGATCAGCCGATCCACTTGACGCTGGCGATCGGATCGACTATCGGCGAGAATCGGCTGATCGGGCATGGCTAAAAACTCTCCACTACGCACTCCGGCTCCCCTGCCTGATACCCCTGACGCTGTCGCCGCTGGACTAACTTCTCATGGCAACTCGCACACAATGGCGTACCGATCCGGATCCCGTTCACTCTCTCCCAATACCCAGATCGGGGAAGGATTAGCCGGCCACATTCACGACATTCCATCACCTTCTCCATGGAGAAGCCGTTCGGTTTCAGCGTAGTATTCATTAACCCCCCGCGTGCCAGAATGATTCCACTGCCGGGCACGATCCGCGAGGAAAACCGCCTTGAGTCGTTTGACTTCCTTCTCGGCCTTCTTCGCCCGTTTCTTCCACATGCGACGCTTGCATTTCGGGCTATGTACGGCGGGTTCGCGATGATACACAACCAACCCGCACTCATAGCGATTACCGAGTGGTGTGCTGAGTGGGAATCCCACTTCCTTCGCGCCGCACTTAGGGCATTTCATCTCAGGCATCGGTTTCTCCTTGGGTCAGCAAAAGTGGCCCCGGCAGGATTTGCACCTGCACGCCTTTTTGAAACTACAAGGTCGTACCGTCCTCGTATGCGTCTACTGTTTCCGCCACGGGGCCATTATTCATAATCGGGCCTAACCGCCCACACGAATACCACATTTGACGACAAGTGGCAAGGGAAGTTCGCCTGGACTGCCGAGGCGGCTGGTAAGACGAAATCTTACGCCGTAAGACGAAATCTTACCGGGGTTTCCGACCAGTTGAGTAGTGGCCGAACTGTTCAGTGAGATGGTATCGAACACCCCGCTAGACGCTTACAGGCAAGCGTTTGGCCACCAGGAATCGTTCAGCGAACAGTCGCCGGACGCTTGCCGGACGCTAACTGGTCGGAAACTGGGCGGAACATGATCCAAAGTGTTCCGCAAGTGTTCCGCACCTTACGTGGACACCTCCCAGGGGGGGGGTTGCGGAGACGCGGCATTCGGCGGCATCCACCTGCAACGACTCCGCCCTCACGTCAACAGAGAGCCCCGGAGCGTCCAGCCTGGAGCCGTCTAGGGGAGAAACGGCTCCGCATGGCCGTGGAGGTTAAGAGGCCCTTGACGGGACGCACAGGGGCCTTACCTATCTTGACAGGCCCACAGCGTTCCCCATTGAAGGGGGATATCTAGGTGAGGGGACCCGCGAGGGGCGGGGGGTCTGGTTCGTTTTCCGGTGGGGTTTGGCCCGGAATGGAGCGATGCGTTCCCTTCGCTCCATACTCAGGCGGCCGGATCTTCGTGCATTTCAGCCAACAGGTCGTAGATCTCGGCAATGGCCTTGCGCTCACGCCGAACGTGTTCCTGCTCGTCCTGTTCGTCCTTCAGGCTACGCACACACACGTCAACATACTTCGCATTGTGCCTGATACTAGTCTCCAACCAAGCCAATGCCCCGCGTGAGGGGGCTGGCTCGCGCGCCAGCCGCAGCCGCACCACCGTGGCCCCCGTGGCGGTGATAGTGATCACCCCCAGCCTATTTGCTTGCACCCACGATAGTTCAGCTTGAATAGAAGCGTTGCTGGGCAACTCAGGCCAATCATCCGGCAGGTCACTGAGGCCGCGGATCTGTCCGGCAACAGCCTGAGCCACCTCTGGCTCGGTGGCTGGATAGAGCTGATCTAGTTCGGCGTAGGTCCAGGCCTGGGCTTCAGCCTTGGACATCTTGCGGTGACGGCACTCAGCCATGAACCGATCTCGCAGCGGCTTGATTTGCTTCCACCTGCCCTCAGCTCGCCAGCGGTCGACCAACGCCAGCTTGTCGGGTGGAAGCACTGCCGACGGCTCGACCTCCTCCACCTCCACGTCATTGTCTACCTTCTCGCACATGCTTGAACCTCCACCCCGATCATACCAGACCAGCAACCTCGCCATCAAGCCCGTTCCCACCTGGGTGTGCAGTACCCCTGCCATGTAGTGGTTGCCAGCGGTTGCCATCAAGTTGAATGTTTAGCGACTTGGTTTCGGTTTTCTTTTCCTCGTATGCGGGGTGGAAAGAAGGGGGGGCGGCAGCAGGGGGCCCCTTCCTTTCTTCCTCCGTAGGAGGACCAGCATTTTCCAATCTCCAATTCGGGGTATGTTACCCACTACCTTAAGGACCTGTGGAAAATGCTGAATTTCACGTTCCTTTCACCCCTGGTCAAGAAACTCCTTAAACCACAATGAGGGGCGGAAAATGCTGAACAACCAGCATTCCCTCACCCACCTAGCGACTAGCCCACAACCCACCCATCCGATGAAAACACCCGTAAACACACTAGCTCGATACAGCTACACAACCCCTAGTCGCTCATACTAGACGGCCCGTAATCACCACGTCGCCTACGTGGATATCTGCAATCCGACTAAAATGCTCCCTGGTCATTTACCCGATATCGTGTATCATACGTGGAGCGATGGGATACACCCACTACCCTTATACTTGGAGGCCTAGACGATGACAACAAAACCAACACAACCCCGCCCGGACCTGGGAATCATCACCCTCGCCAAGAGCAAGAAAGAGCGACCCACGCCCGTCATAGCAACACACTGCGAGTGCGGGGCCGAGTTGTTCCAGGGCGACTGCCCGGCTTGCGATCCATGGCCCGAGGATGACTGGGCATGAGAGGCCGAGGCTCGACGTGATCGAGCCTCGGCTTGGAGGTGATCGAGCTAGTCGAGCAACATGAGTTCGAACTGATAAGGATGCCACGATGAGCGAACCACGACCCAACGAAAAGCCCCTGGAATACTTTGACCGGATGCTTGGCGAACCAGGCTCGGTACAGCGGAAACTCTGCCAACCGTACACCTTCCAATACTACCTGATGATTTGGAGCGCGTATTCCCGATCAAGGAGAGGATCACATGAAGAATAGAGTCCTACAAATCGTCAAGGCGGCACTGGCTGAGGCGGACGGTGACCTGACCCGGGCCAGCGAAAAGCTGGGCCAGTTACAGGAGCTTCAGTCTCGGGGATGGCTCACGCCCAAAGACGACGCAAGACTGTGCCTAATCGACAAGGCACGCGACGCACTAGCCACCTACCAGACGCATCGCGATGACCTGCAGCGATGTGTCGAGTGGGTGGAGCGACAGGCTGACTGAACTGAAACCAAAAGGAACCCCATGACCGACAAGCCTAAGAAGACTGTCATCTACGTCCGATTCTCGCCCCAGCGTAACGCCGATGACTCCCAGTCCATCGAGACGCAACTCGACCTATGTCAAGCCTACTGCAAGCGAAATGGCTACCTCGTCCGGGATACGTTCGTGGACCGGGCACTATCTGGCAGCAAGGAAGACCGTCCAGGTTTATGGGCCGCGATCGGGGCTGTAAAGAAGGGCTACATATTGGTGGTCTACAAGCTCGATCGGCTTGCCCGCGGCGTCTACCTAAGCGAGTTGATCTATCGTGACGTCAGAAGAAGGGGGGGGACGATCGAGGCCGTGGAGGGGGGTGGCAACGGCGATAGCCCGGAGGATGATGTTCTTCGCCATGTACTTCAAGCGTTTGCTCAATATGAACGCAAGGTGATTGCCGCCAGGACCTCGGCCGCCATGCTCCGCCACCAGGCCAACGGCCGGAAGATGGCCGCACAGCCACCGTACGGGCAGCGAATCGACCCGTCCGCCCCGTTCACCATACCGGCGCGGCCTGGGGTGCCGGCTCGGCCAGGCCGGACGCTGCCCGACCAGAAGGAAGTGGCCCAGATCAACCTGATTCTTCGGCTTCGCAAAGAGGGCGGCTCGTATCGGGCGATCGCCGCCGAAATGAACCGCCGCAAGATCCCCAGCCGGGGGAAGGCGTGGACGCATCCGCTAATCGGCCGCATTGTGCGGCGTGCCGGCGTGGCTTAGCTAGGTCGTCATCGCGTCATCTCCTCGAAAATGTGGAGTGTGAGCGCATTGTCGCGCATTTGTACCG
>SDBU01009850.1_pt1 | contig 10670 bp, 10 predicted proteins | sample 2277071 | NCBI WGS metagenome assembly SDBU01 (sample SAMN10397929, study PRJNA504765) | marine sediment metagenome | isolation source: marine sediment core GS08_GC12, 126 cmbsf | place: Arctic Ocean: Gakkel Ridge, Loki's castle | collected 2008
ATTTAGTAGTCTTGGATATTGAGAGCAATATCGACGACCAGCCGTTTTTCAATCGCACGGGAGCTCAGTTCCTGGTTCTTCAGGATGCAATCTTCCCGGTACCAGGATTTAGTCAGCAGCTACTGGGGATGGAAATAGGTGAGGAGCGGGAGTTCAACCTTGAGTTTCCCTCAGACTACCCCAGGGGTGAGGTGGCAGGCAAAGCCGCCTCATTCAAGGTAAAGGTCACTGAGATAAAGCAGGAGAGACTCCCTGAGCTAAATGATGAATTTGCCCAAGAGGTCAACCCGGAATTTAAGACCCTGGATTCACTTCGGGAGCAGGTGGCTACTAACCTGAGGCTCAGGGCTGAGGAGAAAGCCAGAATAGATTTTGAGGAGCGGGTGATTGAAGCCGCGATTGACCTCGCCCAGGTAGAGTTCCCACCAATTCTAGTGGAGCTTGAGACTGACCGTCTGCTTAACCAGCAATTACAGCACCGGCAAACGGGTGACAGGGGCTTGGATGAATACCTTAGCAGTATCAACAAGACAGAAGAGGAACTGCGGGATGAACTACGCCCGCTGGCCAGGGAAAGGGTTACCCGTTCCCTGGTATTAGGTAAGATTTCCGAAGAGGAAAAGATTGAAGTTGGCGACTCTGAAATAGATGCTGAAATTGAGAACATGATGACGGGTGCTGCTGAGAATAAGGACGAGCTCGGCAAATTTTTAACTACCCCACAATCCCGCGAGGCAATCAGGCAGTCGTTGCTGACACGAAAAACGGTACAGCAACTGGTAGAAATAGCTAAAAGCGGTGAAGCATAAATGTCTAGCGAAGGCGATACCAAGATTGTCAAAACCGTCTGCTTTATGTGTCATAACAGTTGCGGAATAGACGCTCATGTTAAGAACGGCAAGCTGGTAAGGGTTACTGCTATGAAGGAGCACCCCTTTAACCGGTTGTGTGTCAAAGCTAAAGGAATACCAGAATGGCTATATTCAGAGGAGAGGATTTTGAGTCCGCTGCGGAAGGTAGACGGGACATGGCAAAAGGTCACCTGGGATGAAGCTTTTGGTGTTATCGGCGACAAGCTGGCTAGTATAAGAGAGAATTACGGAGCCAAAGCGCTGGTTATCCATCTAGGCGAGCCGCTAATAGGCACCGAGGTATCACGGGTAGCCAGCCGGTTCTGCACTTTGTATGGAACGCCCAATCATACCTCAGGAGCCTCCCTTTGCTTTGCTGCCAGAGCAATTGGGCATGGCTTGTCGTTTAATAACCGAATGTCTGCCTTGCTTCCGAGCTATAGAAATACCCGGTGTATTGTCGTCTGGGGCTTTAACCCGGAGCAAGCGAATGTGGGGCAGGCAGCCGAGATCTCATTAGCCAGAAGAAAGGGGGCTAAGCTGATAGTGGTTGACCCCAGGGTAATCCCCTTGGTAAAGAAGGCGGATATATATGCCCAGATTAGACCGGGAACCGACTTAGCCCTCGTCCTTGGTTTATTAAATGTGGTCATAGCTGAAGGATTATATGACGAAGCCTTTGTGCGAGATTGGACTGCCGGTTTTGACAGATTAAGGGAACATGTCAAAGGCTATAGCCCGGAAGTGGTGGAACAGGTTACCTGGGTTCCTGCAGAAACAATCAGGAAACTTGCCCGGATGTATGCCACCGACAAGCCGGCGGTTATTGCCCAGGGTGTCCCGCTAGACCATAATCGTAACGGTGTGCAGACCAGCCGTGCCATCTCTATCCTGATTATAATTACCGGTAACCTTGATGTGCAAGGGGGAAACATTTATAACTCGCCGCTGAGGCAAACTAGTCTCAGGATAAAGGGGAGGGTAGCGACTGGTGATGCCATCGGGGCACGGTACCCTGTATTTAACAGGTTTACCGGGCAGACAACAGCGATGCCACTACCTGATGCCGTAATTAATGGGGAGCCTTATCCGGTTAAAGCGGTTATAGTTCAGGCGAGTAATCCCCTGTTGACCTGGCCTAACACCAATAAGGTTAGACAGGCATTTAGCAAGCTGGAGTTGCTGGTGGTAGCCGACCTGTTCATGACCGAAACCGCCAAGCTGGCTGACATATTCCTGCCAGCTGCCACCTTTTTGGAAAGAAAAACCCTTAAGGACTATGCCTTTGAGGGATTGCCACTAATTCTGATGACTAACAGGGTGGTTGAACCCTTGGGTGATTGCCTGGAAGACTGGCGAATATGGTCGGAACTGGGCAAGAGAATGGGCTACGCTGATTATTTCCCCTGGCAGAGCACCGAGGAGCTCCTTGACCACCTGCTTGAGCCATCGGGGGTTACGGTTAACCAACTGGCACAAAATCCAGAGGGAATACTGTACTCTGAGCCTAGCCGCCAACAAAAATACAAGGAGGACGGGTTAAACACCCCATCGGGAAAGGTAGAGTTATTCTCCCCGACAATGGCAGACTATGGATATGACCCCCTACCAACCTTTACCGAACCTGAGAGCACAATTAGCCAGCCCCGTCTTGTCGATAAGTACCCATTTATATTAATCTCCGGAACGAGGGTAAGCGCCTTTACCCACTCTCAGCATCGCAATATCGCCAGGTTAAGGAGGCTGGTGCCTGAACCTCTAGCCGAGATAAATACTGATTCAGCCAAGAAGCTAGGCATAGATAGTGGCGACGAGGTAACCATTGCCTCACCGAGGGGAAGTATTACGCTGAGGGCTAAACTTACCGAGGATATCCACCCCAAAGTGGTCAGCATCCAGCACGGATGGGCCGAAGCCAATGCCAATATCCTGATTGATGAAGCCGGTGACCCAATTTCAGGCTTCCCTGCGTTTAAGAGCACACCCTGCCGAGTGATGAAAGTTGAACTTTGGAGCGGTAAATCCTAGAATATAAACTAAAGGGAGGAGTAGGAATGAACAATCAGCCGATGAATGTCATACCAATGGTAATTGAGAGTGGTCCCAGAGGGGAGCGAGCCTTTGATATATACTCGCTGTTGTTACGTGAGCGCATCGTCATGCTGGGCATGCCGATTAACGACCAGGTAGCTAATGTTATTATTGCCCAGCTTCTCTATCTGGAACGTGAAGACCCAGACAAGGACATAAGCCTTTATATCCACTGCCCGGGTGGCATTATCAGTGCCGGTCTTGCTATTTACGACACGATGCAGCTTATCCACTCCGATGTATCTACCATCTGTGTTGGGCTAGCCGCCAGCATGGGAACGATACTCCTCTGCTCTGGTGCTAAAGGCAAACGCTATGCGTTGCCTAATGCTACCATACACCTACACCAGGCGGTTGGTGGTGCTCAGGGCTACGCCACCGATATTGAGATTGCCGCCCGCGAGATTATGCGGGTGCAGGAGGTACTGCGAAATATTCTAGTCCAGCATACCGGGCAAACAATGGATAAGATAACCCATGATACCGACCGTGACTTCTACCTTAATCCAGAGCAGGCAGTAGAATACGGCCTCGTGGATGAAGTCCTGAGCAAGGCGGCAAAAGAAACTGCCAAGGCTGATGAAGCTGGGGACAAGTTGGCAAAAGAAATAACCAAGGCTGATGAAGCTGGAGACAGGTCGGTAGAAGAAACAACCAAAACGGATTAATTATCTGGATAAAGCTCCTGGTAGTGTTGAGATAGCTGGGTGGGGGTGGGGAGACCCTGTCTGGCGCCTATCTGGTTAATAGCGAACCGGGCCAAAGTGCCCCCGAGCCGCCCACACTCAGTGAGTCCTTTGCCGCTTAGTATGCCGTAAAGAAATCCGGCAGCGAAAGCGTCACCAGCGCCGGTGGTATCCACTTCACGGACGATACTTCGGCGGCTGTCTTCAACGGCATATTCATGCTCCGCTTCCCTGATGTAGCCGATAACATTAGCTTTAGTACCTTCGCTCATCTCCAGCGCCATTCCTTTGCCCAGGGTAACGACAACAATATGGCAGCCTTGCTTAAGACAGGTTTCTGCTCCAGGTATGATATCCTGCCCGGTCAGTTGCCGTATTTCATCTTGGTTAATAAACAGAAGGTGAGTCCTGGCTAGTATTGGGGTAAGCGCCTTAAGACCCTTAGCCGCATATAGTGTCCCAGGGGCAAAACTCAGCTTAACTTGTAAATCCAGCCTGTCCATCAACTCTGGTAACACTTTAAACTGTTTATCACCAGCAAACGAAGAAAGGTGCAGTATTCTCGCCTGGTTGATATAGGTTAAATCCACATCATCAATAGTTAGCCGGTTATTAGCCCCGGGTACGACATAGAGAGAACGTCTGCCCAGCTTATCACTGAGGCACAATACTGAGCCGGTTTTTGCCCCATGCTTTACACTGATGTGAGTGGTATCCACACCAACTTTATCAAAGTCACGGGGCATCATTTTGCCTTCAGCATCATCACCAATAGCACCAATAAACCCGGTATCAACACCAAGCTTGGCCAAGCCATAGATGGTATTAGCTGCTGAGCCACCGGGGGACGATAGCATACTTTTTACTACCGCCTCACCATCAGTGAGGATACGCTCAACCTTACATATATGGTCTATGTTCAGCGCCCCCAGCCCGATGACCTCAATGTTGTTCATTTGAACCCCATCCCCCTTTATCCCCCTTCCCCTTGGTAAGGGGAAGGGGGAAGATAATTTCTTTAGAGGGGCTTCGCCCCTCTAAAACTCCTCTTGGGCACTACTCCAAAGTAGGGAGAGCAAAGACTATATCGTTGGAAATCCTGCCGAGAAGCTAACGAGTTTCTGCTCATCAGCGGGGGTTAGTAACCTAACTCCATTTCTCCCTTGAAATGACTGGCCTAGAATTCTCGCTTTGGGGGAAAACGACAATGATCTAATAATAGGTTTAGCATCACAGCCTATATGAACATCAAAATAACGACTACTTTGTTTATCACCATCTACATGGTACCTCCCATATTTGTAGCCGGGATCACCCTTTCGGTTCTTCTTCGTCCCAGTAACAACTAAATCTAAGGCAAGACCGTAGGTTTTATCTTCCCTTCTCGTAAAAGCCAAACCATGTTCTCCCCGTTCAAGGTCAAGCATAAGTTCATTATTCTGGTTGAGATGATAATCTTTACCTGCCGCTATATCGGCACAATAATTGTCCCCTCTCCAAAAAAACAGTACTGACATATCAATTACCTCCTATGATTAACATCTTTTCTTCAATCCCTTCGCCACTGACCAGGCCCAACCTTCTGATAACCTAGTCTTGCTACTACCATTTGACCTAGCTCACCTTTTGTAGCTCCACCACCACTCTGCGCGAATCCTATCGGTCTATCAAAGCCTTGTGCTAAGTAACAATTCTTACAGACTATCGCCCCTCTGCTTTTCCTGCCTTTACAGTAAGGACTGAGTCCTATGCAGGCTGTGCCTGTCACATAATCTTCGAGTCTCGCCTGAAGTGCCTCCAATTTCTCATGCTCTTCTTGTTTTCTCTTACGATATTCGGGGCTGTCTACCTTTTCCCCTGTTTCGGGATCACGTCCTAACACGATTAATGCAAATTTTACTATTACGATAACAATCATTAGTGCGACAATAAGGCCAACAAACAGAAAAACTAGCACTCCCATTTGTCAAATCCTTCAATTATCCCGTTATCTTAGTAGTATTATTGTTCATTCAATTTGCTATTAAGATACAGTTGCCTGATTTTGCAATAGAGTTCACCCTAGCTTACCGGCTTCCTCCCTTACCAAGCGACGTATTCTTTTATGAATCCCGATGACATCGTCTATATCTTTTCTGCCTGATAGCCAGTGGAAGTAACCCCTATCCCCTGCCCCCCCGATTTTCTCTTTATCTTTAACTATCTTCTCTACCTTTTTTCGATAGCCCTCTTGCCATGCGGTCAATACCTCGGTCAGGTCACTGATAAACGTGGAAGCCAGTCCCATTGTTGTGTAGGGTAAGGCATACTCATTGGCATTAAAGGCAATGGCTAGCCCACCCTCGGCCTCTACTGCCTGGAGCATCCTGAAATCGGTAATACTATCACCGATTACTACCCACTTGGACAAAGGCTGACCAAAAGTCTCGGCGAACCTGTTTAAGGCGGCTACCTTACGCCGCCCGCCAACCGGCTTTACCTGTTCTATGGCACTACCCAGGTCAGTAGCTGGCAGTTTCTGCCAGAAGAAATTGTCCAGGTACTGCTTAATCTGGGCATCATCGGTAGGTGGATGCATTGTTAAGATGTATTGCTCTGCCTCTTGCAGCAATTGGCGGTCTTCTTTAGATAAAGCCTGGTGGAATTCATCTAGCGGAAACCGTGTACAAGCAACGTTATGAGCATAGATACCTAATTTTTGGGTAATGTGAAGAGCATATTGTTCATAACTGGTGCTGATACAGAATATTCTCCAGATGCTATACTGCAGCCAGGAGATAAGCTTGTCAGCACCACCGGTTAGTTTAGCTTTACTGGCAAGGCGGGCAATATCCGCCTCGGCGATATTATGAAGCACAAGGAAGGGCACAATGAGTGCCAGAGTGTCCCCTGGCTCGTAGTCCTCCCTTTCTTCCAGAGTCAGCAGGTCGTCATAGCGGCTGATAACCTCAAAAATCCTGTCCCCGTCGGGGAAAAGCTTCATTAGCTCATAGGCATTATCCTGAGGTGATAGCGGTCCTTCAAGGTCGAAACAGATAAAGTTTGCCATTATTTATTAACCCACCCCCTTTATCCCCCTCCCTTTAAAAGGGAGGGGGAATCAGTTTTGTAAGAGAGGCTTCGCCTCTCTTTGACTCTCTGTAAAACCTACCTTCAAAGGAGAGGCGAAAGTATGATTTTGAAGGGGCTTCGCCCATTCAACCTTCCCTTGATAAACGAGTTCACAATGTTCATAGTGACTCCGTCTCTTTTACCAGTTTATCAATCTCACTTGTTAGATTATACCCCATAATTGATTTCCCGTCAGCATCAATAACCCTCTTGTCCTCTGTTATCTTAACCTTGCCTTGGCTAAACGCCCTAATAGTAGCTATTATCAAGGGGAATTCCCGAGCCAGCCCGTGCTTTCGGATAAGCTGGAACAGATGGTTGTTTTCACCCTGCCTCTTTCTAATCTCGGTAAGGGGATGCCGTTCTATTTGCCTCCAGTATTTGTCAAATGGTTTTCCTCTAATCGTGAAGGTGCAATAAGCTACTGCTGGTCCTTTGTCCAGTTCTGGGGTTACCAGGTGCATCATTACCCCTGTTTCCTCAGCCTTATTATCAATCAGCTGCCAGATTACCTCCTGCCATGTCCCGGCAGGTCCGCCGGGGGCTGCCGGGTGCAGGTTAATCATATTGTATCTCTGGCACATCTCTCTGCCAACGACTAGCATATAGCCAGCAAGGACACAGAGGTCAGGGTGAAAGGGTTGCAAGCGGTTCATCACCTCCCGGTCATAGTCAAGTCTCCATTGCGGTAAGATTCCTGCCTGGTCAGGAGTAGCAGCACCTTGGGTGGCTTTAAACCTCTGGTAGGAAAAACAGATAAGCGGGACATTATAGCTCTCAACGAGCTTGAGGAATGAATCGCTTTCTTCTGACTCACCGGGTTCACGGCTACTGAAGACAAAGGTTATCTCCGCCTCAATCTCACCCCGCTCGATACTGGAGTGCACGGCTTCAAGCAGGTCCCTGGCAGCCTTGTCTCTACCTGTAGAAAACCAGCCAAGCTGATAAATTAGACCTCACCCCCTTTAATTCTTTAGTAACCCTATCCCCTTTATCCCCTTCCCCTTGGCAAGGGGAAGGGGAGATGATTTATTAGAGGGGCTTCGCCCCTCTTGGACACCTTGTTAAGTCAATCTCCTTCAAAGGAGAAGGGGATTGGTTATGTAAGAGAGGCGATGCCTCTCTTTAACTCTCCTTATCAAGGCGAGAGAATGACTATTTTGGAAGGGGCTCCACTCCTTCCAAACCTTGATGGGAGGTCTTCCATGCTTCTTCAGCAGATATAACTACTTCTACACCTCAGCCTTCCGCTAAGAAGTAGCTTTGAAATCAGTTCTAGAACCTCTTTTTTAGCCTTGCCCAAAGGCTGCCAAAATGGGCTACAGGACTTGTCCTACGTCCAAAAATCTTGCCCTCTGCTAGAGCTTTTAGAAAGTCATCCTTGCTATTGAATTCGGGCATCTGAACATAAGCATTACCTATTTCTTGGGGGGTATGGGCATCGCTGCCAGCACTCTTGGGGATGCCATACTTTTCGGCAAAGATTCGAGCCTTGGTTGAGCCCTGGGAAAGGAGGGCTCGTGAGTTAAATACTTCTACGACATCAATTTGCTCCGCTATTTCTTCTAGTATCCGGTTAGTCAGAGCTGAATGACGGAATGTATCGTAGGGGTGTGGTATGCACACCAAACCACCCTGAGCCCTGATTCGCGACATTGTCTCTTCAACAGAAAGACCGCTGGGTATAGTCTCTTTAAGAAACATGCCCATAATTTCGCCATAGGGGGTGAGAATTTCCTCAGCGATAATTACCTTAAACGGGGCTAGGCTCTGCATCTTTATCGCCCCCTCAGCAGTACCATGGTCAGCGATAGCAATGCAGTTTATGCCTGTCTCCAGACAACACTCTATGACCCGCTCCAGTGGCATACTGCAATCCATTGAATAAGCGGTGTGAATATGAAGGTCAGCCTTCAGCAATTTAGCTTACCCTTTCTAGGTAGCTGGCAATGCGAGTATCAACCTTAATCACGTCTCCCTCATTAACAAACAGGGGAACCTGAATGGTAATCCCACTCTCCAGCTTAGCTGGTTTGCTGCCACCGGTGGCGGTATCCCCTTTGAAACCGGGCTCGGTCTCAACCACCTTAAGCTCGACAGCGATAGGTAACTCCACACCAACCAGCTCATCCTTATAGCTTGATACCTGTAACGATGCACCTTCTTTCAGGTAGTTAATGGCATCCCCTAGCTGAGCACTGCTAAGAGGAAACTGCTCAAAATTCTCCTCGTCCATAAAGTGGTATAGGTCGCCGTCATTATAGAGATATTGCACGCTGCGGAAGTCAAGGCGTGCCCGAATAAATTTCTCACCTGCCTGGAAGGTTCGCTCAATGGTGTGACCGCCACGAACATCACGGAGCTTGAGACGAACCAGGGCAGTTCGCTTCATCTTGATATGCTGGTAATCTAGAACTTGATACAGCTCCCCATCCAGTTCAATGGTAATTCCCTTTCTTAGTTCACCGCTACTTATCATGGTACACCTTTCTCGCTTTGGAAATCACTTTTGGCTTACCCCCTTCCATTACTACCACGTCCTCAATCCTTACCCCACCCCAACCGGTGAGATAAATTCCAGGCTCAACAGTAAATACCATGCCATCAGCCAGGCGGTCTTGTGATTTCGGCCCAAGGCTTGGTAATTCATGAGGGGCTAGCCCGATGCCATGTCCCAAACCATGCCCAAAGGCGTTGCCATAACCGGCCTGGTCAATAACCGTCCGTGCCAGATTGTCCGCTTCGCTGCCAGTCATGCCCTCTTTAATTATAGCCAGTACTGTCAACTGGGCGCCAAGAACAGTGTCGTATACCCTTCTCAGGGTATCATCTGCAGCCCCCACCGAGATAGTGCGACTCAGGTCGCTGGAGTAACCACCATACCGAGCCCCGATATCAATCATTACCGGCTCCCCGGCGTGTATGGCACGTGGAGAAGGTCTGGCATGGGGCAGGGCTGAATTATGGCCCGAGGCAACAATAATGTCAAAGGGAATAGTCTGGCTACCCTTTTCTCGCAGGAATTTCTCTATCTCCCAGGCTAGTTCGTTTTCCCTCGTACCAATGTGGATTATATCCCGAGTATATTCGAAAGTGCGGTCAGTTATTTCTGCGGCTTTAGTAATCAACGCAATCTCCTCAGGCTCCTTTATCTCCCGGAGAGATTCTACTAGTCCATCGGTAGCGACCGGTCTCAGCTTGGATTGTGCCTTATTCAGTATTTCGGTTAGCTGGCGATATATGGCAAAGGTAATATGTCCGGCTTCAAATCCCAATGTCTTAAGGTTAAAGTCAGATGCCAGTTTGAGAAACCAGTCGGCCACATCATTGGTTATCTGAACAATCTCATAGTCGGGGGCTTGTCTCTTAGCTTGCTCAGTGTATCGAAAGTCAGTGGCTAGAATTGTGTCTTTAGGCGTAATTAGCAGAAAGCCTGAGGAACCATCAAACCCAGAAAGGTAATACCTATTCTCTGGTTGAGAAACAAGGATACCATCAAGCTCCTTCTCTGCCAACCTTTGGCGTAGCTTCTGCAGTCGATTATCTATTTTCAAGCTTACCCTTACCATCTAGATGGTCTTCTGTTCGGTAATAAAGGACATCTTTCGGCTAACCCGTCTATTTATCCCCTGAAATGTTGTTAGATTTTTCCTTTGCCATTGGATGAGCTGAGAGATACACTTTCTTCGCCTGACTTTGGGTTACATGGGTGTAAATCTGGGTAGAGGATAGGTTGGCATGTCCTAAAAGCTCCTGGACGACCCTCAAATCAGCCCCGCCATCAAGCAAGTGGGTGGCAAAGGTGTGTCGCAACATGTGGGGGTGAACCCTTTTATCAATGCCAGCCTTGCTGGCATACTTTTCTAGCATTCTCTGGACTCTTCTTTCCGTGAGGCGCCCCCCGTAGCGATTAATGAATAGGGCATTAGTC
>SDBU01009852.1_pt1 | contig 10669 bp, 14 predicted proteins | sample 2277071 | NCBI WGS metagenome assembly SDBU01 (sample SAMN10397929, study PRJNA504765) | marine sediment metagenome | isolation source: marine sediment core GS08_GC12, 126 cmbsf | place: Arctic Ocean: Gakkel Ridge, Loki's castle | collected 2008
GTCTAAGGTGGGCAAACTACTTTGCTGGCTTGGTTTCCACAAATGGTATCGGTGGCGCAATAGAAGGGATAGTTCTTGATGAAAACTGGATAGAAATTAGCAATAGTCTCTGCTTTTGTTCTTTGTAGCAAAACTTCAGCTATTATTTTTTCATAATTACTAATATTATGATCACGCCAAGGAAATGTTCTTCCATTCTTGGCATACCATTTAATAATTTTTTGTTGAAAGTAATCTATTGATTTATCTTTTACATCCATATTTTAAGATATAAGTTAAATGATAAATTTCAATAATAGACATATAACTAACAGATCGACTCGCAAACAAAACGCGATTGAATGATTAAAGTATTCATCGAAACTGAAGCAGTCTTTATTGAATGTTGAGTTTTGAATCGGCCACCCTGCGCTATTGCTACGGGCGATATAAAATTGGAAATTATGAAGTGGAGATTGGAAATTGACCATCCTGCGCTAACTATCTACGCCAATGCTACGATAGTCAAGAAGCTATGGGCAGTAAAAAACTGGAGTTAGAATGACGAAATTATGTTTGGAGAAAGAATAATGTTAATAAATCACGCCGTAGAGTTAACTTGTAGGAAATAAGCCATGTACAACATTTATTTAGATATTTATCAATTTGCAATTTCAATGCCTCATGCAGAGTCGGCTGATTTAGTTCAAGAAGACAGTGATAGGAACACAATGGTTTTTTTGTCAGAGCGTGTGAGTCGTAGATATTTATGGACATTCTCAAAACAACGCTGGTTGAATTTAGCTATACCATATCCTTCGATTTGGTCCTTGCTATCAAATCCCAGGTCTTTTTCCACCTCCATTTCCACCGGCAACCCATGGGTATCCCAGCCTGCCTTTCTCGAAACGTAATATCCCTGCATTGTCTTGTAGCGACAAATGACATCCTTATATAATCGTGACAACACATGATGTATACCAGGAGAACCATTAACTGTGGGAGGACCTTCATAAAAAACAAACCGAGTTGATTTTTTCTTGCTCTGGACACTTTTCTCAAAGATTCTATTTTTTTTCCAGAACTGAAGAATCTGTTGTTCCATCTGGGGAAAATTGATCTTATTATCTACTTTATGAAACATTGATCAGCGCTGTGTGATAGAAATTGCTACTTTTCTGTTTATGCCTTCACCAATACTATAGGTGGTAATGTCGGGATAGTCGACTAGTGCTATATGAATGAGGCGACGCTCATCGGCTGTCATTGGCTCTAAAGTCATGGTGCTATGCCTTAATTTGACCTGTTCCGCCATCCGAAGAGCCAAATCCTGCAAATGCTCCTGCCTCTTTTTTTGGTAACCACAAACATCAACATTCAATGGTATCCATGTATCAAGTTGTTTGGCTACCATAGCTCGAATAATATATTTTAAACTGGCTAAAGTACGACCACCACGCCCAATTAGAATACCAAGGTCCTCGCCTCCAATATCTACACTAATTGACTCACTGTCAAGTGATACGTTTACTACAGCCGAGACCCCTAGCAGATCCAACAGCTCTTCGACTATATTGAGGCAAATTCCAGCTACATCTTTTTCAGGAATTTCTAGTGGCTTAACTCGAATGATAGCTTGTTCCTTGAATATTCCCTTCCTTCCCTTTCTGACTATCTCTATGACCAGTTGTTCACGACTTAAGCCCAGTTTCTCTTCAGCTTCTAAAATTGCTTCTTCACTAGTTTTGGCTGTTATCTCCAACTCTTCCATATAACTACCCCTTATTTGTGCGAATTTGCCTGAGTACTATCTCTTGATCTAACAGTACCACCCGTGATCCCTTTACTTCTTAGACTTCGATTCCGCAGAGGAGAAAGGATTTGACAAATAGCCCCAACCACCACCAAGGAAATATTGTGTGGCAACTCCAATCAGGTTGGAGACCAACCAAAATATGGCTAATCCGCTGGGGAACATCAATACGAAAGCACCAAACATAAACGGCATCATGATCTGCATTGACTGTGCCGTGGATTGTTGTTTAGGGTTAGCACTTGGAGCAGTCGTCATTTTCTGTTGTACCCACATACTGCCTCCAACTAAAATGGCTAAAAAGAAATCACCGGAACCAGCTAAGTCCAGCCATAAAAAGTTGTTATTTAACGGGAGTGCATGGCTTACCACCTGCCACGAATAGAGACGGTGCGACAGATCCAACAGGTTTTCTGGAGTTGTTGCCAAAGCCCTCATAATTGACTGATACAGTGCAATCCAGACAGGAAACTGAATCAGCATAGGCCCCATACAACCTATAGGATTTATGCCAGACTCCTTGTATAGTTTCATTGTCTCTTGCTGGAGTTTCTGTTTATTCCTGCCATGTTTCTTTTGCAGTTCTTGCATTTTAGGCTGCAGGCCCTGCATGGCTTTGGTTGATTTCAGTTGCCGTAAACTAACAGGTAGAAGTATGAGACGAACAATAACAGTAAGCAATATTATAGCCAGCCCGAACTGTACTTGCTTAGGTAATACCCCTGAGAGGGCTATTAACCCATTTAGCGTTGGATCAACAATAATTAGATACCAAAGATCAGTCATATTAGTTATCTTGCTCTTGTTCTAAAGAATATATCCAGCTAATATCCTCTTGCTCTATGTCTATAGCGAATAAGACATCATTCTGGGTGTGAACGTATACTACCCCTTCACTATAACAAATAGAAGATCGTATTATTGCACCCGTAGTAGACACAATGTCATCATCTGAACCTTCTAACCCCATAACGCTTCTACCTCGTCCAGTGAGCTTATCTAAAAGAAAGATATCTCCAGTTTCACTTGCTACTACAAGCAAATCATCTGCCATTATTGGCGCCGAAACTACAGGATTCCCTGCATTAAACTCCCATATTTTGTCGCCCGTTAACACATCAAGCGCATATACTTTTCCATCCAGACATCCTGCATAAACGATGCCCTCATCCACAAGCGCAGTTCCCCAAAACCAATTTTCAGCTTGAAACTTCCATAGGGGAGTGTCCTCACCTATTCTGACTGCATAGAGCTTTCGGTCAAAAGATCCAACAATAATGATATCTTCATATATCGCAGGAGATGAAACAAAACCAGTTTCAGACTTAAAAGACCAGGGTAGTAAATTCCCATCAGTTGTTGACAGAGAATAAATATGACCATCGAAGGTGCTTACATATAAAACATTATCCCTTATTATTGGTGTAACCCACAATTTATCACCTAATGGTTCTGACTTCCATAACTCATCACCATAACGCCTATCTAGAGCGTAAACCATACTGTCTGAACTACAAATATAAACAGTATCACCAAGTACTACCGGACTACCTACAATAGGCGCGATAAGCTCATCAGATCTGGGATAAGACCATTCCTCCTCCCTCTGTTGAGGGAATGGTAAGTTTCTGTTTCTAGTTGATGGATTCATCATTAAAACTTTACCATTGTAAATACCTATACAAGCTAGCCCATCAGTCACAACAGGTGTCCCATATATGCTTACCGGCGCAGATGAACTACCGCATGACCAACCCGTCGAGGGGACTATCGGCATATATTCCCATTCGCCATCTGAAGAAGGAAACTCTTCCCTGGCTACACGCGATTCGGGATTCACTGCAACAATCCTGCCATCTGTAGTACCGATGTATAGAATGCCTTCGTGACTGTTCACCCCCGAGAAACCAATAGGATCTCTTTGTACTCCAGTACAACCAGTAGATACCAATAATACTGTGACGATACTAAGAAGAATTACAATTTTAGCTATTCTAATTTTCATGTTCTTTACCTTGATAATAACTTAAGGGACCGGATCATACCCTCCCCGTGAGAAAGGATGGCAATGAACCAATCTTTTCAATGTTAGCCAACTGCCTTTCAGGAACCCATATTGAGTAATTGCTTCACTAGCATAGTAAGAGCAAGTTGGTTGAAAACGGCAGTAATGAGGACTAACCGCCGAAATTGTCACCTGATATAACTTAATTATAATTTGTGCCAGTCGTTTCACAATCTCTATACAGTAATCCTGCTTTAACAAATAAGCGGATCACTACGTCTCTCAATTTACTATACTTTGCAGTACTCGATTCCCTACGTGCTATAAGAACTACATCCCATCCTGGAGATGTTACTTGCAACCGACATATCTCTCTAAGCCGCCGCTTTACTCTGTTTCGTATAACTGCATTGCCTACAGCTTTGCTCACCGTAAAACCATACCGACTGTAATTAAGTCCACTCGGTATAAATTTCATCACAACCAAACGGCTTAATAATACATCCCCTTTTCGATAAACCGCGGAATAATGATCCTTCTTGGTTAATAACCATGGATCATTCATATAAACGCATTTAAACAGGGGTTAGCTTCCAGCGTCCTTTGAGTCGTCTAGCTCTAAGTACGCGCCTTCCTCCACGAGTACTCAATCTTGCCCGAAAGCCCAGTTTTCGTTTGCGTGAAACCCTTTTTGGTTGATAAGTTCTTTTCGGCATAGTAGTTCTCTCAGACCCTCTGTTGGCGTATGCCAACACCACCTGATTCCCAGATATGGTTTGGTGCATAAGGCAATAAAGCTAAAAATCGCGCCCTCTTTATGGCCATTGCTAATTGCCGTTGGTGCTTCGCACAAGCCCTGGTTTTGCGACGTGACCCTATTTTCCCGCGGTTAGTAATGCAACGAGATAATATAGCAACATCTTTATAATCAATGACTATTTTCTCAACGCAGAACGGACAAGCAGGTGGAGTAGGAGTGTAGTTCCTCGTTTTCTTTGGTCGTCTGTAGCTAATCAATTTTCACTTCCTTCTTCGCTTCGGTCAAAAGGTAAATCCTCAGGGTCAAGCTCGTCTGTATCCGGTACAGAAGCTACACCGGATTTGCCCAAGAAAAGTACAAGGTTTGCTACTATCTCGACTGTGAAGTGTCTCTGCCCATCTTTCCCTTCCCAATTCCGTGTTTGCAAACGACCCTCCACGTAAACCTGTCGCCCTTTAGCTAAATACTGATTACATCTCTCTGCCTGTTTCTGCCAGACAACCACATTGAACCATTCAGTTTCTTCTTTTGGTTCTCCATTAGAACTGGTATAACGGTGACTGGTGGCGACACTAAAAGAAGTAACAGGACTGCCACTCGGGGTATATCGCATCTCGGGATCTTTACCAAGGTTACCAATAATGATGATTTTATTTAAGCTAGCCATTTATTTACTCTTTTTTATTATTAGTGATCTGATTATTTCTGCCGAATCCTTGATATCATCGTCCAACTCTTTAACAAATTTGGGCTCCAGCTTAAATCGTGTTTGGACGTACTCACCTTCGACAAACCCATTTATCGAATAAGCTAACCTTTTCTTCCCCAACTGCTTCGTTTCCTCTACCGTTCCTTCTTTATCACTGATTAACTGGCTAAGCTTATCTATAACTTTAGGCTTTTCCTCTTCATCTATATCCGGATTCATTATAACTACCATTTCGTAATCGCTCATATTTTTTAACACCTGTATCGAATTTGACGTATTATACCATGATGAGAGCTTTAATTTAAACGGCACCATTTAAATAATATAATATCTTATTGGATAGGCAATAATAATGGGTAATATTCTTAGTTCTGCTCCCTATTCAGTTATAACTGTCACCGTCACAGGATATTCGGAGGATAATGAACTCCTCTTTACTGCAGATAAAAATATTATTAAAAAGCTTTAACAATTTTTCTATTGCCCCATCACTATAATTGGTGATATATTGAAACAAGGACTTTCAACACAGATAGTTTTACTAGATAATATAAGGAAGAATTGTCCCATGTGAAAGGGATGGTTGGGATCATTTCAGAGATGTCCACCTTGCAAATGAAATCACATAGCCCTGAACAAACTCAACTACTTGGAAAACGCCTAGGTGAGATAGTTCAAGAGGGGGACGTTATACTACTGGAAGGGGAACTGGGAACTGGCAAAACTTGTCTGATTCAAGGTATTGCCTATGGACTTGGGATAAAACAGTATGCGTTCAGCCCTTCCTACGTACTTATAAGGGAGTATTACGGGAGACTGCGCCTATACCATATAGATCTCTACCGTCTGAATAACGTAGAGGAAATTGATGACTTAGGATTAGAGGAATATCTATATGGTAATGGTATTTGCGTAATCGAGTGGGCTAAAAAAGGCTTACCCGTACTGCCTCGTGACTATCTTCTAATTGAGTTAAGTTATGTCTCAACCTGCGAGACACACCGCAATGTTAACCTTAATCCCAGGGGAAAACGCTATTCGGACTTAATGCAACAGTTCACGGCAATCATAAAAAGAGAAAAAACATGGAATTAGCACTCGATATTTCCTCTAAAACCAATAGTATTTCTTTATCTAAAGAGGGTGAAATCCTGAACGAAATGGTGTGGCAGTCCAATCATAATGAAACCGTAGAATTGATACCAAATTTAGTTCGACTGCTGACACAGAACCAAGTGAAAACTGACTCGCTCCAGGCTATACTTATAGCTATAGGCCCTGGAAGATTCAACAGTTTAAGAGTCGGATTGGGTATAGCTAAAGGCCTGTCTTTTTCACTTAATATTCCTCTAATTAGTATAAGCACACTAAATGTAATGGCTTATCCCTTCGCCAATACTAAATTGCAGGTATGCCCAATCCAACAAGCCGGTCGCAATGCAATTGCTACAGCCGTTTACCAAGAAAGCAATACGTGGTATTGTATAAAGTCTGCCTATCTTACCACTCTTGAACTCCTTTGCAAGCAAGTGAAGCAACAGACACTTTTTTGTGGTGAAATCGATGTCGACATGGCAAATATAATAGAACGGCATCTGGGCTCTCTTGCTGTGATGCCCAAGATTTCCGGGTTTTCCAATACTGCTTCATTGGCCGCACTTGGATGGAAACGATTCATCAATGGGGAGCAAGATAATATAGCCACCTTACAACCTTTATACCTTCGTCCTCCTCACATAACTGAATCAGGAAAAAAGAATAATGCCCACTGACCAACGCCAAGCACATAGTACCAACCCTAAAAACGGTACATTTGCCTAAGAAGAATTCCCATATATACAAAATACAAATTGAGGACGCTAACAACGAATATAATTATAAGTAGAGCCGTTAATTCCCTGGAAGAGTCAGAGTTAATCAATACATTATTTAAGTTGTCACAAAAATAGTAAATACGAAGAAAGGTATAAAAAAATGGAAAGAAGTTTAGTTCTCATTAAGCCTGATGCCATACAAAGAGGATTGACAGGAGAAATTATCAGCCGTCTTGAAAAAAAGGGGCTCAAACTCGTAGCCATGAAAATGATTCATATGAATAAAAGCATGGCTGAAAAACACTATGCGATTCACAAGGGCAAACCATTCTTTGAAGATTTGGTCTCTTTTATAACATCAAGTCCAATAGTAGCCATTGTTTTCCAAGGGGATAATGCAGTAAATATAATACGACGCTCAATGGGAGAAACAAATCCAGCAGAATCTGCCTCGGGCACCATCAGGGGAGATCTTGCCATCAGCATCGAACATAACCTTATACATGGCTCGGACTCTCTCAAGAACGCCACTAAAGAGATAAGTGTTTTCTTTTCTAGTGGAGAAATTCTTGATTATTCCAGAGATATTGACAGCTGGACTTAATATATTTACGCCCTGTTTATTGAATTCTCACCACTGCAGGAGCTCCAGCCCATAGCTTGTCGAGCTGGTAATAATCCCACTCAGCCAAAGTCATCACATGAACAATAACTGATCCGAAGTCTGCAAGCATCCACCCTGATTGTGGAGTACCTTCCCTATGCTGAGGAAGAATTCCTTCACTTTTGATGGTATCAAGAATATCTTGCCAGATAGCCTCAAGTTGACGATCACTTTCAGCACTACAAAGCACGAAATATGATGTAAAGGAGCACAATTCTGCAACATTAAGCATAACAACATCCCGGGCTTTCTTCCCGGAAGCCGCTTCAACAGCTAAATGAGCAATATCTTCTGCCTTCAGTAGAGAACTACCTCCTTTTTTTTATTGTATCACTTAGCGTAGAAACAACAAAATTTGGATACTCTGTTTTAAATACAATATTCAATACCCGAACCAACCCACAAACGTAAATGTTCCATATTTTTTATATGTATTATATCTCTGTTATAATTCACTGAGATATTATGAGCACAAAGAAAAAACAACAACGAAATAGTTTTATCTACCTGATACTTATAGCAGTGACATTAGTGGTCGTCCTTACTTTTATCCCGTATGATCGACCTGAGGAAGTCGACCTGTCAACGTTTATTTCCCAGGCAAAACAAGGCCGAATTGACACAATTAAGCAAGATGGTGATAGCTTACTTGGACAGAAGAATGAGATAGATATATTTAAGGCTGCATTTGTAGGTGGTACCGATGATCTGCGCAACTATCTTACCTTGGAAGGATTAACTCTTGGTGAAGGTGGAGTAAAAATTGATGTGGAGCCCAGCAGCACCAATTGGCTAATGGTAGGCTTACAAGTTATCCTTCCAATTGTGTTACTTGGAGGATTGTTTTATTTCTTCATTCGCTCAGCGCGTGGAGCAGGATCACAGGCATTTAGTTTCGGTAAAAGCCGTGCACGCCTTAGCTCCGGCAATGAGTCTTCAATTACACTGGCAGATGTTGCTGGTATAGAAGAAGCAAAAGAAGAAGTACACGAAGTAATAGAATTCCTACAGTCGCCCGAGAAATTTCATGCTCTAGGAGGACGTGTACCTCGAGGTATTCTACTGGTAGGACCTCCAGGAACCGGGAAAACATTACTTGCGAAAGCTATAGCCGGTGAAGCTAAGGTTCCCTTTTTCTCCATTAGTGGTAGTGAATTTGTGGAGATGTTTGTTGGTGTTGGTGCTTCCAGAGTCAGAGATCTGTTTGAACAAGCAAAACGTAATACCCCATGTATTATATTTATTGACGAGATTGATGCGGTTGGACGGCAACGTGGTGCAGGAGTTGGCGGAGGGCATGATGAAAGAGAACAGACACTGAATCAGATACTATCTGAAATGGATGGATTTGATACCAATACAAATATCATTGTCCTAGCCGCTACAAACCGTGTCGATATCCTGGACCCCGCACTACTACGCCCGGGTAGATTTGACCGAAGAATTGTAGTTGATTCGCCGGACATAAAAGGCCGTCAAGCTATTCTTTTGGTTCATGCCAAAGGAAAACCATTATCTAATGAAGATGACTTAGAAACAATTGCCAAGCAAACGCCAGGATTTAGCGGGGCAGATCTGGCTAATATTATTAATGAAGCAGCTATCCTGGCCACCAGAAGGAACCGCGAGGATATTAGTTTAAAAGAGTTAGAGGATGCTACAGATAGGGTATCACTTGGCCCTGAACGTAAAAGTCTAGTGATAAGCAAGCGAGAAAAAGAAATCACCGCTTATCATGAAAGTGGTCATGCCTTAACTGCTAGTATGTTACCCAATGCTGATGCTACTGTTCATAAGATATCTATTGTTGCTCGTGGAGAAGCAGGTGGTTGGACACAACTTCTACCTACAGAAGACCGACGGCTTTATCCTAAATCTCAGTTAAATGATCGCATAGCAATACTATTAGGCGGACGTGCTGCTGAAGAAATCACTTATAACGAAGTAACAACTGGGGCACAGGATGACCTGACAAAAGCGACTAAGTTGGCCAGAGGAATGGTTACTGAGTTTGGGATGAGTGATAAACTGGGACCTCGAACATTTGGTCAGCACCAAGAGTTAGTTTTCCTGGGACGCGAGATTAGTGAGCAAAAGGATTTCAGTGATGAGACCGCCAGAGAGATAGATGAAGAGATACTAAGTATCGTTCAGCGTGCCTATGCAGTCAGCAAACGTCTCCTGACTGAGAATAAAGAGAAACTGAAGCAATTAGCCGAACAGCTAATTATCCACGAGACCCTGAGTGAGGCAGAGATATCTAAAATGTTAGATAAACCAGCCCCTCAATCAGCTACTAGCTAAGCCCTACTATTACTATACTTTTTCTCTCAACCCAGCCACTTAGCCAATATGTGCCGTTTCATCTGCTATGATACTCTCATCCAGCTTGCTGAATAGGGCTTGAGGTTGTTCGAGCTTCTGGCCAATAGCTGGTAACTGTATGTTCCATCCCACATCTTTTACACTCCCCGGAAATCCAAGAAATGCATGAAGTTTCTCGGAACTGGATGGTAAGAAAGGATACATAGTTACTCTTAAAACTGACGCCACACATAAAACAGTATACATTGTCCTGGCTGCAACTTCAGTGTCATATTTTATTGTTTTCCATGGGGCTTGAGCATCAAGGTAGCGATTTGCCTCTTGAGATAAAGACATGTTTAGTCTGAGTCCTTCCCTGAAGCTACAGCGACCGAGTGCATCATTTACATTGGTTAAAGTATTTTCAGCAAGCTGAAGCATTTTTTTGCTTGGCTCATCCAGTTCACCTGGCGAGGGTACTGTTCCATTATAATTACGATAAGTAAAGGTAAGCGCCCGGTGAACCAAGTTTCCATATGTGGCAACCAACTCATTGTTGTTACATCGAAGGAACTTCTCCCATGAGAAATCACTATCTGCATTCTCCGGCATGATTGAGGT
>SDBU01009853.1_pt1 | contig 10668 bp, 9 predicted proteins | sample 2277071 | NCBI WGS metagenome assembly SDBU01 (sample SAMN10397929, study PRJNA504765) | marine sediment metagenome | isolation source: marine sediment core GS08_GC12, 126 cmbsf | place: Arctic Ocean: Gakkel Ridge, Loki's castle | collected 2008
GTTGCTGTAAAGGCTGCTGTCGAACGGGCTGGGATCAATGAGCAATCCGAGTTCGACGAAGTGCTGATGGGCAACGTTGTTTCAGCTGGGCTCGGCCAAAACCCAGCCCGCCAAGCGGCGATCTTCTCCGGATTGCCAGCCAGCGTTGGCGCAACCACAATTAATAAGGTCTGTGGGTCGGGGCTCAAGACAGCCATGTTGGCTGCTCAGGCCGTACGAGCTGGTGACGGTAATTTGTTCGTGGCTGGGGGTATGGAAAATATGAGCCGCGCTCCTTATTTGGTCCCGGGCCGCACAGGAGAACTGCGCTATGGGCATACTCAGTTGACAGACGCGCTCCTGCTGGATGGGCTTTGGGATCCATTCGAGGATTGGGGGATGGGGGATGCGGCTGAATTTATCGGCCAGGAATACCAGGTCGCGCGCCAGGCAATGGACGAATATGCCCTGGCCAGCCACCAAAAAGCTGCTGCAGCCCATGATAATGGTAAATTTGCAGCAGAGATCGTGCCGGTTGAAATAATCGGTCGTAAAGGTAAAGTGACGATTTTCGATGCCGATGAGACATTCCGGCGCGATACTTCCCTTGAAGCACTCAGTAAGCTGAAACCTGTCTTCCAAAAAGATGGCAAGGTGACTGCTGGCAACGCGCCTGGTTTGAATGATGGGGCTGCTGCGATAGTGGTTGCCAGCCGGACCAGGGCAGATCAGCTGGGGATAAAACCGATCGCACGCGTGATCGGTTACCACCAGACAGCGGTACAACCCAAGTACCTTTTTGATGCGCCATCGCACGCCATACCGCAGCTGCTGGATAAAATCGGCTGGCAGCTGTCAGATGTCGACCTGATCGAATTGAACGAAGCCTTCGCAGCCCAGATACTTGCAAATGGCTATGCTCTGGCTGATCTGGGCTGGGATTGGGATAAAGTCAACGTTAATGGCGGGGGTATCGCGCTGGGTCACCCGATCGGTGCCAGTGGAGCCCGCATCCTGGTCACATTGATCTACGCTTTACAGGATCGAGGTTTACAGCGCGGTATAGCCACACTTTGCCTGGGAGGAGCAGAAGCTGTAGCGATGGCGATCGAGATGGAGCCGGTGTAATCATCCTGGTTCCAGTGTTCGTTGATCTAGTGGTGTGACTGCACATATAAATAATTTGAGGAGGGTTTAGGTGGAAATTAAGCATGTTTTCGTAGTTGGGGCAGGGACGATGGGCAGTGGTATTTCCCAGACTGCGGCGGTTTCCGGATACCAAGTGACGATGATGGATGTGGTCCCGGAACAGCTCGAACGTGCCCGGAAAATGATCGCGAAATCGGTTGAGAAGTTGGGGGGTAAAGGGGTTATCGACCAGCTGCAGATAGATGCAGCTGGGCAAATTACCTATGTGGACAGTTACGCGGCTGTGGCGGATGCAGATTATGTAATTGAGGCCGCAACAGAAAACCCCGAATTGAAATTAAAGATTTACACTGAACTTGACCGTCTCGCCCAACCGGAAGTTATCCTGGCTTCTAATACTTCTTCGATCAGCCTGACGAAGATCGCTGCGGCCACAGGGCGAGCGGACAAAGTGATTGGAATGCATTTCTTTAATCCGGTACCTCTGATGCGCCTGGTTGAGATCATTCGCGGTTTAGCAACCTCGGATGAAACCACAGCCACAGCAATGGAGCTCGCCCGGAGGATGGGTAAAGATCCAGTGGAGGCCAATGACTCCCCTGGTTTTATCTCTAACCGGATACTCTGCCCGATGATCAACGAAGCGATCTTCGCATTGCAGGAGGGGATTGGTACTGTGGAAGCGATTGATGCTGTGATGAAGCTGGGCATGAATCACCCCATGGGTCCGCTTGCTTTATGTGATCTGATCGGCTTGGATGTGGTGCTTTTCGTCATGGAAGTACTGCAGCGAGACCTGGGGGATGATAAATATCGTCCCGCACCTTTGCTGCGCAAGATGGTAGATGGCGGTTACCTGGGCAGAAAAACAGGGAAAGGATTTTATGCGTATTAAACACACAGGAAGCCATCAAATCTTGATGGCTTCCTGGCGCGCTGCGGCTTCCTTATCCACGAAGGAGGAGGAATGCCGCAGCGCTAAGTTTGGTACTATCATACATCGGCATCACCTCCTTGTTGGTGGGATAGCAAGGAGACAGTGGTTTACCCACTGTTGCTGTAAATAAGTATCACATAGAACGAAATGAATGTCAATGGGATATCTCTAGTCTGAATTAGAAAGCATTGCACCCTTACGGGAACCTCAAAATGTCATCTTTCAAGAAGGACAATAATAAGTGGGGAAAACAATGGGTCGGTGCATTTGCTGGAGCTGCAGTGGGTTGGTCAATCACATATATATTTCCAGGCATCGAACAGAGATTTAGTATGCTGACGGTGTTATTAGTTGGTGCTGCGATCGGCGGGTCGCTGGCCAGTCTGGACGGTTTCATACGGGCGGGCGCCGCTTTGACCCGCAGGGATAATCGTGCTATAAATTTGATGGTTGGCCTGGGCATCCCAATCCTGCTGCTGCTCTTGCTTCTATTGGTTTCACGTTGAAAACTAATTGATTTTTTACCCCCCTCAGATTATAATTACAGCAAATAGAATAAAACCTTCGGGGCAGGGTGAACGTGCAAATTGAATTGGCTGTTGTTTGTGACGTAAATCCCGACCGGTGGTAAAGCCCACGAGCAGGGCGCAGCTCCTCTGGCCAATAAGGGCGAGCTGCCCAGTGCATGATCCGGTGAAACTCCGGGGCCGACGGTATAGTCCGGATGAAAGAAGGTTAGCTGAAACTCGCCTGATTTGGCGTGGTGTCATGTTGCATGCTCCGAAAACTTTTTAGTTTTCGGTTTTTATTTTGACATGGCTTACCTGCCTGGTTTCATTTTTCCTGCCCCGATTCTCTTCGAGGCAGTTTTCATGTCCGGGCAGAATTGAAATGGATCTGACAAATACACGTAAAATCGCACTCGCCTCTCACCAGGAATTATGGAGACGCGGTGTCTATCTGGTGCCGATCTCAACCGGCCTGGCGATCCTCATCTGGCATTTGATCGCTCGCTATGGTGGTTTCCCCGCATTTATCCTGCCCTCGCCTGTGTTGGTCTGGACGCGCTTTTTAAGAGCCTTGCTGGATGGACGATTGGCTTACCACATTGCGGTGACATTAGGTGAGGTATTAGCTGGATTGGCCTTGGGAGTAACCGCCGCGACGACTTTGGGCTATTTACTGGCTAAATCTGAGACCTTCGAACGATTATTGGCGCCGTATATCGTCGCCAGCCAATCCATTCCAATTGTGGCCATTGCGCCCCTGCTGGTGATCTGGTTTGGCCCGGGTCTGGTTTCCAAAGTGCTGATCTGCGCTTTGATCGTCTTTTTCCCGGTGCTGATCAACACGATTGTTGGACTGAGATCGGTGCCTGAAGAACTGCGCGATCTCATGCGATCACTTCAAGCCACCAACTGGCAAACTTTTCTGCACCTGGAAGTGCCCTCCGCACTGCCGGTCTTCCTTGGAGGGCTGCGCATCGGAGCAACCCTGGCTGTGATTGGGGCTGTAGTCGGGGAGTTCGTTGGGGCAGACCGCGGCCTTGGTTTCCTGATCAACGTCGGACGCGGCCAATACGATACGGCCTTGGTATTCGTGTCCATCTTTACCCTGGTTGGCATGGCATTGGCGCTGTATGGATTTGTGATCCTGATCGAAACACGCCTGCTTTCATGGCAGCAGCGCCCAGGTAATCCACGTTAAGGTCCGGTGAATACCCAGAACCGCAGCCTCGCCTCTCACTCTCGGGAATCAATATCGCTTTTCGTAAGGAGCATGCAAAAATGAATCATTGCTGGAAACTGGTTACCCTATCTACACTCACTTTGTTATTCGTGGCCTGTACCGCCTCCCAGAGCGAATTAACTGACCCACCACTCACAACTCCCGACCGTATCGATCACATTCGTTTACCAATGGGGTTTATTCCCAACGTCCAGTTTGCACCTTTCTATGTGGCGGTTGACAAGGGCTACTACCGCGATAATGGCATCGAGATTGAATTCGATTACGGCTTTGAAACGGATGGTCTGACGTTGGTGGGTGCTGGTGATCTACAGTTTGCGCTGGTTTCTGGCGAGCAAGTTCTCTTAGCCCGTGCTCAAGATTTGCCGGTGGTTTATGTGATGGGCTGGTGGCAGGATTACCCCGTTGGTGTGGCTGCTAAAGCTGAACAAGGTATCCGCACGCCCGAAGATCTGGCAGGAAAACGGATTGGATTACCGGGATTATTTGGAGCAAACTATATTGGTTTACGTGCCTTGCTCAATGTGGCCGGTTTAGAAGAGGATGAGGTCATCTTGGATTCGATTGGCTTCAACCAGGTGGAGGCGCTCGCCACAGATCAGGAGCAGGCAGTGGTGATTTATGCCAATAATGAACCGATCCAGTTAGCTGCTTTGGGATTTGATATCGATCTGATCCGGGTCGCCGATTACTTGCAGCTCGCCTCCAATGGATTGATCTCAAACGAAGCGACGATCGCCAACAACCCGGATCTGGTCAGAAGAATTGTGCAGGCTACTTTGCGCGGGCTTACTGAGACGCTCGCCGATCCCGATCAAGCATTCGAGATCAGCAAGAAGTATGTTGAAAACCTCGATCAAGCCGATCAAGCGATCCAGAGGCAGGTGCTGGAGGCCTCTATCGCCTTCTGGAAAGCGGACCAGCTGGGAACCACAGCTCCGGAAGCCTGGGAGAACATGCAGGAAATTTTACTCGACATGGGCTTACTCTCTCAACCGTTGGATTTAGAGCAGGCATACTCAAATGAATTTATCAAATAGCGATTTGGAGATGTATACAGAAACACCCAGCGTATCAGGTGGAAATGGTACAGCTCTGCTGGTCCGGGATGTGAGCCTGACCTTCCCGGATGGGGAGCAGGGTTTGCATGTCTTGAGCGATATCTCGTTTTCGGTGCAGACTGAAGAATTTGTCTGCATCCTGGGACCCTCGGGAAGCGGAAAGAGCACATTGCTGCGCGTCCTGGCTGGTTTGCTAACCCCAACCCGGGGAGAAGTTGTCTACCAGGGTCACGGACTGCAGGGGCCGCGCCGGGATATCGGGTTCGTTTTTCAGAAAGCGAATTTGATGCCCTGGAGAACAGTTCTGGAAAACATCACCTTGCCGCTGGAATTACAACACATCCCCAATTCGAGTGCAGAGCTGCAGGCGCAAGAGCTGGTCAACCTGGTTGGCTTAGATGGCTTCGAGGATTCGCTGCCCAGAGACCTGTCGGGGGGGATGGAACAAAGAGTCGCCATTGCCCGGGCATTGATTTATGACCCACGCATCCTGCTGCTGGACGAACCTTTTGGCTCTCTGGATGCGATAACCCGTGAGCGCATGGGCAGCGAGCTCTTACGAATCTGGCAGGCGCGCCGCAAAACCGTACTCATGGTCACCCACGCGATCCCCGAAGCGGTTTTCCTGGCTGACCGCGTGCTGGTTCTGAGTCCTCGTCCGGGAGTAATCCGCCTGGATATGGCGGTTGACCTCCCCCGGCCGAGAGAAGATGGTATGCGATATACCGTGGAATTTGGCGAGATCGCTAAACAGTTGCGCGCGGCGATCGGATAATGCCTAATCCATCCCCAGGCAATTTCTTAATTTATTATTAGTAGCTTTATTCGAATCCCTCCTCGCTGATCCAGCCGTGGTAAGATTCGGCACCCATCATTTATTCTAAGGAGGAATACTTCACTTGGTTAAGAAAATAGTCCTAATTACCTTACTTGCTCTTATTGTTTTGATCCCATCAGCACAGGCACAAGAATCTCCCAGTATCGACACCTTAGTCATCGACCTTTGGCCAGAATACGATAAACCCAGTATGCTGGTGGTGTACAAAGCCGCACTTTCACCGGAGGTATCCCTGCCAGCCGAGATCACCTTCCGGATGCCTGTCCAAGCTGGTGCGCCAGCGGTGGTGGCCGTTGGCCCGGATGCCAGCTCAGTGGCCGATGTCGTCTACGATACACGGGTGATGGGAGATTGGCTGGAAATTTCCTTTATTGCCACGACTCCGGCCATCCAGTTCGAATATTACGATCCCAGATTGCTAAAGGAAGGCGCACAGCGCAGTTTTGATTTCACCTGGCCCGGGGATTACGCGGTGAAATCGCTGGTTCTACAGGTTCAACACCCACTGGGCGGGACGGACGTTACCGTGACCCCAGCCATGGGTCGGGTGGTTCAGGACACAGTTGGATTTGTCTATACCATAATAGAAATAGGTGAGTTAGATCAGGCCTCTGTTTTTGACATTGGCTTGAATTATCTAAAAGAGTCAGATGCATTAAGCATTGAGAGCTTCGAAATCCAGCCCAGCGCAACGATCACCCCCGGAACCAGTAGTCTATTGAATCGTGACCAATGGTGGGTTTGGCTGTTAATTGCCCTGGGTTTGATCTTGATCGGGGGAGGCGGATTCTGGTATTGGCGGATGGGCAGGCAAGAGTCTGATCCGATAAAACGCCGTCATCATAAAACTCCTATCCAGGATGCAGCCGGGGGCAGTTCAGGGAAGGCAATATATTGCCACCAATGCGGGAAACGTGCTGATGCCAGGGACCAATTCTGCCGTTCTTGCGGCACGCGCTTTAGAATCGAGTAGGCAAAAAAAGAAGAAACCGAGTTTCTTCGAGAAACTCGGTTTCTCGGTATGCCCGGCACGGGCGTATATAAAAAGCCAGGTGATCATTCGATCACCTGGCTTTTCTATTTCTGGAAACAACTACAGCAGAAAAATCTACTGGGTTACTGCAGGTCGGGTCATGCCAGAGACATCACCACCGATATCCTGCAGGGTGTCGTACAGGACCTGGAGCATGTACTGCCCGTTGTGGGCGAATGAGCCGGGGTCCTTGAGAGTCCAGGTGTAGTTGTAAGCTGCCCGCAGCAAGCTCGGCGTCCAGGACGCGTAGCTGTTGTCGCGGTTGGATTCATCTGGATCAGCCACACCATTCTCATTGGTGTCTATGAACCAGTAGGGGTAAGAACCAGCATTGAAAGCGATGGGTGAACCAGCCACCTCAGCCGCGTAGGTTTGAAGAGCTGCGTAGAGCGCATCATTCACATTCATCACCTCTACTGCGATACCCGTGCTGGTGTCGCCATCGCCATCGAAGTCGACGTCCGTCATGCGGATATCTTGCAGTTCTTCTTCGCTCTCGATGCCGTGGCAGGTGCTGCAAGCTTCGACCTTTACCTTCAGCTCGTGAGTGTCGTGACATTCAATGCAGGTTTGGAAGCCCTGGACGTGTAGGAAGCGACCGTTATAGGTCTGGCCTTCAAACTCGTAGGCGCCCTGGGCTTCGGCGCCGAACAGCGTGGCGCCGGCCGCGAAGTAATGCGGGTTGCTGAATGACAGCTTGTCGGAAACTTCGTCATCACCAGCACCTGAGGAAACGATCCTCGCTTCTACACCAGGTCCGGATTGGCGACCCTGGTGGCAGTTGAGGCACAGATTGGCTTCCGTATTCTCAAATGCCAGCACTGCGCCGCTGGGGAATTCAACTTCCTCAGAAACGTAGCGAGTGAAGGTGGCCAGATCGTCGTGGCAGGATGCGCAGTTCAAACCGCTGGCCAGAGGCTGTGGATAGGTATCCCCACCAGTGGTGATGAAGGTGGGCAAACCTTCAGCTGAGTGGCACTTGGAGCAGCTGGCCGATACCTCGCCATCCTCATCCCAGTGCCGCCAGGGTTCACCAGAAGCAGCGAAGTGACCCGGATCTTCACGATGCAGAACGCTCATGTCAACCGGGCTGGAGACAAATTCGTTAAGATCGGCGATCGAGTCGTAGAGCAGCTGGATGATGTACTTGCCGCCGTGGGCGTAGGCGCCGGGGTCTTTCTGGGAGACCTGGTAGTTGTAGGCCGCTTGCACTAAACGTCCAGTCCAGGCGCCATATCTTTCGCTGGCGTCGTCGAAGAAGTACGGGTAGCTGTGAGCATCATACTCAATGGGCGTACCTGCCACCTCGGCCGCGTAGGTCTGGATGCTTTGGTAGAGCAGCTCTTGCAGACCAACGATCTCGTCCTTGATCGGTTCTTCGATATCACCGTCGCCATCGTAGTCGTTCAATGAGCCGGCGAAGCGGATCATTTCAACATCTTCCAGGCTGGCCACGCCTGAGTGGCAGACAGCGCATTCATCAACCTTGAGTTCCAAAGTGTGCGTGTCGTGGCAGCTGACGCAGGACTGGTAGCCTTCGACGTGGTCGAAGCGCGGGTCGTAGGGCAGGCCATCGTACTCGTAACCACCCTTGACTTCAGTGCCGTAACGAGTTGCCGCAGCGGCATAGTAGTGGATATTGATGAAGCCCAGGTCTTCGCTGACCGTGTCGAGGTCATCGCCAACTGCTTCTGCAATGCTTTCGTCAACGCTTACCTTGGATGAGCGACCCTGGTGGCATTCCATGCAGCGCGCCTGTTCGCCCAGACCGGTCAATTCCAGACCGGAGGGGAAGACCACGCTGTCATAGGTCAAGGTAGCATCGTTGTGGCAGGCGGCGCATTCAACCGTTGTGCCGATCGGCGCGGCTGAATCCACTACACCAAACTCACTGCCATCGGCGCCCATGAAATCGATGTAGCCGGGTGTGCTGTGGCACTTGGCGCAGTTGGCGGGGACCTCTGCGGGATCGTCCTCGTCCCAGTGCCGGAATGCCTCAGCCTCTGTATCGTTGTGGGGGGAATTGACCCACTCTTGCTCGAAAGGAACCACTGCCACGACCGGTTCGAGACATTCCTGGATTTCTAGTTCTGGAGGTTCAGGAAGTTCCGGACAATCCGCGCAGGGCGCCGGTTCTGGGCAGGCAGTGGCCTCTGCGGTTGGGCTGGAGGTACCGCAGGCTGCCAGAGCCAGGGCAGCTACCAGTATCAAGAGCCCAACCAATAAATGTTTGTGTTTCATTGCATTCTCCTTGAGTGTATCGTGATACACTTACGAAATTAAAATAGGGCGATCGTTCTTCTATAACCTGATAAGCAGCCTCCTTTCCTGTTCTAAACTAAAACGAATATTCCCGGCGCGCGTTCTCTGCTGCCAGATCCAAATTGGGTAATTTTGTATGTGATTTATACCCCAATTATGAGTGAAGCATTAGTGGGTTTTGTCACATATCCGCTGTGACAAACTTATTGCCCCTTTAACCCTCTTGGGTTAAATGAAATAATACTTCTTATACAAACTCAATGGTTAATTATCCAGCACTCCATCCTCTATCCAATCTAAAATTATCTGTATCTCAATTTTCGGGCGATAATCCAGCTGCAGGCATAATATTCCCAATCGATTGTGCATCGATCATCTATTGAGCCGGGAGATGTTCTCAGAACTGCCAGATATGATCACTGGGGTGTGGGTGCCGGGGTCCTTGAGCGAGGTCTGGTGGTTGTAGGCAGCCTTTATGCATGGTGGCGTAGCGGTTGTCGCTCACGACACCCTCATCCGTGACCTCACCGTCGCAGTTGGGAAAGTAGGGCTGGGTGCATTTTAACCGATGGCAATTACAACCACCTCGTTGACATAGGGTTGGATCGCCTGGAGCAGCATGGCGCGCAGACCTTGCAAAAAAAACTGCTGTGCAAGCTCCAAGACAGGAACTCGCACAGCAGTGATGGCATAATTCACGGTTAACTATGTAACCAGAATCATCCGCCTCTTTTACTGCCCGAATGCTGCAAGTGACTCTTCGAGCAAGGCCTTGGTGTAGGCCGGGTTGTGGACACCGTCGCTCTTGTCCTCGAGGTTGATGTAGATCCAGTTCCAGAGGGCATAAGCTTCGGCCGCGGGGTAGGTTCCTACCACCATAGTGCCTTCTTCATCGAGCAAACCCTTGGCGGTCAGCACAGCTTCCAGTTGATCTAGCGACTCTTGGACCTCGGTCTGCAAGCCGTTGATATCGAAATCTTCGGCATCGGCGTGGCATTCCTGGCAGGCCGCAACATCCGGTTCGAAGGTGTGGTTGTCGCCTTCACCCAGGTGGCAAGCCACACAGGTGTCTTCCACCATCGTTGCGTGCGCGCTGGGGCTGCCTTCAACGTCACCGGCGCCAATAAGGCCAAGCAACATGGCACTCTGCGGACCGTGGTGAGGACCCCAGTGGGTGCTGGTGACTTCAACATTGCCATCGGCATCTGCCTCAGCAATCGGTCGGCGCGCCTGGTGGCAGTTGGCGCACAGGTTGCCCATGCCGCCGTCGAAAGTCACACCTTCAGAGGCAGCAAGAGCCACTGGATCAGTGGTCGATAGAGCCCAATCAGCAGCGGTGTAGCTGGTGTGGATCTCGTGGCAGGCACGACAATCCGGGCGGCTCGGGTTTGGATCTGCAGATTCCTGCTCACTTGCGGGGGAAACCCCTGCTGCAAGCGCTCCGGCGAAACCTCCACCAGAGTGACATCCGGCGCAACCGGCCCGACCGCCCGCATACGCGGTAGCAGTGCCGCTCCCATGAAGGGATTCTTCAAACGAATTCGCCTTGCCGGTGAGCTCCGTGCCGTCATTATGGCACTCCGCGCAGGGTAGGTCGCCCATCTCTGCGGCCGCTCCGGCCGCACCTTCGGACCCAGCAGGCCCAGCAGGCCCAGCTTGA
>SDBU01009854.1_pt1 | contig 10668 bp, 15 predicted proteins | sample 2277071 | NCBI WGS metagenome assembly SDBU01 (sample SAMN10397929, study PRJNA504765) | marine sediment metagenome | isolation source: marine sediment core GS08_GC12, 126 cmbsf | place: Arctic Ocean: Gakkel Ridge, Loki's castle | collected 2008
GAAAAACGAATATCCAACACCGAACATTCAGCGGCTATTTCTGTTTCTTTTCAGCCGTTTTGATACTCGTAACGAAAATCTTAATTAATTCTTCTGTTTGCTTAGCATTTGTGGGCCGCTCTATTGTACCCTCATTCTGTCCCCAGATTTCATACCTTGACATTGGGCCTATGTTATATCATAATGAAACACCAAGGTTGATAGTCTCGTAAAAAGTCCGAAAACCTGAGTAGTTACAAAAAACAGGAGGCATAATATGCTGGTTCAAACAAAAATTCAGGTTAATCAAAAGGATTATGAATTCATCAAGGAAGCATATAAGGTTTTGCACTACAGAAGCCTAAGCGAGTATGTGCGAGAGGCTATCAACGCCAAGGTAAAAGAAGACCGCAGGAGGATTCGGGACCTAAAAAGGATGGCGGCCATGGAGATGATTGGCAAAGCGCCACATGAGAACCTTTTTGAATCGATAGAAGGCGAAGACTTTGAAAACACGCGAAATCTATTGGGTAAATCTTGATTCAACCATTGGTCATGAAATCAGGAAGAAACGGCCGGTAGTCGTCCTGAACGCTGGTCATGAGAAGCACCTCAAGCTTGCCATTGTTGTGCCCATAACTGCCTGGAGTCCGTATTGGGAGAAAAATCCATTTTTTGTTTCTTTAGAACCTCACACAAGCACGGGACTGCAGAAAAAATCGGTTGTGGACTGCTTTCAGATTAGAGCCGTTAGCCATGAGAGATTCTTGGAAAAGGTTGGAAAAATTTCAAACGACGAACTCCACCTTATGAAGAAGTCAATTGCCCTCATTCTTGACATTGAGCCAGAGCACTGCGATTGAAGGTAGCACTTGATACGTAATTGTATGTCTCGGAAACTCTACAACCCACTGGAAATATAGCTGTTTAGGGCTTGCGCAAGAATAACTTGGCAGAATTGACGCTCAGATTTGGGTCGGATTTGACCTCGGCCTTCCCTGGCCTCGGCCCTCCGGGCTTCCCTCCGGGAAAGATGGCCTGAAGCTGAGATGCCAAAATGGTAAGTTATTTTTGCGCAAGCCCTAAGGACTTTGGTGAAACAGGACAGCAACTCCTCGCCTACAGCGAACGTTGAGCAGGGCCCAAAATCGTCGGTGCAATCTTGACCTCACTGCGTGATATCGATATCTTGAACTACAATGGGACTTCTTGAGTTTTGACGTATGAAACAGATTGACAAAATATGCGAGAGATACGATTTGGCCCTCTGTTACCTTTTTGGATCTCAGAAAGAGCAGGGGAAGGCCCTGCTTGAAGGCAGCCAGGTAGCACTGACAGACGAAGAATCTGACATTGATTTTGCGGTCCTGTTCACAAAGGTGCCTGAAAACACCCTTGAAACTTACGCCTATTTGAGTCTTGATCTTCAAGACCTTGTCTCTCCCTTCAAAGCAGACCTGCTCTTTTTGCACGAGGTTGATCACCTAATTCAGCTTGAGGCGATAAGGGGAATCAACATCTACTGCTTGAGTGAGCGTCATAGACAGGCCTACGAACATAAAGTCATGCAGTTTGCATCAGATGAATTGGAAATATTCAAGCTTAATGAGGCGGACTTTTTGGAGGCAATTGACCATGGTTATTTCGAATTTGAATACGAAGCTGATAGAAGATAGACTTGGGTTTGTGGTGAAGTCCATAGCCAAATTGAAGGGACTGTCCCAGCTCAACGAAGAAGATTTTTTGAAAGATGATGTTCCCGCCATAGCTGAAAGCTATTTAAGGCGTTCATTGGAGGCGATTTTTGATATTGGAAGGCATATTGTCGCAAAGACTGCTGGAAAAGCCGCTGTTGAATACAAAGAAATAGCAAACGCACTTGGCCAAGGAGGAGTCATTACCAAGGAACATGCAGAAAGACTCAGGTTGATGGCTGGTTATAGGAATCGGCTGGTTCATTTCTATCATGAAGTTACTGACAAGGAGCTATATTCAATACTGCAAAACAACCTTTCAGACATGGAAGACTTCGTCAAAGAGGTAAAGACGTTTGTTCATGAATACAACCAAACCAAACAATCATAGGGGATGATAGTGGAGAGTAATATTGTCTCAATGGACCTGGATAAACAGATAGAGAGTGTCATAAAAGATAGACGGCGATATTTTTGGGACAAAGGCCCACTAACTCCACAGCAGGACAAATATGTCATAATTGAACGTGTACTTGAATTTGGAATGCGTCGGAATATCCATTTCCCTATAAAGCAGGATTCAGAAGGAGCTTCAATGTGCTAATCAACTGTCTATAGGTAGGTTCTGCAGTCTGAACAAATTCCCTTATCGGCCTCCACCGAATGTCTAGGTATTCATGAGCAAGAATGTTTCGCAGCCTAGCCCACTGAGAGATATCTTCTCCAAACGCTTCACTGAAATGCTGCGTAGCCCCAAGTTCTTTCAAAATCCCCTTGTACGAGGAAGGAATTCTTCTGTCTTCAACGGCAAGAGCAACCTTAGGGCTTGCGCAAAAACAACTTAACATTTTGGCATCTCAGCTTCAGGCCATCTTTGGCAGATACCTCATTCGCAAAATCCGCGAAACAGCTAGCTGTTCCTGTGGTTTTGCTCAATCGGATCGGCCAAATCCGACCCAAATCTGAGCGCCAATTCTGCGAAGTTGTCTTTCCGCAAACCCTTAGCTATGTCGATGGAACTCTATCTTCCGGCAATAGCTCCACGTTTTCTTTGCTCCTTAAACGTCCAATACCCATCAACCCATTGCCTGAAATCCATGGCTTCGGATGTAATCCTCAAGAGAAAGTCCATATACAAATTGCGATCCTTTATGATAATAGGGATACCTCTGAGGGCATTGTCCGCAACGGTCGGAGCAGCCCTGTTAAGAACCAGGAGTCCAACATCCCCTTCAACAATCCCTTCAATCTCCAACCATATCCGTTTTTCGCCGTCATACAGAGAGCTTGTGCTTTCCCATTCCAGGACATTAGTCTCAGGTTTGAAATAGACGGCTATGTCAATATCTGAATCAGCTCCCTCATGTCCTTTTGCCCATGAGCCAAACAGAAAAGCCATAACAATATCGTCTCTTTTCTCGAAGTAACTTCTAAGCCTCTTTACGATTCTGTTGGTGGTTTCCTGCAACCTAATGCCCCCGTCCCGGTTACCTGAGCAACTTTCCTTAAGCATCTTGTTCTAGTTTGTGTCCATCCGCAAGCTCCCTTTCCCCTCCCCTGGCGGGAGGGGAGTAAGGGGAGGGGGAGGAAATAATGCCATTTCTGGATGGGCACTAGCTATTTTGCGGATTTTGCGAATGAGGCATCGGTCAAAGATGGGCTGAAGCTGAGATGCCAAAATGTGAAGTTATTTTTTCGCGAGCCCTTAGTTGGACTTTTTGCGAAGCCGTCAGTTTTAGAGCGATCGATCCACCAACTGGGGATTTGAATTGATCCATTCTAAGAGATCGGCTAGAATTGTGTCCACATCGCCGAGTTGGTCATGGCATATGTGATATAGTTCCTCAGCTGTAACTTCGTCATAGAACTGCACCATTCGATTTCGATATCCTGCTAGCTCCCGCATGAGACTTGCATCTGTTGACTGCAACACGCCTTTTCTATGAAGTTCTCTGGGAATCTCATTGTATTCCGTAACAGCTCTGCCAAACCCTTTGGCCAAGATATGTCTGCCCAAATCCATTAAGGCTTCCAGCGCCCTCCGCAGGTAAGATTCCGCAGAAGCTACGTTTCTCGGATCAGACGAGAAAGAGTCCATAGAATCAAGAGGTAATGCTTGAACCCCTTCTATCATTTTTCTGATCCAGGCTGTCCTTTCCACAATAATTTTTTCTCGAAGCCTCGAAGGCGTCATGAAATTTCTCCGGTAAGGATCTGTTTTCTTCTCTGTCGCTCAAAGTAGGCCAAATCACCTGCCTTGCGCAGTATGTAGAGCTCGTATTCTGAAGTCCGGTCTGGATCTGCCGAAAATAACTGCTCACCCGCTATTACATCCAGGGCAAGAAATGGCGATGCATCCGAAAGGATCACCAGGTCAACTCTACAAACTCCGAGCAACTCTTCCAGGTCAACGGTCATTCTCACCCTATCCGTGACATTTAAGTGACAACTTTTGGCCGGAAGCGCTCCCAAATCCACATCAACATTTTTCTTGTCTGCTATTCTTCCTTTGCCGTGTGCGTAATTAGCCAGTTCTTTTGCCCTGCTCCCAAACACATAAAGGGCATCAATATGGTAACGATGGCAGATTGATTCGATGTTGTCTGAGAAGTCTGATTTCATGGCACAACACACGATATTTGTAAGCAACTGTAATCAGAGAGATGCGAAGCTGTCAACATTATATCCAAACAAGCTTACGAAGCAAGACATTAATCACGCCTCTTCTCAAGGCTTACGCCGCAAACTTGGGATTGTCGATTGATGATTGTTGATTGATGATTGTGCGAAGAGCTTTGAGTCGTTTGTGGCCTGCGCCTTCAATAGCGCAATCGACAATTGTCAATCCTTAATGGGCACTTTCCTTCACTAGTGACGAAAGATGAAGCGCAACGCAGAAGTTGGACTTTTTGCGAGACTGTTTCCATTTCCACGGTAACACGTTTTCCCACTCACTTTAATTCGTAACAGCAAGGCCTATTCTCTCACCGCCCACTCGCTGCGCTCGTTCGAGCCACAGAGAACGCAGAGATAAGATTTTGTTGTTTGTCGGGAGGCCCCGATGAATGGCTTCGCATTCGACGGGGCAAGTGCCGACAAACAACAACCAGCGTCCCTTCGGGAGTGCTTTGGCTGCAATATCTGCTGGTCACTCGCTATTGCTGCAAACGGATCTGTTCCGCCGCAGGCGCGAGCGGTTTGTCATTGCCGTCCTCTCAGCGGCAATGACAAAGACTTTCCTCTTTGCGTTCTCTGTGGCTCGAGCGAAGCGGGCGGTGGATATTCTTTAAGCCTTTTTCGTAAGAACAAAGGCACAAGTAATGCAACCTATTTCATGCTCCCAGTAGTAAGAGTACAAGCCCTATGAGGATGGCCATCCTTTTCTCAGGTCAAAGAGAATGACGTTTTCGCCTGCCATTTCTTCAAGTCTGTGAGTGAAGCCGCTTTTTGAAATGAGCAGGAAATATTTTAGACAATCCGTCAGAACCTTTATTTTCTCCGACTTCTGTTTTAATTGTTTAAGAGTGTTGATGCCCACCGGGGCTCTCTGCCACTTGATTTCGCCCAGCAACACATTCTTTTCCGCATTATCAAGGGCCATGATATCAATTTCAACATTCTTGTCCCAGTAGCGTCCCAACCTTTCATAGTCAAACGGGAGCGTTCCTGTCAGCTTCTCTAGAACATCCATGATAATTTTTTCGCAATGCCTTGACACATAATGATCAAATTCAGGGGCAATTTTCTCACCCCACACGAAATCGATTTTCTCCATCTCCAAGTGCCGCAGATTCAGGCGGACAAAGCGAAACCAGAAATTGATGAATGGATCACGAATGAAATACAACCCCTTTTTCGACTTATGAGGGTACTTTTCTGTGACTGGCACTTCACGGTACGTAATGTGCAGTTGATCCAGGATAGATAGGTATTTGGTAAGATTAGATTTATCCATGCCGGTTTTGCTGGCTATCTCACCGAATTTATGGCTGCCTGATGCAATCGCCGAAAGAATGGGAAAATATGAGCGGGGTTGTTTGAATTCTTCTCTCAGCAGAAAATCGACTTCTTCATATAACACCTCTCCCTTTTTTATAATCTTGCGCTTGATGTTTTCTTCAATACTTGACTTGGGATCAAAGAATTGTGCGTAATATGGTATCCCACCGATAACGCTGTAGACTTCAACCAATCGGATCAGGCTTGCTTCCGGGAAAAAACCTGCCATATCCATTAAGTTGAAAGGTTCCAGTTTCCATTGGCCTGTTCTCCGTCCGTAAAGAGGAGAACTAGCTCCCAGAACTTCGTTCTCCATCATTGACATGCTCGACCCATTAAGGATTAACACAATCTTATTATTATCTGCGAGGTACTCATCCCATCCCTTTTGAAAAATTGAAGTAATAGCTGGATCTGTGCTAATCAAATATGGAAACTCATCAATGATCAGGGCAAACTTTTCTGACCTCTTCTCCTTCAGATAAACAAAAACTTCTTGCCAGTCGGAAAAGGGTTTGATCATGAGAAGCGGATAATTGAAAAACTCAGCAATGGCCTCGGAAAGCTGGGAAAGCTGGTCTTTTTTGGAACTTTTTGTGGCCAAAAAATATATGGCAGGATACTGGGCACAAAACTCCTTGAGAAGATAGGTCTTTCCGACCCTTCTCCTACCCCACAGGACAAGGAACTGAGGACCTTTGTCGCAAAACTTGTCGATTATGAATCTTAGCTCTCGCTCTCTGTTGATCATGGGTAACCAAATTATTATAAATTACATACCAATCAATATTGCATGTGGGACGCAAAGTCAACCAGGAAATTATGGCAGGAAATTATGGCAAAACAAAACCCCGTCTCCATTTCGGGCCTCCGGCCCAGAGGGCTCGAAGAGCTTTCCGAGCCGTAGGCTTTACAAGCCAGAGGCCTACGCCTCGGAGAGAAGCGGGGTTTTGGCTAGCGGTTTTGTCTTGTTTTGAGCTACTTGTCCCGTTAAATGCTTGTGCATATTTGACCGGGGGGAGCTAAGTCAGCCCTGATTTCTATCCCAATAGCTGCGACACTCATTCAATTTCTTGCAGTATCACAATGTGTCGGCCAAGTCGCCAATCCATTTGACCCATGCGAGTTTGCCCTTCGCCGCATTATAGAGCCGCTTATCACCCGTCACAAAATCGACATTTCTCTTGTTGGCCAAGCACAAATACGACGCATCATAAACCGATCTTCGAAAGGAGCGTGCCAAAGACAAAACGTCAGCGTAGTCAGAAAAAGTATCCTGAAAAACGATCTCCAAGTCCAAAAAGGCACGAAAGGCGTCTCTTGTGACCCCTTCGGCAACACGTCCCATTCTTTCGGCCACAAGTAGGGCATTTAGGACCTCGTAAGGCAGGATAGTCGGAGCTAAGAGCGCTACTTCTTCAGCCACATGCTGTTCCAAAATGTTGTAAGCATGCTGCCCATATTCTTCATCCGGCAGATACCACTTCAAAATCACGCTTGCATCCAGAACCAATTCTTTCATCTCTTGTCTTCCAACTCTTTCTTTGAGAGCTCGTATACCTCTTGGGCGCTAATTCCTGCCAAATGATATGTGGCCCTCGCCTCACTAATCTTTGACAGCGCTTCGTTCTTTTTGCTTTTCTGGTATTCCTCATATGGAAGGATAATCGCCACAGGGCTTCCCCGGCGCAACACAATGATTCTATGTTTCTTTTCTTCGGAGGCCCTGATTATTTTCGTAAAATTCTTCTTTGCCTCTGTAACGGATACGGTCAGAATATCGCTCACGTTTTCCTCCAGACTATCAATGATGACCACATAAGCTAACCAGTTTCATAGACCATGTTAGATGGTCATTTGGCAAATGTCAATGGCAAATTGTATTTGTGCTCTTTCGTCAGTCGTGTCTGAAAAACCAACAAGAAAACCCCGTCTTCATTTCGGTCGCATGACCGACGATCAGAATTCACCACGGAGACACAGAGATAAGAATTTTTTGTTTGCCGGGAGACGGGGGCAAACGAAAAGCATCTGTCCCGCTTCCAGCGGGAGCAACGACCAAGGACTATTCCCCGAAGGGGCTGGACTTTTTCAATGCCGGTCTCCCGGCATTGAAAAAGGCTAAATCCTCAGCGTTCTGGCTGATATCTATCCCCTCAACTCCTGCACCACCAGTGGCGGGATGTGCGTCCGAGCAATAAAGCTCGTAATCCGGTTGGATCATACAAGGTCGAGACTCAACTTGATGGCCCGATTGACCTCTTCCATCCTTCCCCTGCTGAGTTGGCCAAGCCTTTTCTCAAGCCGACCTTTGTCGACGGTAAGAATCTGGCTTGTCTTGACAACCGAGGGAAGGTCCAACCCGCCTTCAGGAGGTTTGACTTTCACGTTCATGGGAAAGATTCTAACAGAACTCGAAATTGCTGCCACGATAGTGGTTGACGCTTTCTCATTGCCGATGTCGTTCTGAATCACAACCGCAGGCCTTTTTCCAGCCTGTTCGCTTCCTCTGGCCGGATTCCAATTAATCAGCCAAATTTCACCACGCCTGGGAATACCTTTCACGATAGTATCTCCCTTTGTGCGTCAAAAGAAAGCGCGGCAAATTCTTTGTCCTCCTTGGCCATTTCTGCATAACCCTTGGCCATTAGTTCTTCGGTTTTCTTCTTGAGCCACAGAGTAAATGCCTCCTGGGCCAGATGACTCTTGGCCATGCGATAGGTCTTTGAAGCTTTCTCCACAGCTTTCAGGGTCTCTGTATCAATGGTCACACTTATCTTGCTCTTGCTTCTCACTTTTTGACGCTCCTTTCATCGGATGTTTGGTAGTATCATATGTCGCCTACGCCGTCATGTCAACACCAATCTTTCTGGATCATCTCCCCTGCTTCCATTGGGGCCTGACCCCTGAAGTGAGAAACTCTCCTCCAGGGGTAAACCTCAAATCAAACCCCCGCCTCCCTTTTCGGGCCTCCGGCCTTGAGGGGCGCGCCTCACCCCTCTAACCCTTGCCGGTCACAAACCGCTTAAAGTTTCTGGGTTCTATGCCGATACGTACTGGAGAGCGGTAAAAGCCTAAGCCTGAAAGGGGGTGAAGAAAGCTCAAAGGCCGGAAGCATGGGGCACAGGGCCCAAACCTCAAACACCTAAATATGATGAACTGGTAAAAAGTCATCAAATGGACGGCAAAGAAAAAAGCTCCATATGCAAGGCGCGCGAATCTTGAGGAATGAGGCGTACTTTTCGTACGCCGCAATGACGAAAGATGCAGCGCAACACCGCAGATGGACTTTTTACGAAGCCGTCAAGTTTCCAGTTTCAAATTTCAAGTTTCAAAAAAAAAGGGCAGTGAAGCCCGAAAACACTTATCAAGGAGGAAATGAACTATGAGTCTACGAATTAACACCAATGTGGCCGCTCTTATGGCCCATTCGAACATGATCAAGAACGACAACAATTTGACGGCGTCGCTTCAAAGGCTGTCGTCAGGCCTTCGCATCAATAAGGCCGCAGATGACGCAGCGGGCATGGCCATTGCAGACGCATTGAGGTCGCAGGCAATGGGGCTTGGACAGGCCATCAGGAACGCCAGTGACGGCATCTCGGTGGTACAGACCGCTGACTCCGCACTGGCAGAGTCCATCAGCATCATCAATACTATCAAGACCAAGGCCATCCAGGCTGCACAGGATGGTCAGACCACTGATTCCCGAACGGCGATCCAGGCGGATATTACCAAGCTGCTGGAAGAGCTGGATATGATCGCCAAGACGACTGCTTTTAACAACCAGAAGCTTCTTTCCGGAACCTTCACCAACAAGTTGTTTCAGGTTGGCGCGTACTCTGGTGAGACAGTCAGCATCAATATCGGATCAGGAGAGTCAGGCAAGATAGGGCACGTAACCACTGGAGATCTGTCTGTAGCTGGTAACACCGCCGGAACGGTTGAACTCAGCATCTACAGCAGCACGCAAAATGCGAACTATCGGGTTCAGTCTATTCAAGTGGCTTATGACAACACAAAAGAGCACAGTATGGGTGCCCTTGCGGATGCAATTAACCAACTCAGTGACATCCTGGGTATATCGGCTAATGCCAATGTGGTGTCCACCACCACCGCCAGCATTGCAGCCGGTACTACGGATTCAGATTTTACGATCAATGGCGTGCAAATCGGCGCGGTTGATGTCCTGGCCAACGATTCAGACGCCTCACTTGTCAAGGCCATCAATGGCAAGACTTCCCAGCATGGAATAAGGGCAAGTGTGGATCCCGCTGGTCTTTTAACGCTGACTTCTACGGACAATAGGTCTCTGGAGGTTACTGCAACATCAATTACTAATAGCACCGGCGGTGTCTATGCAATCTTCAGGGAGACCGGAACAACTGGTACATCAGATCTTTCCACCCTTGGCGATGTGACGTTGAACCAGAACGGTTCCAGCGACATCATTATCACCAATGTCGGGGGCGGCAATGTCGTGTCCTTAACAACCGAAAGTGCCGGCCTGGAAATTGACGGTATCATGACCACAACCTTGGATTCTGTCGCTGCTTCCGGCTCTACGCTGACCGATAATTCGGTTTTGGAAGCGGGCTGGCGCACAGGCCAATCCTTGGTTGGAACCGCTTTTGACGGTAATATTGCAACCACAGAATCTTCCACCCTGACCTCTACATCAGTCCTGGGTACCGCCTCTGTGATAGGTGGCGGTACGATTTTTGGCGGCACCGCAACAGTTGATAGGGTTGCTGCCACCTCAGGAACCTACACCTTAAGAACCACATCGGTCCTGACAAGCGGTTCGATCTTAAACTCCGGCACCATTCTGGCTAATACTGTTCAGATTGCTGCAAAAAATCTTTCAGGAACCATTGACATGGCAGCCGGATCTACGCTGGTAACCGGTTCGATTTTGAATTCCGGTACGGATCTGGATAATGATGTAAAGATTGCTATAAAAGTTGTTTCAGGGGCAAACGACATTGTCATGGCA
>SDBU01009855.1_pt1 | contig 10667 bp, 11 predicted proteins | sample 2277071 | NCBI WGS metagenome assembly SDBU01 (sample SAMN10397929, study PRJNA504765) | marine sediment metagenome | isolation source: marine sediment core GS08_GC12, 126 cmbsf | place: Arctic Ocean: Gakkel Ridge, Loki's castle | collected 2008
ATCCCCTTCCAATTTAACAATTCGTAATTCGTAATTCGTAATTCGTAATTCGTTTAATCATTGTCTTTAGACCGGTGACTTTACATCTCACTGAGTTGTGACACAAACTGACAGTTTGCATTACGCTATTAAATTAAGTTTTTATGTCGTGGACTATGCGAAAAGTAAATCAGTAATATTAGTGCATTCGGTAATTGACAAAAAATATGAGAGGATAAGATGAAACGGGAAAATTTAATTTTAGAAAATCAAGCGACTATCGACACCGAGGAATCGACTGATTTAGCGATATCAGATTCCTTAAGCGATTTGCCATCACCGGAGATTAGCGCTTCCTTAATAAGTGAACAGGAAGTCCATCCTTTGATAGAAAAGCATACGCGCATCGGCAGACGACACACGAATGATATTGTAATACCGCGTTCGACTGTCTCGCGAACACACGCCGAAATCATCGTCGATGGAGATACGTATACTCTAAGGGATTTAAAAAGCAGCAATGGCGTTTATATCAACGGCGTCCGCATAGACACCGAAGAGCTTAAAAATAATGATAGAATTACTCTTGACCAGTATGGCAAAGTCAGCTTCCGATTTGAAATCGTCGAACAGTACACAGCCATTGATTCATCCAATCCTCGTGAACACTTCGAAAAAGCTATAGTATTGCAGCGTGCTGGACGCTTATCTAGCGCCATACAAGAATTTCTCGCTGCTATTCAGTGCGGCGAGAAATCAGCGCGTCCACATTTCAACCTCGCGGTCATCCGATTTCATAAGGGCGGCTACGAACAAGCAATTAAACATTATCAAGAAGGCATTGCAATTGAACCGGATAACATTGCCGCGCATGCAGACTTAGGAAAGCTCTACGAAATCACTGAGCAATGGGAGCAAGCGATTGAACACCTTAAACGCGCTTTAGAACTAAATCCCGAATATACAGTAGCACAACGGCGACTCACTAGAGTGCAGGAGGTGCAGCAAGCTTATCATGAATCAGATACGCAATTTCGTGAAGAAACTGAATTAGTACAAAGTACGTGTTCCAGCACACGCTTAGATGAACTGGCGCGAGATTTAGTGGTCGCGGCTGAAGTGCAGCAACGACTATTGCCACAACCTCCTGATATTCCAGATTTGGACATCGCCGTTCGTACTTTCCCCGCCCAAGGTGTATCGGGAGATTATTATGACTTCGTTTCCCGTGGCGGACAATTGTGGATTACCATCGGCGATGTGTCCGGCAAATCCATCGGAGGCGCGATATTAATGTCGGGCGCTCGGGCGAGCTTACGGACAAACATTAATCATGGATTGCCGTTAGCCGAAGTTATCGCCCAGGTGAACAAAACCATCGTTGAAGATACAGCACCGGAGAAATTTATCACGATGTTTCTTGGAGTCTTGGAGCTTTCTAATAAAACATTCAACTACTGCAACGCCGGACATAATCCGCCCATTTTGTTTTTAAAACAGTCCCGGCAATTGGATACCTTAGATGTCGGTGGGCTGTTAGTAGGCATGTTGCCCGACGCACCGTATGAAACAGCATCTATCACGCTAGAAGGTGGCGACGCGTTGTTGTTCTATACTGATGGGATTACCGAAGCTACAAACGATAAAGATGAACTCTTCGGCGAAGAACGATTGCGGCATTTATTTATAGCGAATGCTGATTTACACGCGCAATATGTCATTGACGCAATTTGTGAACGGGTGCAAGAATTTACCGGAGGCAGCTTTCAAGACGACGCTACACTTGTGGTCGTCAAGGTCGAGGAAGCTTAGTCATTAAAAAGATTACAGAAATTACCAGAAACCAAGTTTTTCACAAAAACTCGGTTTCTAACAAGGAGGATTATCATGACAAGAGAGGGACTTTTGATTTCAGCAATGCATGACATCACCATCTATGAACTCGGTAACATAGAGGAAGAACTTGAGCAATTAGAAGACTTGGTTGTAAAAAGAGACTTGTTGCGCGATTGGACACAGCATCCAGAAGGGTTAGAATTATTTAGGGAAGAATTAGCCGAGGCGGAAGCTGAGATAGCCCAAAATGTCGAAAGAAAAAAAATGATAGAGCGCCAACGCGACTGGTATCAAAGACGTCATGACTGGTTGGATAAAAAACTACAAATGTACCGCGATAATAACGAAAACGATTCTTCCGCCTTTTCGGAGACAGATGAGGTGCCTTTTTAATATAGAAAAGTCACGGAGCATAAAATATAAAGCATATTGAAAGAAGATAATCCTCTCAACTGCTCTCGCTGGATTGCCAAATCCAGCGGTGATTTGGCGTGGACTTGGCAATCCACGCCGAGCATAAGGGCGGTTGTATTTCTTGGAAAAACCTAAGAGCGTGTCTGAAAAGGTTGACAAAAGGTAATTAGTGTGATATACTGCTGTTCTGATGGAAAGAAAAACATATCCCAGTGATTTGAATAATACGGAATGGGAAATTCTTGAACCCTTGATACCTCCACCTAAACCTGATGGTAGACCACGCTCAGTCAACATGCGGGAAATTCTTAGTGAAGGAGAAACCATTTTGGTGCTTTCGCGTGGAAAACCCAAAGCAATTATCAAACCGGTTTCGGAGGAAATTCTGGATTTTGACGATGTCTCCTACCTTTACCATCGTCCTTACAATTAAGGCTCGGATAGAAGCGGCACATCAAGAACATCTTGAAGGCGAAGGCGAAGCGATTGACGATGTCATTCAGGAATTAAACAATGAATTTTAAAATCACCATCCTTCCTGCGGCAAAACGCGACCTCAAAAAACTGAAGCAACGTGGACTTGAGATAGCTCAAACCATCCAGCGGGTCCTTAGCGAGAATCCTCATCCGCATGCCAACAGAGTGAAACCGATTCGTGGTTTTCCCTATCCACTCTACGAATTGAAAGTTGCCAACTATCAAGTAATCTATACCATTTAGGTCAATGAGGTGACGGTCTATTTGGTAACCCATCGAAGAGACCTAGAACGGGGATTGAGAACACGGATGCGATAAATCATTTTATGTAATATTGAAATCACAAACATGAATGATAAACGAGAAAGGATAACTGTAAAAGCTGCTGTCATTGGCGCGTTATTGATTATCCCCAATAATTACTGGATGACGCAGATGGAAATGGTCTGGGGCGGGACGTATCCATCCGTTATCACACTGCTATTCAATGTTGTCTTTACCCTATTTCTGCTTATCATAATAAATTTTGCACTCAGAAGATTTCTCCCAAAATTCTCCCTGAACCGAAGCGATTTTCTGGTGATATACGTCATGTTGGCTGTTGGCTGTTCTTTGAATGGCACGGATGTGATGCAAACGCTAGTGTACATTGTTGGAACGGGGGATTGGTATGCGACGCCTGAAAATGAATGGAACGAATTGTTTGGGCAATACCTTCCCAATTGGCTGACAATCAGTGATAAAAAAATATTGAGTGGATTTTTTGAGGGAGAATCACCTTTTTACGCTTGGGAAACCGTAAGAGCATGGCTGACACCGATAGCAATGTGGTGTGGCTTCACGTTCGCCCTGGTTTGGGTGATGCTATGCATCAATGTCATTTTGCGCCGGCAGTGGATTGAATCGGAAAGGCTAGCTTATCCGATTGTAATTCTGCCTTTTGAGATGACGGAAAATGGAGGCGCATCAGGATTATTCAAGAACCGCACGATGTGGATTGGGTTTGCGATTGCAGCAGCTATTAACATTATCAATGGCATCAGTTATCTTTATCCGCAGATTCCGATGATTCCCGTCAAGCGTTATTGGATTTACAGATATTTTACCGATAAACCGTGGAATGCAATTTCCGGGTGGATGACAATTTCATTTTACCCATTTGTCATCGGACTGGGATTTCTGATGCCGCTTGATATGTCTCTTTCGGCGTGGTTTTTCTTTCTGTTCTGGCAATTTGAAAGGATTGTCGGGTCGATTTTGGGTTGGCGCAGCATGCCCGGTTTTCCCTATCCAGTAGAACAATTGGCTGGGATTTGGATGGGCTTGTTAGTTTTTGCTCTGTGGGCAGGTCGAAAACACTTTCGAGGGGTTTTTGCGAAAGTATTGTGGCTAAATTCGCAGATAGATGAATCCGATGAACCTATAAGCTATCGAACAGCGTTTTTAGGAATGATAGGCGGGATGGCATTTATCACGCTGTTTTGTTCCAAAGCAGGAATGTCGTTTTGGGCGATATTTGCCTACTTTGGCATTTATCTAGCTCTTTCTACGACGCTAGCAAGGATTCGCGCTGAACTCGGCCCGCCTGCGCATGATATGTACGGTTCAGGACCAGATTTGATTTTATATAACGTTTTGGGCACAAAGCGCATAGGTAAGAACAATCTGACAATCATGGCGCTGTTTTACTGGTTAAATCGAGAAGCATGTCGCAGCCACACCATGCCCCATCAATTGGAGGGTTTCAAACTCGCAGAACGCGGACATCTGAATACCCGTCGATTATCTGTGATGATGATGATAGCCGCGTTAGTTGGCATGATTTCAGCATTCTGGGTGGCTTTGCATCCCGCCTATAAACTCGGCGCGGGAATCCGTTTCGGAGGTCCTGCCCGGTGGTTCGCTTTGGAAGGATTTAGGCGTCTGGGAGGATGGACAAGTTATTCAACTGGAACCAACAATTTATCTTTAGGATTTATGAGTTTTGGATTCATTTTTACGCTCGCGCTTTTGTTGATGCGAATGAGATTTTTCTGGTGGCGACTGCATCCTGTCGGTTATGCAATTTCTACCTGGTGGGCAATCAATCAGATCTGGTTTCCCATCCTCATCGCGTTTGTCATCAAATCTCTCATATTCAGATACGCAGGTTTAAAAGCCTATCAAAAAGCTGTACCATTTTTCTTGGGGCTTATCCTTGGAGAATTTATAGCCGGCGGCTTTTGGAGTATCCTGGGAATTATATTGGGACGGCGTATGTATGCATTTTGGGTCTGAAGATACACAATAGATTCGTATTTTTCACTTTACACAAACCACTTTTGATGATAAAATAAAACCAAGAAATAGCTTTACCCTAATCTTTTTCCTAATCCTCATAAGGAGGTTACAAATAATGAATACAAAAGATTTCCTAATGGTATTACCCAGAATTTCCATCTCATTAATTTTGTGTGCGTTGCTTTTTGCACCCATTGCTTCCTTAAAGGCGGAGGAATGGGCTTTTATAGACCTAAAACCCTATGCTAACTCAAAGATTGTGGATACTCAGTGGTGGACTGGCAACGCAGGTGCATCTGACCTTGAAGAACTTCTGGAGATAGCGAAGGATGGGCATGAGTTTGAAGGGCTAGGTGACGAGATGGTACAATTCAAAGTTGCAGATGCTAACCTACGAATTTTTGGCACTAATGCGGCGGCAAATCCCAAAAAGATTGAAGGGATTAAAGTAGAAATGGCGGCTGAAACCGTTTATTTCCTTCACATGACAGGCTGGGAAGCAGCAGGCGCTCCAAGCTATAAGTTTGTCATGAACTATGACGGTGGAAGCAGTGAAGAGCTTCTCATTGAAAGCCATTTTAACTCGGATGATTGGTGTCACATTCCTGCACAACTTCCGGATGAAAATTCGGCACAGATATGGACGGAACCGGGGGCAACATGCGGTACTGTTTCAGTCATCGCAACAAAGTGGGAGAACCCCAACTCTTCCAAGCGCATTAAAACATATAGACTTTGTTTCACTGGAAACAGGAGCCGTTCCAGGACTCTTTGCCATCACATTAGGCGGAGCATTAGCGGCAGTTTCCCCAGGCGGGAAGTTAGCTGTGACATGGGCAAACTTGAAATATCCATAACCCAAGTCGCGACCTAATAAATTTTGACTGTCAGATGGGGTAATGAAATTTTTGGAACGCCGCCTTCAGGTAGCCGAATTTCCGAATGTAGCCGAATTCGCAAGAATTCGGAAATTCGGCTACATTCGTGATTATACCGCTAAAAAGCGGCGTCCCGATTACCCGTTTCCATCGTCAAAATTCGTAATCAAGAGGATAATAATGGACAAACTTAAATTCGCCTACGAAACCAGGTTAGACAAAATAACACCAGAACAGATTCAAATGTACTTCGACTAAGGAGAGATGCAGCAATGTCACCATTAGCTTTAAATATTGAAACTTCAGCGGAGATTTTGAATATCGCGCCTGAAGGCCTTCGTCAAGCTATTGATGAAAAGGAAATCACCGCGACAAAAATTGGAGATGAATGGCGTATTTCCATCTTTATTCTGTCAGAATTGCTATCGGTAACTCCAGATGAACTCCTTGAGTATTTGGAGGATTTTTATCTTGCTAAAAAAATAGAAGAGGTGGATTTGGATGAAAGTTATTCGCCAGAGGAAGGGCAGAGTATTTATGAACAATATCTCAACGAGGAAGAATAAATGTGGCGAATTATTCATAAAAAACAATTCTACCGTGAACTAGCTCGTTTACCCAAAGAGGTGAGACGACGTATAGAAGAAATCGCTTTTGGAGACTATATCAAACATGACCCATTCCTTAATGGACGAGTTCAAAAATTGAAAGGATATCGTGAATATTACAAAATTAGAATTGGGAATTACCGGGTAGGATTGAAACTTAATAGGGAAAAGAGAATAATTGAATTTTGCCGTGTTTTGCATAGGAGAGATATATACCGTCAATTTCCTTAACTTAACTTTGGGGAGCGGGACTGCTTTTGCAGATTAAGATTACAATTTAAAAAATTTGAAGGAGAAACAATATGTCAAAATTAAATATTGCTTTAATTGGTGCTGGAAGGCGTGGAGCGGGCGCGCATTTGCCCGTTATCACGAAGTTGACCGATGTATACAATCTGGTCGCTATCTGCGACATGGATGAGGAAACGGCGAAGAGCACCTCAGAAAAATATGGCGTCAACGCTTACACCAACGTCAGAGATTTAGTCAAACATGAAGATTTAGATGTAGTTGACATCACTGTGCCCGGCAGCGCGCATCATGCGGTTGCTTGCTTTGCCGCCGATGCTGGAATTAATATCGTCTGTGAAACGCCGATTGCCGTCACACTTCCATTGTCAGATATGATGATTGAGGCAGCGAAGAAGAATAACGTGAAGTTGGAAGTTGCCGAAAATTACTATCGCGCGCCGCGAGAACGGTTTATGTCGAAAGTCATTGATGCGGGCGTTATCGGAAAAGTCGCTCGCATTTACCGTATTTTTTACGAAGGCGGCTATCACGGCATGAGCATGTTGAGAATCCGCGCTGGCGGTGAGCCGGTATCCATTCTCGGTATCACGCAAAGTTCCGAGGTTATCCCCATCATTGACCGAATGAAACGTCATCATACCAGTGAAAACTGGTCGTTGGGATTCCTCGAATTCGACAGCGGCGCTACGGCATTGATGACGTATTCCAACGTCATCCACGCTCGTTCGCTGGGACGCGGGCAAAATGGCATTTCGCAAATTGACGGCAGCAAAGGCACTATCGTCGGCGAGACGATTTACGTTGTTCCTTCTGAAGATTTGGAAAGCGGCGCGCAGGGGAAACCCTATTCCCCACAACGGACGACAATTGATGTCGATGGCGTTAAGGTCGTAGAGAAAATCTTCGTGGAACTGCCTGACCAAACGGTTGTGTGGGAAAATCCGCTGAAAAATTATCCCTTGAGTGAAGGGCAAATCCCTGTTGCAGACGAACTGCTTAGCATCGCCAATGCTGTGCTCAACAACACAGAACCCGAATACGGCGCGCTCGCTGGCAGACAAGACCAGGAGATGAACATCGCGATGAGCGAATCCGCTCTGCGCAGCCGAGAAACAATTACGTTCCCTCTCACAGACGTAACGCAAGCGGAACAGAATACCCACGCGCGGCTGAAAGAGCAATACGGCTGTGACCCCGAAGATGTGGAAAAACTGGTCGATACATTCTTCCCAAGACGATAAGCAAATTACGAATCACGAGTTACGAATTACGAATTGTTAAAGCTTTCTTCCGTGGCTTAAATTGGAAGGGGATTTGAACAAAAAGACGCCGTTGCGAGGAACGAAGCAATCTCACCCCCTCCATCCCTCACCAATTTCGGTAGATTACGGATTTACGAATGGTTCGAGTGGAGATGAATTGCCTACTTCATACTTTATACTTCAGATTAGTTTGCTTCACTGCGTTCGCAACTCCTCGCAACGGTGCCTGCCGTATTCATGCGTGCAGAGGTTCAAATTGCTGATAATCATTTTCGCGGGCGTGCTCCGCGCAAGGGCGCGATTCCAAGTTGTGTGTAATACACATCATACCCACACTCGTAACACAGGTATTTGGAACACCACTCCAATCAAAGACCATATACATGCCATGACATATTCGCCCAGCACCAATCCCAAGAAAAACGGTACAGCGCGACGGTAGGCTTTGAGTCCACCGAAGCGGAGAATTATCGCTTTAATCGCCCATCCTATAAGCACGGCGCACCAGATGTACACAATGCCGCCCCAGGTGTTGCTTCCCAGCGCGTAGCCTGCCGGATGAAACGGCCACCATATAAATCTGCGGCGGAGGATAGTTAGCAAAAGAGTCACAACAGCACCCACGCCAATGGCACTCGTGGCGGGAATGTCTGTGGATGCTGGATGTCTCAACCAACGTTGAAGTGGAAGAAAACTTTCTCGCCCAAGACTCATTACAATTCCCGAAGAGCGATTTGCGCCACCATAGCGATAGAGTACATGCAGATGTAACCAAAAACATGCGATAATGCCGACAATGATAGCTAACACCATGGCAGGGATGAATCGACGCCGGTCAATGTCAGCGCGTTCGGCGATTTTGAATGCTTCCAATTGATTGGGCATCGGATGGGCGCGGTTGCACCGATTGAACGCGTAAAGGAAGGAAAGAATAGTCAGATTGGCTTTTCCAATGCGACGCGTACCGAGTGTCGCCACCAAAATTTGCCGCGGGTTGACAAAAACCATACCGTGTACTGGCGGGCCAATCTCGGCGCGGACGCGCGCGATGCCGAATGCCATAACCAAATAGACAGCTAGAAAACCACTGACAATACCGAGTGACATACCCGCCCTGTAGCAGAATATACACAAGAAAATAATTCCGCCGGAAGTGCCCAACAAAGCTGTGCGATAACGCATCGGTTCCTGCGCATCAAAATCGCTTTTTTTCCATACAGCGCGCCACATCTGCCCCAGATGCCTTTTAGTCGCCCACAACGCCAGTATGCCCAACGCTAGCCATGACCCAGCGGCTTGTTCGTTGATGTACGGCGCTCCGGGCAGACCGCGTAAGCCGATGGCAGCGGCGGCGATATTCTGCGATTTGGAAAAGAGATGGAAAAACCAGCATGAAAACGATAGGTCGAGTGGGACAAAGAAGGTGAGTCCGATAACAAAGGGATAAAACGAGACGGTCGTCCATCCGATGGCGTTCCACGGTTTTTTGGTGAAATAATGTCCGATTTGAGTACGCCTCAATTCGATATGTGGCAGGTCAGGAAAGAAAAAATGTAGTCCGTTCAGAAGGTCGAGACCAAATGCTAACGCAAAACCCACCCATAAACCCCTCTGTCGGAACAACCGCGCGCGCGGCATCGTCATCTCCAACGGCAGTTGAATGATGGGATAGCTGAGTTTTTCCTGTTCCGTCCACGGTTTCCGGATAAGGACATTCAAGCATAAGAGCGTCCACCACAAAACTAAAATAAACGCGCCCCATGCCGCCAGCGGCTTCAACCAGCCCCAAACAAACTTGCTCAGATAGAATGTTGTATCGCCATCAAAATATCCGCGGAGTACGTCGATATCGTGCACAGTAAGCCATTGAGGAATATATCGACCAAACAATTCTTGCCATTCGTTTTCGGGCGTCGCAAACCAAATTGGATATGAGAGTATTCCCATCAGATACCCAATGAGACTATGTTCTATCAGTGTGCAGAGCATCACCACCATTATGTAGATGACCAGCAATTCCTGCTGGTTCAGCGCGGCGCGCGCAGACCACCGTTGTAGCAGAATGTTCAGCAGCGTTAAGACAAAAAGGGTGAAAACCGCATTTAGAAAAAGCGATGCCAGCGTGAAATGAAGCCCGTACCACACTTCGTTGGTCAACACCAGCCAATAGGTGTTGGCGACGACAACGATAATACCGATAATTATTGCTTTGGGGGTGACGCCGCGGCGAGATGAATATTCCATTGATTTCGTATTAAAAACTTCCTTTATTTTGGTAGTGACTGCAAAAATCAAAGTAAGCAGCAACTTTTGCTGACACTTTTAATTTCACTTCTGTAGAAAATTGTAGCAGATGGTTGGGATGAAGTCAACCCAAAATTTATTAGCGCGTGCGATTGCACCGCCCACAAATTATACGCTATTGCCCATTACATTTCTTTTGGTTTTTTCATCTCAGTATGGTATACTTGTTGTATTCAAATGGTAAAGTCAATCACCCCTCCTGATTTTCAATGACTCTATAGAAATCCCCCTGACCCCCTTTTCAAAGGGGGGAATCATAGAGCCATCCAAATCAGAATGGGCTTGTGAGGTGACTCACAAGAGTAATTGGTTGATTAGCCTGAGTGTCAATTTTGACACTACGTTGGTTTAGTTATGACACCTACGGATGCTCCTCA
>SDBU01009856.1_pt1 | contig 10664 bp, 8 predicted proteins | sample 2277071 | NCBI WGS metagenome assembly SDBU01 (sample SAMN10397929, study PRJNA504765) | marine sediment metagenome | isolation source: marine sediment core GS08_GC12, 126 cmbsf | place: Arctic Ocean: Gakkel Ridge, Loki's castle | collected 2008
CCCATTATCGGCGATTTCAAAAGCTGGATTAAGAATGCCCAAAAAAAGGCGAGTTAATAAGAGAAAACCTAAAAAGCGCATATTAATCCTCTGTGAGGGTGGAGAGACCGAGCCGAATTATTTCAATGGCCTGAAACGCGATAAAACCCAGCGGAACCGATTGGCGGCATTGAGAATCGAAGTATATGACTCGAATAAAATTACCGCCAAGGAATTGGTTATTGAGGCCAAACATTTAAAAACAATCGCCAGGCAAGAAAAAAATCCGTATGACGATGTTTGGGTGGTCATAGACAGAGATGGTTATACGAAACATCCGCATGCCTTTGACCAGGCCAGATCCAACAATATAAACATTGCCTTTTCAAGCATTTCTTTCGAGTTCTGGATTTTGCTGCATTATGCCTATACGACCAGACCCTTTTCTACGGCAGACGATCTGATTCGTTACCTGAGATCCCGATATATGGCTGATTACGACAAAACTGATGACAACTATTCAAAACTAAAAGAACTAACGACTAACGCCATCCAGCATGCAGTTAGAGCAAGAGAATATTTTCAGAATGACCTTGACAGGGGTACAAGAATCTATGAATTAAACCCCTACACGGATGTCGATATTTTGGTTGATAAGCTTTTAAAATTAGATTGAATCTTCGGCTGGAGGACGTTCGCCGAAAATAAAACAAGAATTTTATGATTTGATGGGCGTTTTTACGACGCTATTATTGTTTATCGATTTCAGCTTTCTCTGTCATCGCTATGTCAAGATTCTCATTTACAAGAGCCCATCTCTCCGGAAATTTTTTCTCGGTGTATACACTCAGGGCCGCTTCATAGCACACAATCGCTTGCTGCAAATTCTGGCCCCGGTCGCCTGTGGGAAGTTCGCTGTAAGCAGCTCCAAGGTTGCTCTGCGTTGTGGCCCAATCAATGGGAAAGTCGCGCTCGGTGTATACCCTAAGGGCCGCTGCATAGCACGCGATCGCTCGCTGCAAATTCTGGCCCCGGTCGCCTGTGGGAAGTTGACCATTGGCATTTCCCAGGTTATTCTGCGTTGTGGCCCAGGCAATGGGAAAGTCGCGTTCGGTTCTAACCCTCAGCGCCGCTTCAAAGCACGAAATCGCTCGCTGCAAATTCTGGCCCCGGTCGCCTGTGGGAAGTTGACCATAGGCAGCTCCAAGGTTGTTCTGCGTTGTGGCCCACCAGATGGGAATGTCGCGCTCGGTTCTAACCCTCAACGCCGCTTCAAAGCACTCAATCGCTTGCTGCAAATTCTCGCCCCGGTCGCCTGTGGGAAGTTCGCTGTAGGCAGCTCCAAGGTTGTTCTGCGTTGTGGCCCAGGCAATGGGAAAGTCGCGCTCGGTTCTAACCCTAAGGGCCGCTTCAAAGCACGAAATCGCTCGCTGCAAATTCTCGCCCCGGTCGCCTATGGGAAGTTGACCATAGGCATTTCCAAGGTTGTTCTGAGTCATGGCCCAGGCAGTGGGAAAGTCGCGCTCGGTTCTAACCCTCAGCGCCGCTTCATAGCACGTAATCGCTTGCTGCAAATTCTCGCCCCGGTCGCCCGTGGGAAGATCATTATAGGCAATTCCAAGGTTGTTCTGACAAGCGGCAGTTAGTTCCTGATCTTTTAATTTTTGGGATGATGCAAGAGCGATACCCGCTCTACGTACATTTTCCTGATAAAACCCGAGAAATCTGAGAAATTCATTAAAATAAAAAGAATAATAAACAACTATAGAATTTTCACCAGCTGATGCCGCCCAATCCATTCCGGCCCGGATGTTGTCAAGATCGATATTGACTCTATCAATGGCCTGTCGGGGCTCAGGCCCTTGCAAGCCTTTGTTTTCTTTAGAGACCAAAGACAGATAATATTCCGCATGCCGCTTTTTGGATGGCGATGTTTTATCAGCGTAAGTATTTTGCAGGTAATTTTTAATCGTGGGGAGAAAAAAGTACCGAGGTTCCCCAAGAACCTCGGTCTGGTTTAACAAATTCCGCTCTCTTAACCTGCGCAACATGGAAAGAGTCTCTTTCATTTCTGATATTTTTTCGGCTGCCTCCCGGAAAAATCCTCCGGCGAATACAGAAAGCGCAACGGCAAAATCAAGCTCCGATTCTGATAAATGTTCGAAGGTATAATCTAAACAAGCCTGCATGGATGCGTGGCGTTCTGCATCTATACCCGACGAACCCATATTTCTCAAAATCTCGTCCCGGCGCTCCCTCAGGTCCTTGACAAGGCTGTCAGGTGTGCTGACTTGCACCCACGAACCGACTAGCTCAATCGCAAGCGGAATACCGTCGGTAAGCTGCAATATCTCGGCGATTTTATTTGCGTTTTCTTTTGTAATCTTCCATTGCTCTTTAAGTTCGGATCTTGCTTGGAACAGTTTGAAACTGTCCATAGCTTTAAGCCCTTTCAAACTTATATTGGTTTGCTCTGGAAAAAGCATTGGATTCAGATGAATCTCCTTTTCAACACCGTGAATGCGAAGCGGATTTTGGGTTGTGGTAAAAACTTTTAAATCCGGACAAGCCTTTAGCAGATCATATACGAATTTTGCAGTTGAATCAGGGGCGGTTTCACAGTTATCCAGAATAAGAAGCGCGGAAGCTTCCTTAAATTCAGCAATCAGCGCTTCTTTAATCCCTCCGTGGCCGGTCACATCAACGTCAAACGCCGCTGTAAGCGTTTCCAGAACAATATGCTCATTATCCTCCTTTACCTGCTCCAGTGATGCAAATCCGATATCGTGATACCTCAGATCAGTATCTTTTAACCTTAACGCAACTTCCACTGCGATACGGGTTTTGCCTAATCCGCCGATTGAAACAAGGGATACTATCGGATTCTCTATCAGCTCTTTGATTATTTGGTTTATATCCTCGACATCTTCCAAATTTTTGACCAGCTCAATTACCTTTGTAACATTCGCATCGGAAATCGGCTTCGCCGAAAATGAGACACAATCCCTGAACTTATCGCCTAATTCTTCCCAGCTCATCGGGTTCTCGGGGTCGCCTTTGGCGAAATCCATGCGCTTGGTATGGATTCTGTTTCCGGTTAAATGCATCTCCATGATTATGGGCTCAGACGCCCTTTGCACGGTGAGTTCTGGCATAAACTGGAGGTCAACTTTTCCATCGCAGTCTAATCCCGCCTCAGCGAGTTGAGTCAGTAGAGCATCAATTTTTTGCATGCCCAGGTCAACAATTCTGTCTTTTAGTGGCTCGGGCAAAGGGACAAGACCGAAGCTAATGCTGGTTACTTCCACCTTGAGTTTGCCCTCTTCGATGCTGACATGCGTTTTTAGCTTAATAGTAACCTTAAACCTGTCATAGATAACACTTCTGGCCTCAGTCAGCACGTTGTTATCTGGCTGGAAGTCTATATTGACACTTTCTATTTCGAGCGGGATATCCTCCGGAATCTCGGTTTGGGCTAGCAATTTTGCTGCCTGGTCGTTAGCTTCTGTTTCGCTGAAGACCATAGTTACCTCTTTGCTTTCACCTGTAGCGCAGACATCGGCTATAGCTTTTTGGAGGCTGTCTATTTTCTGCTCGAAGCTCGGGGGTAATGGCTCAGGTGATGGTTTGCTTTCTGCTTCTGGTGTGACTTGTGGGGGTAGCTCTGCTGGGGAGGGCTTATTAGAGAAAGAATAAACGACACCGCCTAAGATCAGCGCCACTGCCACAATGGTGCCTATAATGATTGGACGGCTTTTCATGAGTTCCTTAACTTCAGATATCCCTTCATGGCATATTTCAAGCTAGAAGTAGTAGCGCTCTCTTTTTCTGAAGAAATAGCCGGCTATGAGACCGAGGATTAAGCCACCAAGGTGGGCTTGCCAGGCTATGTTGGGGAAGAAAGAGACGATAATGTAGCCCCCAATTACGGCTAGCCATAGTGGAGCTGGTATCATAAAGAACACGAGTACTCTCAACTTGGGTCTCATCACGGCAAGTACTCCACCTAAAGCAAAGATAGCTCCAGATGCACCAACAGCTATATGAAAAGGTGGCGCCAGAAGTATGAATAGAATGCCGCCGAGTATGCCACCGCCAAAATACACCAGCAGAAACTTTCTATCCCCAATCGATCTGGACAAGAATGTGCCGAAGAAATAGAGGGTCAGCATGTTAGCCAGGATATGCCCGAAGCCTCCATGGATAAACATGCTGGTCACTATGGTCCATGGCCGGGATATAAAGCTTGCTGGTTGCAGCCCAAAGAATCTGTAGATAAGCCCCGGAGCTATAAAGGTGATTATAAACAGCAGGAAGTTTACACCAATAATGACCCATATAGGTGTTAGTTTGAAACCCTGGTAGCTTCTGTATGCCATTACCTCTCCACCCTGTGTTTTGCATTGTGTCTTTCATGTGCAGGCTCTCGTGTTTCTCCTACTATAATAGCTGTTAAGCGCTGGCTTTGGCAAGGAGCACTTTCAGATTCCATGCTTTCCGTTGTCGGGATACCATGAAACTGCTATGATTGACTTGATAATATTAGCAAAGCTGGGCTTTTAATGACCATTATCAAGACTGAAAACCTGACCAAGAGATTCAAAGACATATTAGCGGTAGATGACGTAAATTTAGAGGTCGGAGAAGGTGAGTGCCTCGGACTGCTGGGGCCTAACGGGGCAGGCAAGACATCTCTCATCAGGATGATAACTGCTGTCTCACCTCCTGACAAAGGTGATATATGGGTGATGGGCAAAGACTTAAGGACTCACTCTCGGCAGGTGAAGGCTGTTTTAGGGGTAGTCCCACAGCTGGATAATCTTGACGAGGACCTGACGGTGCTTCAGAATCTAATTACCTTTGCCCGATACTTCGACATACCAAAGGATGAGGCACGCCGGCGCAGTATGGAGGTCTTAAGCCTTTTTCATCTCGAAGATAGGTGTAATAGCCACATTAGAGAGCTCTCAGGAGGGATGAAACGGCGACTGCTCATAGCCAGGGGCTTGATTAATATGCCCCGGATTTTAATTCTTGATGAGCCGACACTAGGTCTTGACCCTCAGGCTAAATATTTGGTCTGGCACAAGCTGGCCGAGCTGAAGTCTCAGGGCGTTACCCAGCTTCTGTGTACCCAGAATATGGAGGAGGCGACTGTCCTCTGTGACCGGGTGGCAATAATGCATCTGGGTAAAATCCTGAGCCTTGGTGCTCCCCAGGAGCTCATTTCCAGATATGTGGGAAGCGATGTATGGGAAATTGAGGTCAACTCAGATGAAAAAGATAACACTGTCAGGGAATTGGAAAGTCGCGGGCTTGACTTTGAGGATACCGGGGATAAGATTCAGGTCTTTCACCTTGAGTCTGATGAAGCTATCAGAGGATTAGCGGGTTTTCCGGAAAAGGTGAGGCAAAGGCCAGCTACGTTGGAGGATGTCTTCTTGAGGCTTACGGGGAGGTCTTTAGTTGAATGAACCCTTCTCTGCGTCTTAGAGTATGGCAGTGTGACCGAGATGTCTTTTTACGACTCACCGAGGGGTTATTATGAGACCCTTCTCCTGGCGTTTTATCAGGGTGTGGCAGCGTAATCGAGACGTCTTCTTCAAGCTGTGGCACTCAGAGGCACCTGGCTTTGTGGCTGAACCTATCATTATTCTGCTGGCTATGGGCTATGGTCTCGGCGCATATATTGGCTTTGTTGATGGTCAGCAGTATATTGAATTTATCGCACCGGGCATCATCGCCAGCTATGCTATGTTCAGTGCTAGTTTTGAGTGTACTTATGGCACTTTCATTCGCATGGAGTATCAAAGGACTTATGATGCTATTATCGTCACTCCACTGAACGTTGAGGACATTACCGCCGGGGAAATCTTCTGGGGAGCTACACGCTCGCTTCTAACTGGCACTGCCATCCTGGTCATTGCGGCGGCTTTCCAACTGGTGCATTCACCCTGGGCGCTGCTTATACCGGCTCTTTCTTTCCTGGAAGGCATATTGTTTGCCTCTATTGCCGTCCTCTTTACATCTATTGTCCCGGCTATTTACAGCTTTAACTACTATTTCACTCTGTTTATAACACCAATGTTCTTCTTCAGCGGGGTCTTCTTTCCCCTGTCCTCTTTTCCTGAGATAGTGCAGACTCTGAGCTGGATAGTGCCGTTGACACCAGTGGTTCAGCTAACCAGGGCGCTGATTAATGGAGAATTTCAGCTCGACCTTCTCTGGGCGCTTGCCCTTATCATTATTTTAGCGCTCCTGTTCTTCTCCGTATCATTAGTTACCATGAGGCGGCGTCTAACTGTATGAAAAGGCTCAACCCCCCGTTGAAACTATGGGAGCATTTCTCTGGTCAACCGCCTGAGGCGATGAATCAGGTCAGGGTCAAACGTGGTGTCCACCATGAATTTTTTATGAAGAGGTAAAGGCTTTATTTTGATTGGCAGCCTTGCTATCGACTCGTTGTAAGTTATGTCAGCCAAATATTGGAGGTTCACTACATCCTCGAGGTTGTATCGGATAAGAGTGTCAAGCGCTGCTCTGTTCCCCCGTTGATATTCACGCCACAGCAGGATGGCAAGGAAGCCGTTTACGTCCTTCAAGGTGCCCTCTCGCTCAATACCCAGCCGGGACTCTATCGCTTTCAAACCGCCCCGGTAGCCTAACTTCCTCAGCGGATAGAGAAGGTCAATATGCGCCTGGCGGGGTGGAAACTCCCCAAGAGCCCCTCGTATAAAAGGGATATCAAACCGCTTGCCATTGAAGGTAACTATTAGAGAATATTTTTTAATCTCCTGGGCAAAGTCCTCCAGGTTGATGCCTCTTATGAAGACCTTGGTATCCTGTCCATCGAAGAGCCCGATAATTGTGATAACATCGGTGCCGTAGTATAGACCAGTAGTCTCGATATCCAAGAAGGCAACCTTTTCGCTGAACTCAGGGTACAGCCGCCATAGCTCACTGGAAGGCAATTGCACTTCGAAATGGCGGGCATGCTCTGAAGCAAGCGCCTCGATTGACTCTTGCAGGTGCTCGGCAAGCCTGTCGCGAATACCCCAGGGCACAGGACAACGCGCGCTATTATTAAAATAGTCTTCCCAGGAAAGAAAACCCTGTGCCCAGAGCTTGTGCTCAGTTGCATATCCAATGCCGGGCACATGCAGGAAGGTATGTCTTAACACGTCAGTGCCTATCTCCTCTCTATGAGGACGTCCTTACAATTGTATGCCTCTGTCAATGGGGTGTCAATCGCCCCCGCCTGCTCTTGACATCGCATACAGGCTACGCATACAATTACTGGTCAGCCCGCGAGAATTCCTACAGGGGGTACAATGTCCAGCAGAGTCCGTGTGGTGCCTGCAATCTTAACTGATGACCCCAAGGCTCTGGAGGCCATGGTGCGCCAGGCAGAGGCCTTCACTGACCGGGTACAGTTTGACATTATGGATGGCCGGTTCGTGCCCTCCCGAAGCATAAACTGTGAGCACCTGGCTGGTCTTCCTATGAAGCTGGGTTGGGAGGCACACCTCATGATACAGCACCCGGAAGATTATCTGGAAGACTTCCGGCAGGCGGGGGCACAGAAGATAGTCTTCCACTATGAGGCTGTGCCTGTACCACGAGATGTCATCTCTCTGGTCAGGGAACTCGGCTTGGAGGTGGGGCTGGCTGTCAACCCTGAAACCCCTGTCTCTGCCATGCTCTCTTTGGCCGGCGAGGTAGACAGTGTGCTCTTCCTCTCAGTTAATCCCGGCTTTTACGGCAGCAAGTTCATGCCTGAAGTCTTGGACAAGGTGGTAGAACTCCGTAGCGCCCGGCCTGGTGTGGAGATAGGTATCGATGGTGGCATAAAGGAGGGCAATATTGTCCAGGTTGCCGAGGCTGGGACTGATGTTATCTATGTGGGTAGCGCCATATTCATGCAGCCGCAGCCCGGCGAGAGCTTTCGCCATCTCCAGGCCCTGGTTAAGTAAAGCTCACGCACAGCGCTCAATTAATATGTGTCGTGCTACCGTGCCAGCAGTTGCACCTTCTTTTCCTCGATGTTCGCCAGCAATTTCTCAAAAGAGTCGGCGAATGCCTTAACCCCTTCAACGAGCAGCTTTGCCGTAACCTGCCTCATGCTGATGCCGGCGGCAGCTATAGCCTCCATGGTTTGCTTGGCTTCGGGCACATCGCGCTCCAGAGTCTCTTCCACGTTACCGTGTTCCAGGAGGGCGGTGAGTGTCATCGGTGGAATAGTGTTGACGGTATCCGGCCCAATAAGCGGCTCCACGTATAACAGGTCGCTGTAGGCCGGGTTCTTGGTACTGGTGCTTGCCCAGACAGGACGTTGCACGCGAGCACCTCTGGCCTGCAACGCAGCGAAACGCTCACTGTTGAAAGTGGTTTTGAATGCCTGGTAAGCCAGCTTGGCACTGGTGACGGCAGCCTTGCCCAGTAGTCCCTTCAGCTCTTTGTGTCCCTGCTGGATATGCTCCTCCAGCAGTATGTCCACGGCTGTATCCATCCGGCTGACGAAGAAGGATGCCACGGATGCAACATGACTTAAATCCTTGCCGGTCTGTGCCATCTCCTCCAGCCCCGCAATATACGCCTCCATTACCTGCTGATACATAACCAGGGAAAAGATAAGGGTAGCATTGACGTTGATGCCTTTGCCTATAAGATGACGGATAGCGGGTATGCCCTCGGGTGTGGCTGGTACCTTGATAAGGATATTAGGACGATCCAGGGCAGCAAAAAGCCGTCTGGCCTCTGAAATTGTGCTCTCCGTATCATAGGCCAGTAAAGGGTTTACCTCCAGGGAGACATAGCCGTCGGCGCCAGCGGTATGAGTATAAATAGGGCGCAGCAGGTCTGCCGCGGCGCGGATGTCTTCTATCACCAGGGCTTCATAGCTCTCCTCAACATTCTTGCCTGCACGAGCCAATGCCAGCAAAGCTTTGTCGTAGTCAGCACTCCCGACTATAGCCTTCTCAAAAATGGTTGGATTAGAGGTCACGCCACTGATTCCCAGGTCTACGAGCCGCTGGAATTCACCGGAGCTGAGCATGTCGCGGCGGATGTAGTCAAGCCAGATAGATTGGCCGATGCGCTGAACCTCTCTGATGGGATTCGTCATTATTTTGTTTCTCCTTTGGTCTGGTGTCTATTCTACCCTCTGCACCTTGAGAAGGTTTGTAGTACCCAGGATGCCTGGTGGAATGCCGGCGGTGATAATTATGAGGTCGCCCTTCCTGGCTGCCCCTGTCTCAAGACTCAGCTTTACACCCTGGGCGAAAAGCTGGTCCACCGTGGCTGGTTCGGCCACCTCATAGGGATAAACTCCGTGGGAGAGGAGAAGCCTCCTCATCTCATATGGGTTTGGGGTGGTAGCCAGAATAGGTGCCCTGGGGCGGTATTTGGCTACCCGTCTGGCAGTGCTCCCCGAGGTGGTAAAGGCCACGATTGCCACTGCCCCCAGTTGCTGGGCGATATGGCAGGCAGCATAACTTATAGCGTCATCGGTCTGAGGCTCGAGGTCTGCCCCCTTATCCAGAAGAATCTTGGTGTAGGGTAGGGCTGACTCTGTTTCCAGGGCGATTTGTGCCATCATTTTCACCGTCTCTACAGGATAGCGGCCTATGGCAGTCTCGCCTGAGAGCATGATGGCATCGGTGCCGTCGAAGATAGAGTTAGATACATCTGCTACCTCGGCGCGGGTGGGGAAGGGGGAATTCATCATGGACTCCAGCATCTGGGTAGCGGTGATGACAGGCTTTCCTGCCTGGTTACATTTCTTGATGATTTCCTTCTGGGCTAGCGGGACTTTCTCCGGGGGGATTTCCACTCCAAGGTCACCGCGAGCTACCATGAGACCATCGGCCAGTGCCAGTATTTCTTGGAGGTTCTCCCACGCCTCCCACTTCTCTATCTTGGCTATAATTGGGATGTCTGCCTTTCTCTCATTTAGAAACCTCCTCATCCGTAGCACATTATCAGCCTCTGTAACGAAGGAGAGCGCGACGAAATCTATGCCTTGTTCCAGACCGAAGACGAGGTCTCCAATGTCCTTATCTGTGAAGGAGGATATATTCAGATTTACCCCTGGCACATTGATGCCCTTCTCCCATCCGAGGATACCCCCTACAATGACCGAGCACTTTATATCTGTGGCAGTGGTGTCCACCACTGCCAGCTTAATTGCCCCGTCGCCCAGAAAAATGACATCGCCCGGATTCACACGCTCGGGTAGTATGGGCAGGTTTACGCTTACCCGGTGCTCATCACCGGGGGCCTTTTTGGTGGTGAGGGTGAAGTTTGTGCCTTCTCTGAGCTGGACTTCCTTCTCCTCGTAGTTCGGTTCCTCGAACATGCCGACAACATGATTCAGAAGAAAGGGCCTCGGATGCCGAAGATCCGAGGCGTTCACCGAAGGGCGATAGTCAAGGGCGCTGAGGCGAACCGAGATGCTCTGTATGAGCAGTGGGAAGCCTGCCACTGATAGCAGAGGACTCCGATGGCTACGGCTAGTACGAGACATCCAGCTTATGAGGTGATGTTGCGGGGCAGTAAGCTCCAAGGAATAGTAAGGCGCCTGACAGCGTCAGGGCTGCTTGCAAAAGAGGGGGATCGTCTACGTCTGCTCTCTGATTGGGCAGAGGTGAGAAGTCAGGCTAAGCGTGATCTTTACATACTGGCGC
>SDBU01009857.1_pt1 | contig 10664 bp, 12 predicted proteins | sample 2277071 | NCBI WGS metagenome assembly SDBU01 (sample SAMN10397929, study PRJNA504765) | marine sediment metagenome | isolation source: marine sediment core GS08_GC12, 126 cmbsf | place: Arctic Ocean: Gakkel Ridge, Loki's castle | collected 2008
GTCCACCGTAGCTCTAAGAGCGTAGGTGGGAAGCAGCGGGGAATTTAACCAGCTCTTCTCGCCTGCCTATGCCGTAGCGAAACTACGGCTTCGCGCAGGCAGGTCCGCCGTAGTCGTATGCGAAGGCGGATTAAAAGTTTACTTTCCGGAATCAATATTGCTATCGGCTTGCTATTTGTTAAAAAAACGATTTTTAGGTAATCCGGTATTGTATCCTAAGGTCGGTTCCGGACCCTTTTTCCTAGGTAATCCTCGGTGGTCTGCAGAGGCTGATTAAACAAAGAAATCACCGCAATAAAAGATTATCTGAAATTAGAATCCAATATTAAATGTCTTTATGAAGATAAAACCAAACGATTAGAAAATAATCAGATCTTCGATAAGGCCTGCTCAATATCCTCCAGAATATCTTCCGGATCTTCGATTCCCACAGATAGTCGTACCAGACCGTCGGTCAGACCGCGTGCTATCCGTTCTTCGTAGGGTACCTCGGCGTGGGTCATGCTGGCTGGATGAGTAATCATCGTTTCTACAGCGCCCAGGCTTTCCGCCAGTGAACAGAGACAGACACTGTTCATAACCATCTTGCCGGCCGGGATCCCACCTTTTAGTTCAAAGGATATCATCCCGCTGAATCCTCCCATTTGCTGGCAGGCAATTGAATATTGTGGATGGGAAGGTAAACCAGGATAATTGACCAGCTTTACCTTAGGATGCTGCTCCAGGTATTCAGCCACTTTCTGAGCACTGCTGCTGTGGCGTTCCATCCGCAGATGCAGGGTTTTTACGCCCAGTAAAGTAAGCCAGCAATCGAATGGACTGGGAACTGCGCCAATTGTCTTCTGAACAAATTTAAGTTTTTCATAAATCTCTTCATTATTGGTAATTACAATTCCACCGATGATCTGGTTATGACCACTGATATATTTGGTGGTACTGTGGATGACCATATCAGCCCCAAATTCTAATGGCCGCAAATAAACCGGGGTGGCAAAAGTAGAATCCACTACATAGAAGAGGTCGTTCTGCCGGGCTATTTTCCCCATGCGATTCAGATCAGTGATTTTCAATAATGGATTGGTAGGGGTCTCAATCCACAGCATTCTGGTTTCCGGGCGCAGGGCGCCTGATACCCTTTCCGGATCCGATGTGTCAACATAGCTGAAATGGAGGTTATATTGGGTAAGAATATCGTTGAAATGCCGTGATACACCACCATAAACGTCGTCCGAACAGATAATATGATCGCCGGCTTTCAACAGCTTGGTACAACTATCCACAGTCGCCATTCCACTGGCAAAACAGATTCCATATTTGCCACCTTCAATTGCGGCCAGATTTTCCTCCAGCAACTGTCTGGTGGGATTCGCTGAGCGGGTATAATCAAAACCCTTGTCATGACCAATTTCTTCCAGGGTGTATGTGGAAGTCTGGTAAATGGGCGGTACGATCGCCCCGGTCGTGGGATCAGGTTCGATACCAGCCCGTACTATTTTAGTTTCAAATCTCATATAGTTACCTGTGTATTAAAATATTCCGGTAAACAAATTACGGGTTAACCAGGGAATAATTTGTTCTATTATACCCATCCGTTTCATAGTCTTCGTTTCACGATTTTAGCAAAAAGGAGGCTAAAACAGCCTCCTTTGTCGATCGATTTCTGACTGGTACTTTGGGTTCCTTATCCAGGTACCCAAAGGGGACCCTGAATGGATAATCAGTTTTTATGCTGGTCAGGGACCAGCTGTAACTACTGCTACACAAACCCGCCAGTCAGGTTGAAAATACGTCAGTTTGTTGATCCAAACCTGGTGCATCCGGTGCAACAGGTGCTATCGTGAGTTGTCCCGGGGGGATGCCTTTTGTACGTAGCGACGTTATGGCATTTGCTGACTGTTATTACGTTACGTTAGGTATTACCAACTCCGCCGTTTTGGTTTGGATTTTTCATCCCGGGGGCGAGCTTGATTGACTTTGATATTTCTGCCTTTGATCTCACTTTCATCCAAAGCCTTAATTGCTTTTTCTCCATCGGCCTGATTTTCCATCTCGACAAACCCAAAACCTTTAGAATTACCGGTATATCTGTCTTTGATTATATTTACACTAACAACAGAACCATGTTCTTCGAACAGCTTCTGAAGTTCATCCTCTGTCACGTCAAAAGACAGATTTCCTACATAAATATTCATTAATATTCCTCGTACACGTGCGTTGATCAATTGACACTATCGAATAACCACACGCTCAAACTAATCGATAGAGTTTTGCCACTTGTTGGCAAGATTTTCAAGACACCTAACGATATTCATGTTGCCTTTGCCGGCCGGTAAAACATTAGTATTGTTTTATTGCAATCCCGGTCAACAACGAGGAATGAGTATGTTAGGTGTACAAACATCAGCTCAAAAGCGTGAATTTATGAATGGAAAGATAAACATCGGAATTGATTCGGCCAAGGATAAACACCTGATCAGGATAATTGATTTAATTAAACTCCCAATAGAATCCCCCGACTCAATCGGTGCCTAGCGCAACCTGAGTTGCCAGTCTGCCGCCAGGCAGGCAAGCTGACGCTCCGTCAGTTGCTAACTCTTATTACGTTTAGATGTGCTAAACATTATTTAACTAATAGAATTTTCTTTGTTTCGTACAAGGATTCAGATTCTAGAATAATGATATATATACCACTGGGTTTATCATTTGCATACCAAATAAAAGAATATTTTCCAGATTCTTGATATGATTTGAATAATGTTTCCATTAGCTCACCTCTAATATTGTATATGGATAATTCATAATTGTCGTTTTCAGGTATCACAAAATCTATCTTAGTAATTGGATTGAATGGATTTGGATAAGAGTTTAAAAAAGAAAATTTAATTGGGTTTTCAGAAACAGTCTCAACTCCAAGTCCATTTATTGTAATATATGTCGTATTAGGTAACAGTCCATAATTATCTACTACGCCAACTATTTCATGATACCCTGGATCAATAGGATAGTCATGTGTCCAATGCCAAACATGGATAGAATCCGGGAGAATAGTAAGATATGAGAATATAGCCGCACCATCTAATTGCCATTGACCATCAATTGAATAATTCCATTGGAGTGCTGAACCCCATTCTAAAAACAACGTATCTCCAGTTGTATTATATCCTGAAACAAATATTTCTACGGGTTCATTATATGAATACTGTTCTTTATCTGTATAAACGCTCACATCTAGTTGGGATAAGCCAATTGATACAAAAATAATGATTTGAAGAATATATTTCATTTCGCTCCTCTTTTCATTTTAGCACATCTAACGAGATAGCTCTGCGGTCCCGTACACGCAGTGTCGGGATCCGTAGCAGCGCGAGTTAGGTTTTACTTTATTAATATACATTTCTTTGTTTGACTCACATCGCCAATCTTAATTGCATAAAAATAGATACCGGAAGCAATATCCGCGGGGTGCCAGCTAACCTCGTAAAAACCAGGTTCCTGATGATCACTAAAAATTTCCTCGAGCAGCTGTCCATTAATATTCCATACAGCAATACTGACATTGGATGCCAAATTCAAGGTGTAACTGATCTTAGTGACTGAATTAAAAGGATTTGGATAATTCTGGAATAACTCGAATGTCTGGAGCAGTGTATTATTATGGGTAACTGACCCATAAATAAGTTCATAAGGCGCTTGAGCCCACCAAATTTCATTACCGTTTATGCTTTCATGTATCCAAAATACTGATATGATGCCATAATTAGGAAAGTAACAAATTGCAGGGTGCTTATCATTACCGGGTACGTTTGATATGTTAATAATCTCACTCGAGTTAAAGAAGGGCACCTGTATCATTCCAAATATTTCATCATTGCCAGGGAGTGAGTCAGAATCAAAAACCAGCAAGTAGTCGTATAAAGTATCACGTATCGGAATCCCGAAGGTAAATCGCATGGGATTGTAGTAATTTGTGATTTCATTACTAGTGAGATTGAATTCCTCAGAAATACTATATGTAGTATAGCTTATTTTCCAAATTGAGTCCACAAATGTTTCGAAGCACAGGTTATATTCTGGTCCAAATCTCGGATTACGGTTGAGTTCGGCATTGGATAAGGTGCTAAAACTTGACTCACCGTCATGTTCCCTCCATTCCCACGACAGAATTTTAGTCGAGTCTAGGAAATGTTTCTCGTATACGACCTGTGTAAAAGCCGACCAACTATCTGAAGGTGTAATTGCTGGATTGTCGCAAAATACACTATCGATTAATACCGGATTGAATCCAGAGGTATCTGCATTGGAAGAGGGAAGTATTTGCATATATAATCGACCACTACTCGTCCAGGCGACTCGGTGATGACCTGTAGATATTTTTACTGGCCCAGTCAAATCTTCAGCGATGATTTCAGTGTCAGTCCAGTAATCTTGGTAGTAGCGGCTGTAATTAAGTCTCCATGTTTCGCCTGTCTGTTCGGACCATACCAGTTGGTTCATTCGTATTGAGGGACTGGCGAGTCGATTAGTGATTGACTGAAGGATTACGGCTGAATCAGGTTCAGGAAAAATCTGCTGTGAATAGAGTGTATAGATACTGTCAGAGTAGTTTATCCATACCAGGTGTGCGATATCATAGCACTCAGCTGTTATACTGAAATCGGAGTTGTCCCCCGGCATTTGAATGAGCGGGGCCGCATCAAAAAGCTCTGCTTTTAAAATTGTAGAATAAATGAAAATCTGGCAAAAAATCAGCAAACTAATTTTAATTGAGCTAACGAACTTCATGTATTTGCCCTTTAACAAACTAATAAACCTAACGAAAAAAGTAACCGGGGGACGGCGTGTTCATTCCACTAACTTTTATTGTTTCACGAATCTTCATTTTTTGCTCAAATCTCAAAATCACGCTACCAGATTAAGCCGTCCGGTGGAGTGGGGGTTAGGTAGCGAATTATTGTTCAACCCTACCGAATGTGCCATAGGTTTTCATCCACGCATTACCCCACAGAAATGAACCCATTGGAATAGTTGGAATATATGATGTGTCTCCATCCATCACTATCATATTATCACCGCTAATCACAGCCAAATGAAGACTGTCATTATCCAACCAATATTTCACACCAGTTGGTTCATCTGAATTTTCATTGTGGAAAAAGATTGTGTCATTTGATATTTCATACAAACCTGAATAAAGAGTATCACTTGCCCATCCAACATAAATATTATCGTCTTCAACTATAAAGGTACGACTTGGTGGCATTATTGTAACTTCAAAAGTTTCCTCCGAAAATTCTATTGTTGAAGTTTCATCTATTTCGGGGCAATATTCTTCCCAACCAATAATTACACAATCTGAAATATTTGTCCACGAAAACGACTCTGCCCATTTTCCAATTAATGGGTTTTCTTCGATTGGTTGAGTTCCTTCATTATCGCAAGTGCTAAAGAGTAGTACAATAATGGTTGTTAATAATAAGTGTTTCATTGCATTCTAAACTTTCTTTCCGCTACCTAACGGTGAGCATAACCAGCTCCGGCATTTAACCAACATAAATTAAAGAAGTTATTGAGCATCTATAAACCCCAAAACCTTCAAAAATCCACAGCTTTAGGCGTCTGGTTGATGCATGGTTATGTTGCTTATTGCGTCCAATCGTTCCAACCACAGTTTTTACATTTAATAAAATAATATAATTCATCCCTAGAATAATCAGTAGCAGATGATTTTTCCAATTCTTTGTTTCCGCATACCGGGCATCGAGCCAAACCAAATATTGGGTCAGTCTTATCAGATATAACTGATTTATATTTTTCAATAATTGATTCATCGAACAAGTCTTTCCAAGAGTCACCATAAATTTCAGAGTAGAATGCAATGTCTAATATCTCCCAAGGATTGGGGACAAGTATGTTTAATTTATATAAGTCAATATTCCAAACCGCAAATCTTACCGATAATGTTTCACCATTCCTTTCGGATTCGGTTTGTTTATAAATTAAGGTAGAATTATCACTAAACTTTTCCAAGAGTTTATTTTCCATGTTATCGCACAATTCTACATAATTTGTATCAATATGTTGTACTTCCATATATTGAGATATATTTACGCTAAGCGAAATAATAATCGGTTCTAATTTTATTTCAGGCGGTTTGCAAAAATTATTAACGAATGAAACAATCTCATTCAAGTTCAATTGTCCATTATTAATTGCTATTCCAATCTGTGATAAAAGTTTTTCGTTTTGCGAATGTTGAAGCATTTTTTCAAACAATGATTCTATGTTTTGGACTTTGTCTTTCCATAATTCTAAATAATAGCGAAGAGAACTTTCTGAAAAAAATTTCGAGGATTTTCTATTATTACAATTATGATGGGTGGGAACTAAATTGTAAAAGGAGTTTAAATTAAAATTGGTATTAAGATTTAATGTTTCTTTTATTCTATTTAATTCTTGTTCAGAAGTATTCTGTGGGACAATATGGTCAATTTCTAAATCGTGAAAAAGGATAAGTTCGGTACAGTAAAAACAACGCTTTTTATTACTATTCCATAAAACAGTTCTAACGATTATATCATTTTTATTTATAGTCATAATTTATTTCATATTGCAACATAACGGAAAAACTCACTGCACGTGAGACTTTCACTTTCGTACTTTTATTGAACAAATTTACCCTCAATTTTCTTCCGTTCCTCAAATCCATGCTACTTGCTTCTCACGTCCGGTGGAGTGTTTGTTATGTGCCTTTCATATTATGACCCAATGATACAGATATTTTTCATCATTTGTGCCAAGGCGGATTGCAATTAAATTTCTCGTAGTAGATTCCCTTGATTCGACGCTCAACTTCTGTTGGGAGATCCAAATGATTTTCATCATATGTCACACACCATTTAATTTCTATTTCAGAGATATCCTCGGATATCATTTGATTTGGAAACGCCTTTTTCCTTCTCACCTTCCCAAATTTTGGATGATAGCCATTAACTAAACGGTCTTTCATACCCCCTAACCCAGATTTCCTGGTTTTCAGAACTCCATCTTTCATTTGTCCACTCGAGCCAATGTATAATAAATTTTTCGTATTATGACTCACATCATAGATTAAATAGACTCCGCTGTACTTGACCGGAGCAGTGCATTGAATCTGTAAGTTTTGGTTAGGTTTAAATTTAAAACAACCACAATTACCATAACTATTTAAGATTGACTCAAACATTTTGTATTCTTGCCTCTAAATTGGAGCTTATAAATTACTGTGCACATAACGAGGTAGCTCTGCGGCGTGATGAACTAACATTTTCTTTGCTCTAAACTTCATTTCGTCTTTCCGACTTCATTGTTAATGCCACACAAGTTTGACGTGTGAAGCAGTGTATGATAGATCAATCGTATTGATACAAGATTTCTTTTATAATTTATGACAAATTTATACATACTACATGGCCGTATTTAAGTCAACGGAAAAACCTGCCGTACGGAGTTCTCTAGCCAGTAATACACGCCAAGCACCAGCTGTGTCAAGTGGGATGTAGACTACACCAAGGATATCAGTAGGCAGCTCAACCTCACCTTTATGCAAGGCACATACACGACTACGACTTAACTTTGCCACAAAATATCCCAACTCAAGTATTACGTTTTGGCGCGCTCTTTGATTTAATTTCTTCTGCGTTGATGCTGAGGCGCCAACATCATCTGGCGATAGTACGACTACAGCATAGTCCACATCTGAATAATATTCAAGTTTCTCAATAATCGTACGTCCAGCACTAGCTTGTTCGTGTAAAATAATAGCTTCAATTCCTAATTTTTCTAAAAATCTGGCTACCGACTCACGGGCTCCTTCGTCATGTCCATGTACTATAAATGCTTTCCCAATTAAAGGTGGTGGTGTATTATCACTTGATATTTTTATTAAAGAAACAGATTGACTTTCAGGAATAAGTTCTAAACGCTCTTTTATGGAATCGAGTCTATGTATTTTCTCATCAATATCTTTATGCAAATCCTTAACATCTTCCGGCAAATTAGGTTGTCCCCCAGCAAAGACTACCCCAATAAAACTTGAATATTCTTCAGAAATACTATAATTGCCAAAAATACGATTTAATAGTTCTGCATTGTAGTCAGACCATTTATAGTAATCTTTACGGTTTGTTTCCAATTGGTCCCATGAAATTATCTGACGATTAAGTAATTCCTTCCCTTTTTCAATCCGATTACCTATCTTGGAATAAGCATCAGATCTCGAAACTAATAATTCTAGTGTATTTGTTGGGGATTGATTAGTATCATATTTTATAGGAATTTTTGTCATCTCTTTATTCCTTGATTGCTCTTGTAAACTCTATGCCTAACGAATATGATTTTATCTGTGATACTCACTCTGGAATTTACCCTTGAGAAATAGTGTTGCGAGCATTGGGGATAAAACCTTGTTGGACAGAACCGGACTAAGTTTAAATAATCCACAGTCCAAATTTATTATTTGCTATGGGGATTGTAAATCAAATAATGGCTACGTCTCAAATCGGGACTTTCCATTTAGGCTGGTTTTACCACCGGGATGGCCAATAACAACCTCCTTCGACGGTAATTTCATTTGTCTTATTCTACCTTTTGTATACTTTCAGAATTCTGAAGCCCCCTAGAGCTCCTTTTGGGAATCCTTGAGATCGATTTATTCTGGCAGGAACGACCTTTTATTATTGTTTGTTTTATATCAGTTTGTCCCTTTTAACAGCCTCGTCATTTCAATCTCCTTAAAAGTCAGCCCTAAGTTCTTGTTTTATAGATTATTCATCAGGCAGAAAATAGATTCTACTTCTTATCGGCACACCTTGAGCCTCATATCCCTCCCCCTTTACAAAGAACCAAGTTTCAGATCTATGGTCTGACAACACTAATGAAATGAACAATCCAAATATTTGACCAGATTTTTCTTCCTTTTCTTCGTCTGAGGCTAATAGTAAATGGTTACTACATTCACGGTATATTGGAAATAGAGGACTGTAGGTCCAATCAAAGCCGCTTCCCAACCATCCGGATGGTTGCACCCGTTCACGTTTTAATAAAACTGCGTCAAATCGCTCATTAATCCACTCGATAATCCCTTCGGTTTCTTCGGGTGTTATCTCTCGAGTATATAAGTTCCACTCTGGAAGGGCTTTTCTAGGTATTGCTTGGACTTCTTTCTGCTTTAATGCATCGAAGATCATAATTTCCTCCTTTAGCAATCTAAATAACGGTTTAACCCTCCGGGCGCAATTTGACCGGCTGTTAGTTTGTTGCTAGACAGTTTCTGTTTCAATATCTTCATTTCAGCTATTTGTGCTACCTGCTTTCGACGTCCGTAGCAGTGTGTGTTGGGGCTAAATGCAAAAGATTTATTTTACAGGAACCCATATCTCGATTTTCTCTGGTACAGATGAATGATCCAGTACATTACAATACTTCTCAATATCATAAGGGTATGCTATCGAAAACCCATTTTCTGGGATAAACTTCTGATATAAGTACATCAGTACTTCATCAATACCATCTACTCCTCCAATTACTCCTTGCACAACATATTTACTTCTTGGTATAACTTTTGACATCATCCTAATAGGAACAGTAAAATCCTCCTCTCTCATCATACAGGCCATATACGTCATTTCGAATGTTTTTGGAAATGCTGGATGGTATAATTGCAATCCATAAATATCCTTATTTATCCTAGAAATTGATGCTTCATCTGCTACTGCACCAAAGTATTCCCATGCTTTATGAAATGATGTTATTTCTGGATTCCCATATACTGCAACACCCATTAATTCAATTGGACCTATTTCTTCAATTCTAGTTTCATTTTTCATGGTTTCCTCCATTTAGGCCCAATGGCGAAGTTGAGTGGAATGGCTGGAGCGGTGGTTATGGGCCATACAACCCAAGGATAAAAAGTTTCAAAATGTCACCAGGTGACAGGGTTTCAACATTATTGGTCTTGGTCGCTACTGGCGAAGACTTAGCCATGTCCAGATTGCTCCTAGTAAATCCACAGCAGCAAATAAAAGCAACATGGGCTGAGCCATATCTAGCAACACAAACGCTACGAAAAATAGTATGACTGAACCTCGTGCATAGACTGTTATTCGAATGAAATCGGTTAATTCATTTTGCGATGCATGGATATAGTAATAAGCCAAAAACAGAAGTAACATTGCCATGACTCTGATCCATGGTTCACTCGTTTCTGGAAATCCAAATAGCCTAAGTGCTAAATTGGGCAAAATCAAGAACCCAAGTCCTATGACAATAAGATAAATTGCGAAAACAAATAAGCTCCTAGCTGCCTTACTCATGTCATTCTCTCCTTTTGAATAATTGTTTTTAACCGGACGATATTCCATGTAAATACGTCATCCCCGAGCCTGTCTGTGGAAAATACAGTAATATTATTTTTTTCATTTAAACCCACCTGTTTTGTAATTTTCCTCCAGTTTTGATTATCCTCTTTATATTGATTAATATAACTTAGAAAAGTAATATGAATAAACCCAAATTACTCGACCAATTCCGAAATCTCATACGTACCAAACACTACAGCATAAGGACGGAAAGCAGTTATGTCGATTGGGTAAAAAGATTTATTCTTTTTCATAATAAACAACATCCGG
>SDBU01009858.1_pt1 | contig 10662 bp, 10 predicted proteins | sample 2277071 | NCBI WGS metagenome assembly SDBU01 (sample SAMN10397929, study PRJNA504765) | marine sediment metagenome | isolation source: marine sediment core GS08_GC12, 126 cmbsf | place: Arctic Ocean: Gakkel Ridge, Loki's castle | collected 2008
TATTAGCGCATTCGATGACAGTCAAATTAAGGAAGTTCTCAACCTGCTCACAAGTCAAGAGGCGCTGTACATCATGCCGGTGGGCAGAAAGTAAACCGTCCGACAAACATCGGATCGCACTTTTCATCTAATTGTTCAATATCGATAAAAAAGGTGCGCTAACTTACACGCCTGAGGGCGATGCGTGGAATAGTGGAGCAAAAAAGGAATAATTGTAGTACTTTACAAAGTTATTACTACATTTCCCTTTTTGTGTCCTTTTTCGACATACCTGTGAGCCTCGGCGGTTTCACTCAACGGATAGCGTCTATCAATGACAGATTTTATCTTTCCCGCCTCAATAAGCTCTTTGAGGAAAATTAGGTCTTTGGTACTGGGTTTTATCATTATGAATATTGCCTTTTTGCTGCCTATCTTTAAAGTCCATAACATTTGAAGAAGAAGTGGCAGCGTAGGGGAAGTTGAAAGATAGACCCCTTTTTGACTTAGCGAGCCTTTACAACGTGAAAACGAATTCTTGATTTTTCCTACCGCGTCAAAAATAATATCATAGGTCTGACCGGTTTTGGTAAAATCCTCCTTGGTATAATCAATTACCTTATCGGCACCAAGAGATTGCACCAATTCTAAATTCGTGGTACTACATACCCCGGTAGCTTCCGCCCCAAAGTATTTGGCAAGCTGCACCGCAAAGGTACCTACTCCTCCGGAAGCTGCATTGATAAGAACTTTTTGCCCACTCTGAATATTTCCTTTCCTAAGGAATTGCAATGCGGTAAGTGCCCCAAAAGGGACGGCGGCGGCTTCCTCATAGGTCATATTGGCCGGTTTAACTATTATTCCAGCATTCTCAGGTAAAGCAATGTACTCGGCATGAGCACTACCACGTGTTGGTTCATAAACTTCTCCAAAAACTTGGTCACCCTTCTTAAATAGTTTTACATCTTTGCCTACTGCTTCAATTTCCCCGGCTAGCTCAAATCCCAATATACGGAATTTTGTTTTTGGTCTTATGAGACCAAACATGATTCTTGCAAGAAATGGGTCCAAGAAACCGAGTTCAGCCTTTCGCGCTTGCCAGTCCATTGACGATACCGTTGTAGCATATACTTTTACCAGTATTTCATTGTCTTTAGGACTAGGTTTTTCCACTTCTTTTAGTTCCAGAACATCCGGGGATCCGTATTTTGTATAGACAATCGCTTTCATAAGTTTCCTCCAAGATTACTTTGACTTGGTGATTTTAAGTAGTCTTTTTGATTACGGCAATTATACATCTGTTTTTCAGGAATCAACAATGTATAACCATTTTGGAGGAGAAACAAAAATGAAGTTCAGAATTTAATGCAAAAAAGGAACGATATAATATTGGCAAAGTGGATGCAGATCTGACTCCAGAACGATTGAAGCAGTTTATAAATATCGCTGACCCGACTTGGGTTAACGCTCAGTTGGCAAAGTACACCATACCTTTAACCCGAGGGTTCTCTTCTCAAGCAATAATTCCTTCTTCTTTGAGACATACGGTGACTATATTGTGAACCAGGATCACAGATTTAGGATAGCTGCTTCGCTTGAGCGCCCTGAAGGTGGGATATCCATTAACTGGAATCTTCGTGAGTCTAAGAATATCCTTCTCACTGTAAGAACGGTAGGCAGACAGAACCTCATTTCTCATAGCCTCAAGATGTTGAATACAGGAACTCAGATGGCTTAGGATATTCTCGCTACCTTCCTTCACCTCTCCATGAGCTGGCAGAAATAGTTCCACTATTCCAGCCTTAGTCAACTCACTCATCATTTCCAGGCTCGAGATGCAATCCTTTACGGAGCTAGATATAAACACGGGATTCCCAAACCAATCAGCATCACTCGAAAAAAGAGCCTTTTTCTCCGGCCAGAATAACGATACTGAACAAGGGCTATGTCCCGGTGTGGCTAAGATCACCTTGTCACCGAGTCTCCAGCCTTTGACTTCGATGCCGCCAAGCTTCACTGTCTGAATATCCTCTTCCCTAAGGGGTTCAGGTTGAGTAGAGCCGTTTACCGGAGGTGGCCAAGGAAGGGCGCCTACCCTGCTGAATACCTTGGCTGCCAAACTCGAGGATACTTTGTCCAGGATCACTACGGGGTATAAGAGCAGGCTGTATGGAGTGAAAACCGACAAATAAAAATTGTAGTATTCCTTTGATTCTTCGAGCTTACTTCTGAAAAATGAGACTGGTTCGTTAATAATTCTTCCATTCCTGAAGCCGGTCTCATGAACATAAATATGGGTCTCCTCAGCTCCTATCACATCGCTCAAGTAGAAGTTATTAGCGTGGTCTATATGGGAGTGCCCGGCAATAAGAAAGGCTCTCCTCCATTCTGCTTTGTCCTCTCTTCTTTTATGGATGTATGCTTTGATCCTCTTTGCTATCTCGTTACCACAAGAGGGATCAAAGAGTACCACCTCTTGTCCATCCTCCAGAAAGTAAGCATTACTGACCATAGGCCTTAGCATGAGATTGCGTGAGACCCTTCCCTCGAAGAAGACTATGTCGTCCCTGACCTTCATAGCTCCACCTCCAACACTACTAATTCTACAATGCTAAAGTGATTCCACATGACGTGATTATAACCTAGTCATTATTTGTGCAATTGTCAATACCATTTCGTAAGATCTTCTGCAATACAGCAAGAAAGGGCTTGACATTCCAGTTACTGGAAAGTGTATGGTAGTTATAGACAAGGTTAGAGGAAGGAAGGTGAACTATGAAAGCAGGATTGACTATTGGAGAGCTAGCAGGTGAGCTCCAGCTAAATCCTAAGACAATCAGATATTATGAAGAGGTTGGATTGTTGCCGGAACCACGACGAAGTGAGTCCGGCTATAGGCTTTATTCCTCATACGAGATAGAGCGTCTGCGACTAGTCAAAAGGGCAAAGCTCCTTGGGTTATCTTTGGTAGAGATAAAGGAAATTGTGGAATACGCCATTAACAGACGCTGTGATGTAATGGAAGACCGCCTGCTCTCATTGGTTGAAGCAAATCTTGGTGAAATCGATCAGAAGATAGATGACCTTATTGCTTTTAGGGATAACCTGCGGCAATATCACAGTGAGCTCTCAAACAGATTGACATCTGAAACTCGTGAAGATTGGAGGACACCAACCTCTACTTCGTGCCAATGCATTGGCGAGGAAGTGGACAGCTTTAGAAAGTAAAAACCCTTAATACCTGAACAAGCCTTTTCTGGGCCCAGGGAAGGTTACCATTATAAAGAAGGAGGTAATAGCAATGGCAGACAAGAGCAAGAAAGAACCTAAAGCCACAGCTCCTCAAAAAGAGTGTGGTTGCGGTTGTCTTCCTGCGAAGAAATAGTTCAAGGGGACAAAGAAGGAGAGGAATCGAGGGCGCCCTCGGTCCCTTCCTCTTGATATTTAACAAATGGCAGTACTGTTACATGTGGGATAAAAAGGAACGTATTTCCCCCAAATGGACGGGGAGATCAGGAGTAAACCTAATTTGCATCTCCCCGAAAACCTATTTAGACGTAGAAACGCTAGCGGCAAAAGGCTAGCGTTTCTATTTATTGTCATTGGTGGAGATGGGGGAGGCCCCATCTCTCTCAGCCCCAAAATCAGTTCTCAAAAATCTAATTAGAAGGAGGGCCTTTTGGCCATTTATTCCCCCTTTCTAAGTCCTTATACTAACACTGTATCTGGACTAGTTTTTGGGGGCAGGTCACAGTCCTGTCACTATCCTCCTGAAGGTATCCGGAGTTATGGTGGTCCGCGTGTACAGCTCTATGGTGGTATTGACTATTATAGACGCGCCAACCAAGAAATTGCTGTTATAGTGCAGATTGAGCATATTGACGCCGTTAACAGAGTCGATGAAATACTCTCGGTAGACGGATTGACGCATTCCTCATAGGACCAGCTGACCTCGCAGTTTCATTGAGGCCTGAACCATCGTTGGACCATACCGATGGAGAATTGGTCACTTATCTTTGACTTCGCGTGGTCATAATAGATATAATTAGAGCATATACTAACTCCAACAGTTCATGAATCATTAGAAAGGGGCTTCTGTGACAACAGTAACATTTTCTCAAAAGAGAACAAAACAAGAGTTCGTTTTTGATCCCAAACACAAGAATCCGGTTAGTGAAAGAACAACCAAACTCCGCGATACATTGATTACAATAACGCCCAAGATTTGTTCGGAGCGTGCCTGCCTTCTAACCCAGTCGATGAAGGAAACTGAAGGTCAGCCTATAGTTATCAGAAGGGCTAGAGGCTTGGAGAAAATATTAGATGAAATGTCTATCTTTATTCGCCCCGGAGAATTAATTGTAGGAAATCAAGCCACTGAGCCACGGGCAGCACCCGTGTTTCCAGAGTTTGCTGTGCAGTTTCTCATTGATGAGCTGAATGGAGAACCGATAAGACCTGAAAAAAGACCAGGAGACAGGTTTTTAGTTAGCGAAGAAGACGAGACTAATATAAGGGAAATTGCCGAGTGGTGGCAGGGTAGAACAGTCCAGGATTACAAAATGAAACTCTTGCCCGATGATGTGCTTAAGGCATGTTTTGAACAGAAGGCATTTGTACTAAACCAAGGGGATTCCGGTGGAAACGGACACTTTATAGTTGATTACGTTAAAGTCCTGAACATGGGTCTATTAGGTATCATCAAAGAAGCGGAAGAAGAACTAAGAAATTTGAAAGTTTGGGAAACACAAGATTTTGAAAAACAGTACTTTCTCAAGTCAGCACTTATCACCCTCAAGGCAGTGGTCGATTACGCTAAGAGGTTCAGTATGTTGGCGAATGAATTAAGCGAAAAGGAAGAAGACCCCGTAAGGAAACTCGAATTGGAACAGATTGCCAAGCATTGCGATTGGGTACCTGCAAATCCTGCTAGGACATTTTGGGAGGCAATGCAGTCACTTTGGTTTATACACCTGATTATTCAAATTGAATCAAATGGCCATTCTATGTCATTTGGCAGATTTGACCAATATATGTATCCACTTTATCAGCAAGACATGTCTACTGGCAGAATTACACAGGATGAAGCGCTTGAGTTGATTGAATGCCTGTGGATTAAAAGCTGGGAGATAAATAAGCTCAGAGCCTGGCACCATACGCGCTATACAGGTGGCTACCCTATGTTTCAAAACGTCACCATAGGGGGTCAGACGAAGGACAGGAAGACAGCCATAAATGACCTATCATGGTTGGCATTAGAAGCGACAGCGAATTTGAAGATACCAAGCCCATCGGTGTCAGTTCGTTATTGGGGTGGGATGCCTGAAGACTTCCTACTAAAGAGCCTTGAGACTATCAACATCCATCGTGGTGGGCAACCGGCTCTATATAATGATGAGGTAATTATTCCCTCTGAATTGGCGGTAGGAGTAAACATTGACGATGCATACGACTATGCTATAGATGGCTGCGTCGAACCGTGTCAACCCGGAAAGGGAATGACACCAAGCTTACATTATTCCCAGTACAATATGTTGAAAATACTGGAAATAACATTCAACAATGGCTGGGACCCACGAAGCAAAGTAAAACTTCATCCCAATCTTGGTGACAAAGACCTAATTACATTCGAGTCGTTTGAAGAACTAATGTCGGCACTAAAAGATCAGATAGATCACTATATCAAATTGATGACTGTTGGAATTAATTGCGTGGCAAAGGCATTTGCGGAGCTTACTCCAACACCGTTCGCTTCGGCACTGATGGATGACTGTATAAAGAAGGGTAAAGACCTTGAGTGGGGTGGGGGTAGGTACAATTCTGCCGGTATGCTACAGATAGGTATGGCCAATGTAGGCAACTGCTTGGCCGCACTGAAAAAGATTATGTTTGAGGAGAGAAGGCTAACTCCTGAACAAATTAAGCATGCGATAGATACCGGGTTTGAAGATTATACTACCAATCCAACCGGTGAGGAGATACGCCAGCTTTTTCTTTCTACACCAAAATACGGTAATGACGACGATTATGCAGATTCGATGGTCAAAGAAGTATATGAATTCACAGCTAAAGATGTGACTAACTATTCTATTTACACTACTGGAGCGTCATTGAATACCCAGACTTCCCCTGTCTCGTCTCATGTAGCACTAGGAAGTGCCTGCGGGGCCACACCAGATGGCAGGAAGGGTGGTATGCCAGTTAATGAAGGAGTGTCACCCGTTCAAGGCACCGATACCAGTGGTCCCACTGCGACTTTAAAATCTGTCGCCAAATTGAATCATATTTTGTGTGCTGGGGGAACTTTATTAAACCAGAAGTTTAACCCTAGTTCTCTACAGGGTTTGGGGCAATTAGAGAGGCTTGCTTCACTTGTGAAGACATATTTTGGTCTAGGTGGAATGCATGTGCAAATTAATGTGGTCTCAGCTGATACCTTGAGAGATGCCCAGAAACACCCGGAGAAATATTCCAACCTGCTTGTCAGAGTAGCTGGATATAGCGCGCTATTCACAACACTTGAGCCCGAAATACAAGATGAGATTATTTCTAGAACAGAGCAGATCTAGACTTAGCCCAGATAAGAAAGTTCTTTGCTAGATCCTACGGCTGAAACGTCACTGATCTGCCCCCAATAGTGATACCGCTTGTTAAGTCGTTACCGCACTTAGAATAGCCTCAGGAGCCGGAGGTTGGTATCCCAGAGAGCTGTGCGGACGCACCTGATTATATTCTCTTCGCCACTGTTCTATCAATACCCTCGCCGTTTTCTGCATAAACAATAATGACGTTTTTGCAGAGTCCCAATTCCAGCCAGCACAAAGCATTTATTAGTTGTGGTTTACAATCAATAGCTTCTTGACTTAGCATACTGGGCGTCAAACCCAAGTGTTCTGCTAAAAGATAAGGCGTAACCTCGTCTTCACCCATCATACCAGGCCAACTACGATAACAAATGAGGCCATCAATATCTTTTTGATTGAGTCCCGCGTCTTTTATAGCATTGATACAAGCTTCGATATAGAAGCTCAAACTAGTTCTATTAGGTACAACACCTTGTGGTGTGTAACCTACACCCACAATAGCGTATTTGTCTTTCAATTCGTTCAACTGCATCTAATATTCCTCCTTGTGAAAACATTACTTTGGACTATGGTTAATCGACAGTAAAATGCTGTTTCATTCTGTATGTGGCAATTACGTCAATCAAATTAAGTCGTATTTATATATCACCTTTAGGGGATAGGTCAAACTAATCAAGTTGATTTAGTATTCAGTTGTTGAGGCTTATATTTTAGTCCTCGTGGTGGATTTGTCAATGGTATCATATTATTGTCAATATAAATACACGAGCTAATACTCAATTATGCAACTATTGACACAGGTCAAGTGGAAGGTTATATTGGCAGTCACAAGGTGTGGTGAGCAGCAAAAATGATGTTAGAAGGAGCATTATTAACAAGATGATATCGTCTCCACATCCCAAAACAGTTATCGATGTAATGGCCTGCCCGAGGGGCGGGGTTGGTGACATTCAGGCATCGGCTGCCACTTCTATAGCCAATAAATATCATTCTTGGCTACGTTTTAACGCCGTTGAGAGTCCTGGATTTCTTCACAACTTGGAGTATATCGGTGCGAATAAATCACTTTGGAAAACTACTGTAGTGATGAGTTCACCATCGACAAACTATCTCGCTTCCAAGAAAGCGCCAGATGATAAGAAAAAGACAGTTGACGTGAAATTCATGTATGCATACGAGAATGCGGGAGTCGGCATAGTGACGTTTGATCCCAACATAAAGACAATATATGACCTAGAGGGAAAGAAGCTCGGTGTTGGTTATTTGGTGGAACAAGGAGAAGAATGTATCGTTCCACAGACTCTACTTGGTAAGGATGGAGCAGGCATAATTGACCAGATAGATATGAAATATCTTGGCACAATGGGTTACACCAATGGGCTTATTAATGGCACACTGGATGCTTGCCTGTTTATGGCCGTAACCGGGAATGCGATAGAAGGCCCCTGGGTCGCAACCCCTCAAGGTAAAGAACTACTGGCTACAGGAAAGCAACTATATTACTTGAGCTGGCCGAAAGACGTAATGGAGAAAGTGCATGCAAGTACGGGCTTACCTCTTATTCCACTAACACTACCGTCAGGGACATTTAAATATCAACAAGAAGACTGGATGGTTAACCTGATGGTTGGCTTATGGGCAGTTAAAGACTCATTCCCAGAAGATCTAGCCTACGAGGCGACCAAATTCGCTATCGATAATATGAATAAGTTTGGTGATTACGGTGATTTCATGCAGTCATATAGTTTAAAAGCCATGTCCTTTGCTATGACACGAGGAAATAGTCACCCCGGTGCTATACGCGCTTGGCATGAGTTTGGCATTGCACTTCCCGACAATACATGAGGATGAATGACTTTTTCAAGAAATTAGTAACAATTTTTGAATCCGCCAACTTGTTCGCAAACTGGTGGAATACTTAACCAAAAACGGCACTAGTCACCGCTCACTGACGATTAAACTATGTAGACCGTCAGCGATAATGGGACACAAATAAGGCCACTATAACCGTACACTCTAGAAAGGTGGACCAATCATTGGGGGCAGGTCACAAAGGCTCGTGAGTTATATGGTAATCGTTATCAGCATTAATGGGATACAGTCGGGGTTTTCATAGTCCGTAATTGAGGCAGACTGCCTTAAGACCTAACACCTCAGGTAGAGCCACTTGGAGCACTGGGAGCACAGCTAATACCAGAAGACGAAGCTGTTCCAAAAGTGGAGAACAGTCTCTGTGGATACTCCTTACCGCACTTAGGACACGTAATCTCCTGGTCACTATCGCCTATGCCACGACATAGCTCAAACCGCTCACCGCATTTTGTACATTCGTACTCGTAGATTGGCATTCCGAGATTTCACCTCTGTATCTCAATCATTGATTATGCTATCAGCGCTATTATATAAGCACGTCTGGTTCCGTGCAAGCAGTGAGTGGCCGTGCCGCTGAGGAGTACTCTGTAATCAGGATACCGGACAGCCGGAAACAAGACCTCTATTTGCGATGTCCAGCAGCTTGTTTCTTCCTGCTTCAGACAAACCGAGACTATCCAGCTCTTGCTCAAGAGTTTCCAAGGTGCCATAGCCACCAACATAGCCATTCACTCGAGCCGCAGCCGTTGAAGATATGAAGTCGTGAATATTCGGGTATATGGCACGGAGATCTCCCAGCAAGTCTGGCTCGGAAGTCAGATAATACTTCTGATGATAGTCTTCGGCTAGGTAAAACTCTGAGAAAGTGACGATTTCGGTGACAATTCTGTTTCCTGACTTGCCCTCCTCGCGCTCTTTTGTCTCTATAGCCAGTCTTCTCTGCTCGTCATTGTGGTAGAACACTATGGACATGTATTGCTGTGACCAAACTGTAACCGGATCATGGCTATCCCAGAAGACGTCCAGCAGATTCCTATATGATATCTGGGTTGGGTCATAGTCTATCTGGACTGTTTCGCTGTGACCGCCCAGATTGTGGTAAGTCGGATCTTCCCCGGTGCCTCCTGCGTACCCAACACGGGTGCGAACGACCCCATCTAGACTCCCGAACCGGAGGTCTGCTCCCCAGAATCAGCCTAGGGCAAAGGTTGCCGTCTCAGCTTCGGTCGGTGCTGAGACGTCGATAGGCGGTATTGTTTTGGGAACCGTACTATCCTCAGCGTCCGCACTTTCAGCACTACTGCAACCGAGCAAAAGTGAGAACAAAGACGCAACCAAAAATCGCATCTCGTTGGGAAGATGCTTTTAATGAAAATAATCGCTGAGGCAATACCCCCACGAACCCCATCGGGGCAGCAAATCATAATGGAGGACGTTTGTTTATAGTATCACTGTATTGTTAGAGAAAAGATAACCGAAAGTTAAATCGGTATTAATATACGATTAGACTAGGTTGAAAGCCAATTCAAAGGTTCTACCTATCGTACAGTACCGCCCACGTTACGGGACTTGAATCAGCATATTTAGTAAACTAGGGCAAACCTGGTGGAAAAAGTTCTACCTATTGATACCCCAGCTCCACCAAAGGGGACTCAAACCACACAATCCGTTGGACAGGTGTAGCCTTTATTTATCGTCTGTCATTTGATTTCTAGTACTAAAGTTAAATTCAACTGACTAAACTTCAAGTCTATAGCTATAACACGGGCGCCAAAAACAATGTTCAGTGCAAATAAGTTAAAGAGTTACCCATTCATGTTTGATGAGTCTATTTGTTTAATTCTACTGCTTGACTTATATATTCTAACGATCTTGGTATTATAGCCATTTCTACAACTACGACCCTCGTATTAGTGCCTTCAGCAACCCTGTTTAGTTTGTTTTCGCACTTTTCGAGAAAGTTAAGTTCAAATCCTTCCTTGTCCCAATACACCCTCCAGAAGACGCTACTACCCCAGTCTGGTACTTGATTAACTTCATAATGCTCCTCCGACAAGCCAAATGCCTTCTTGAACGCTATCCTAAACTTCTCTATAAGCTGGGTATCGCAGGAGTAGAAGATTAATCTATGTTGTCAATCAGCGAAATGGGACACTTTTTAAACCGAACACTTTGGCATAATCAGGCGGCATTAACAAGCTCCCTGAGGCCCTGGTTGTAGTCTCTG
>SDBU01009859.1_pt1 | contig 10660 bp, 9 predicted proteins | sample 2277071 | NCBI WGS metagenome assembly SDBU01 (sample SAMN10397929, study PRJNA504765) | marine sediment metagenome | isolation source: marine sediment core GS08_GC12, 126 cmbsf | place: Arctic Ocean: Gakkel Ridge, Loki's castle | collected 2008
GCCACCGGGAGCGCGGACATCTTGTCCGCAAAGAATGCGGACAAGATGTCCGCGCTCCCGGGCAATTCCGCTCTTGCAGCGACATTTTCATCATTGTGTATGAGCGAAGCTCATGATAACTACCATGATTATACACTAGAGTGGCGGCAGTCTGCAATTCTTATTCAAAGGGGTGACGACTTATCAGCCTTACTCTGGAAAACTCCACGGTTCGGGTAAACATCATGACCACGGCATACGTCTGAGGGAATATGATCACTCCGCGCATACAATTATAGTCGCTTTGTTCACACTACCAGCAAAGAACACCATTCTGATCAGGGAGTCTAATATCACGTCAGTTCGATATAAAGATTCATATAATGCCGCTATTTTGGCGTCACTCGCGGAGAATTGTCATTCCAGCGAAGGCTGGAATCCAGTGGTTACAGAATGGTGAGTTGTAAAATGACTGGATTCCAGCCTTCGCTGGAATGACAAGCATTTTTGTGTCGAACTCACGTTAATATACCCCTGCATTTAGGCTTTACGATTCCACAAGCAACAAGGATACAGCAATGATAATACAAGAGTTCTCAGTAGGAGCCATGCAATCCAATTGCTATGTATTAGGATGCGAAGAGACCAGGTCTGCTCTGGTTATTGACCCTGGCGATGAAGCCGCCCGAATCATCGGCTTTATCAATGAAAATAAGCTTCAGCTTGAGCTTATCGTGAACACTCATGGTCACGTAGATCACATTGTCGCTAACGAGGATCTACAGGCGGCTACCTCGGCGCAGCTATGTATACACTCGGCTGACGCTGATATGCTGGTAAATCCACAGAAAAACCTATCGTTTTTCATAGGGACTCCTGTTTCCTCGCCAGCGGCGGACCGGCTTCTGACTGATGGAGATGTACTGGAGGTCGGCACGCTGCATATAGAGGTGATTCACACACCGGGGCACAGCCCGGGCAGTATATGTCTGCTGGGAGACGGTTGCATATTCACGGGAGATCTGCTCTTCGCCGGCGGAATAGGTAGATATGATTTCCCAGGAAGCTCGTATGAGGATCTTATGAATTCACTCAAGAAAGTGATGACTCTGGACGACGATCTGGTGGTCTATCCGGGGCATGGCCCTGCTACCTCTATCGGCGATGAGCGGAGGTCAAATCCATTTCTTCAGTGAGATGAAGAAAAAATGCTTGAAAACCGCATCTGTCAATGTTATAATAGCACTGAACGTAACTGGTGCAGAAAAAGAGACTGGCTAGTGAGGTGACGATTACGCTATGAGCATAAAACGTTCTTGTATTCTTGTTTTCACGGTGTTGATGACTTTCTGCATTGTCACCGAATGTATGGGGGATGAGTCCAGAGACTACGCGTTCGCCTATAACCTTTTCCAGGAACGCGCATATAAGATAGCGCGGGAGAAGTTTGAGAAGTTCATCCAGGACTATCCCAAAAGCGACAGCACGGATGATGCCCGGCTCTTCGTAGGCTATTGCTCATACTACCTGCGTGAGTATTCCAGAGCCGTTGAAGAGTATAAGCAGCTTCTCAATGACTATCCTGCCAGTGAGCTTCAGGTAGACGCTATGCGCGGAATAGCGGATTCATGGTATAATCAGGGCAAATATGAGGAAGCCATAAAATTATATAAGGATGTTCTCGATAAAATAGAAGATCCAGATATAAAGTCCTTCGTGCTTTACCGAACCGGGGAATCCTTCTATAATCTTGGGCAGTATGAAAAAGCGATTTCAGAATATGATCGCTTGATAAGAGACCATCCCAGCGCGAAAGACCTGGAGGCAACGATCTATTCCAGGGCCTGGGCTTTGTATAATCTCCGGAGATACCAATCCGCCTTTGAGGCGTTTAGCATGGTGGTAAATCGGTTTCCCAGGAGCACACGAGCGCCGGATTCGGCGTATCTCGCTGGCGAATGCCTGTTCGCCCAGGGGAATTGGCAGGGCGCTGTCGCAGCATATCAGCGGACTCTGGACAACTACAGCGATTCGAGAAAGATAGCCGCCGACGCCACCCGCAAACTTGGCCAGGCTTACGTTGAATTGAACATGCTGGATAAAGCACGCCGCAGTTTTGACAAGTACCTGCATGACTACCCTGAGTTCAAAGACGGCGCGGCAGAAGCGCAGTATGGAATAGCGGAGGTGCTTTACTCACAGAAGAAGTATACCGAGGCAAAGTATGAATATGGCAAGGTCATAGAACTATACCCCACCAGTAAAGTCGCCGACGACGCTCGATACAGCATAGGTTACTCATTTCTGATGCAGAAAGAATACTCGAAGGCCTACAAAGAATTTAAGTTAGTGCTCAGTTACAGAGGGACGGAGTGGGCGGACGCCGCCAGATTCCACATGGGAGAATGCCGCTTTCGGCAGAAGGACTATAACTCGGCCTTGCTGGAATTCTCCAGGGTCAACGCGAAGTCTGAATATGGCGATAAGGCTGCATACTGGCGCGGATTATCGCACCTGGAGCTGAAGCAGTTCCAGAAAGCTATAAATGAGTTCAACATCCTGTTGAGCAAGTTCCCAAAGACGGAATTCAGGCCGCAGGCCATGTTTCGTATAGCCACCTCTCACTTCGAGTTGGAAAGCTACAGCGAAGCTGTGAAAGCCGCAGACAGGTTTCTGACTGACTACCCGGATGTGGATCTGCCCAGCGCAAAATCTGATTCAGCCCTGTTCTGGAAGATGCGTTCTCTCTTCGCGTTGGGTGAATATAAGGAGGTCATTGTAGTCGCGCAGAAGCTTCGTAGAGACTTTGCTGATAGCGAATTCGCATACGAGGCTCAATTCTATATAGCTGAGTCGCTCTACTCGCAGGATAAGTATGCGGAAGCGCGAGAGAAGTATAATGGGGTGATCAATGATAACTCTGACGGCAAGTGGAACGATCTGGCTCAATACGGCATCGGAATAGCCTATTTCGGGTCTGCTGGCTCCATGAAGAACAGAGCATCGCAGCGGAACGCCTACAATGAATCCATAAAGGCATGGCAGGAGCTTGTAACAGATTATAAGGATAGCACAGTAAAGGATCGGGCGCAGTTCTATATTGGCCTCGCCTTCGTCAATTTGCGGAAATATCAGACCGCCATCGAGGCCTTCAGACTGGTGATGTCCTTGTACCCGCAGAGCGACCTGGTTGACGATGCTGAATATAAAATTGCCTGGTGCATGTTCAAAAACAAGGACTATCAATCTACTATACACACCGCGAAAGCCCTGCTGGCTCAACATAAAGGTACCGATCTTGTAGATCAGGCTATCTTCCTCATAGGCGAATCCTATTTCGGGATGGAAGATTACAAGGAGGCTATAACCAATTATGAGCGGATCACCAGGGAATTTCGCAACAGCCCTCTTCGCTCCACAGCCCAATTCAAGATCGCTGACAGCCATTATAATCTCTCGGACTACACGGCGGCCATCAAGGCGTATCAGACGCTCATAGATAACTACCCCAAGGACGATATGGCGGACGACCCACAGTATTCAGCAGACGACGCTCAATATTCCATAGCGCAGTCTTATGAGCAGCAGGGGAAAGACAGGGAAGCTATGGGCGCATACAGAAAACTCCTGAGATCTTATCCTGGGAGCGACTACTGCTCCGGTGTGCAACTGAAGCTGGGGAACTACAATTTCGACCGCGGGAATTATGCTCAGGCAATATCGGAATATCAAGCAGTTATAGACACCTATCCCGGCAGTTCAACAGCGCCGCGAGCCCAATTCAACATCGGGGTGAGTTACAAGCAACTGGGATCATATTCCCTCGCCATTGCCGCTTTTGAGAAGGTTATAGCCCAGTATTCCAAAAGCGCATCCGCCCCCAAAGCCGCATTTGAGGTGGGAAGGTCCTGGAACACAAAGGATAATCCCGACCGCAATCTTAAGAAAGCAGTTTCCGCCTTTGAGCGGGTCTTGCAGGAATACTCGAAGAGTGTAGATGCCCCGAGAGCTTTGTACGCCATCGGACAAGCCAGCGAGGAACTGCTCAACTGGCAGAAGGCGGCAGACTCGTATGAGAGGCTGGTGAAAGATTATCCTGAAAGCGAGGACGCGCCGCAAGCTCAGTTATGGTTTGGGCATTCCCTTCACCAACTTGGGCGATACAGTGAGGCAGTCAACGCCTATAACAAGATATTGGACAATATCAAGAAATATACAAACGACATCGCTATGTGGGCAGAATCATACAAGGCTGAAAGCCTGTATGAGATGGGGAAATACGAAGCGGCGGCGGATTCTTACCTGAGGGTCGCGCTGACGTACTTTGATCCCGACCTGGGCATTTATGCCCTCTATAAGGCCGGGGATAGCTATGAAAAACTGGGCAGGTGGAGCGATGCCGAACTATGGTATAAAAAGATCCTGAAAGATTACGCTGACCCTGATGGTGAATACTACAAGCAGAAAACGAAGGACTGGGACTCAAAGATAGAACTTGCCCGCAGACGGCTGGAGCGTATAAAGGCGATCTACGATACGGAGGAGGGCGGGGGTGGAGAATAGGGTCCAGAAAGCTCATAAAGCTGAAAGTGAGCTAAAGTGCTTTAAGTTGCGAGCCACTTTGTTAAATCTAGCTTGCTTTAGCCCACTTTATAGGTTTCTTTGCCCTCTTTCCTGTCTCTTGTGTTTTATCTTTTGTATCTTTTTCGCCTCTGCCTTACGCGCAGAAGAGGGGAGTGAAGAGGAGGGTGGAATAGAACTTCCGCCTGTACAGATCGAAATAATAGATACTACATACCTGGATATACCCAGGGAGAAGTTCCGGAGTTTTACGAAGCCCGATCCCGGTGTATATGCGCCGCTGAGTCCGAAGGAACGTCCCTGGTACGTCCCTTCTACATCAGTTCCTGAGAAATTCAGGGCGGCGATGACCGAGGCGGAGAAGGATTCGCTTCTCTCCTTGACTGCTCAATTCGGCGTTCCTCAGGCATTGGCATATCAGGCGCTTCTCGTAAGAGGGTTTGGCGATTCTGAAATGCTGCTGGATGTGGGAAGATGGGATTTACGGAGCGATCGCACGGCGGAACTGGTTGACGATCCATCCAAGAGGCTGGACAGTACCACCGTTGACAGGCTTAAAGGCTCTTTTGCATACCAGGTCGAGGATTCCAATTTCAGGGCGGATGCGCAGTATAACGCCAGGCGATTGGGGTTTCTGGGCGAAAGTGACGAAGAGCAGCCCAACGATAGATCTTTGATCGGGTTCTCTGCGAACTGGGGACAGAGATTATCTGATGATGCCCGGTCATCCCTGAATTTCGATCTGTCGAGTCTGAAGATGGTGGGGCCATCATCCTCCGGGGACGCGAACGGACTGGAACTGAAAACTGCTTTTGCTCTCAGATTACTCTGGCCGCGTTCCAATCCTATAGATCTTGGCCTGGGCGTGGAATATTCCGATAGTGAAGTGGAGGCGACAGACTCATCGCAGGTGCAGGGATTAAAAGAAGCTATTCTGAGATTATCTTTTCGGGATAACTATATCAGAATGTGGCGTTTTGTTCTGGGATTTGGGCTGGAATTCGCTCTTGACAACCGCAAAGGGTCTGATGAAACTGCGGATTGGGACTCAAGTGCGTATCTGAACCCCTGCATAGATTTGACTTCCCAGATTGGGGCCAGAACTACGCTGAAACTTGGGGTAGAGAGATATGTGTTAAGGCAGGACTTTAGCTCTCTCTATCTTGATAGAGACTATGTGAGGCTAAACCCCGGTCTGGATCTTGAGAGGACGTGGGACATGAACGCCGCGCTACAGTTCAGATTGGCGCGGACTTTTGCTGTAACTATAGGGGCTTCTGATAAAGAGATCAGGGATTTGATTATCTTTGAGGAAGTTGTCGAAGCGGGCAGTGACGGGGTCCTATCATGGGAACCGAACTCCCTGCCCAGCGCGCGTATACTTGATTTTCGGCTGGGATGGGAGTTGTTCTTGATGAACGGTAGGATAAAACAGAGCTTCGAATACGTTCATGAGGAGCATGATGAGGAGATACCATATCGACCAGAGGACAGGGGAAATTCCACTATAACGTTCTTCGTACCGTTTGGGTTGGAACTGTCATTATCCGGGGAGTTTCGTGGCGCTAGACATGTGGATACAGATGAAAGCAGTGACGAGACCCTATCCAGTTATTTTCTGTTGAAACCCCGAATATCGAAAACCTTTGGTAAGTACGCTTCTGTCTTCGTGATGGCTGAACTCTACTTTGGTGATGATGATTATCAGATCTGGGAGGGATATGGATTACCAGATCAAACAGTTGACTTCGGTTTAACGTTAAAGTTCTAGATGCTGGATACTAGATACTGGATACTGGATACTTGATACTGGATGCTCGATCCAAGAATCCAGCATCCAGTATCCAGCATCGAGAGTTGAAATGCCAAATATTTTTCATATTGTTAGAGTCGGGCTTGAACAACTGGGCGGCGGAGGCCCTTTGCTGATACCTCTGCTCTTTTGTTCTCTCTTCGCTCATGCTATAATACTGGAGAGATTTTATAATCTGCGTAGAAGTAAGCTGATGCCTCGCCGCTTTATAGCGAGGATATATAGACTTCTGGAAAAAGGGAACCCTGAGATGGCTCTAGCTATGTGCGAATCGCGTCCGGGGCCGCTCACTAGGGTTTTGAGGATAGGGATAATCAACCGCGATCTGACCAAGGATGATCTGCGGGTCGTCCTTGATGTTACCGCGCGGGTTGAGAAATTGCGTTTGCAGAAATACCTTCATGCACTGGCGTTTCTGGCAGCGCTTTCTATCTCTATAGGGCTTTTGGGAACGGTAGTAGGAATGTCCGTTTCTTTTGGGGCTGTATGGCGAACTGACAAGCCGGATGCTTCACTTATAGTGGCAAAAGGGATCTCCCACGCGCTGCTTACGACAGCGGCAGGTCTGGCAGTGGCTCTTCCTGCTATGGTGGGATACGCATACTTTAAAGCCAAGGCCGACAGCATGAGAGACGAATTGACCCGTCATTCTCTTTCGTTGCTCAGGTTTTTCACAACAGGCAGATCTCAACTGGTTGAGCAAGAGGCGGAACAGGGCGATGATGAGTAAGCGCCTGTAAAAGAATAACTTCCCGCTCTTGAGATAATGCAGCAATAGATAGTGCAGCAATTGGTTCGATTCCCCCTTAAAAAAGGGGGTTAGGGGGTTGTTTCCTATGAATCGACAGTTACGCCGCAATCTATTTGATACGTTTTTATACAACCCCCTAACCCCCTTTTTTAAGGGGGAATCTCGCGAGGGAAGTTATTCTTTTACAGGTTCCAAGCGGAGTTGGGAAGCTAGAGACGACTTTTTTGCCAGTAATTCATAAGATTGGAAGTGTTGAGAATGGACAGGAATTCATCTTCTGTAATTGCAGTAACAGGCCTGGTAATTGGCATAATTGGCTTGCTTAATGTGGTTCTCGGCATAATGGCGGTTATCTCTGGCGCGTTCCCCGACGCGGGAGGTAGACCTGTAGCTCCTCCAATTGGTGTCAGTTCCATCTTTTTTGGGCTGGTAATATTGGTGGCTGGCGCTCTCTGGGTGACAAGTGGCGCCGGATACTTCACTCGTAAGGAATGGGCGTCTACACTGGCTTTATACATTGCGCCGGCTATCGGAGTCGTCAACCTGATCGGGGTACTGCATTTCTGGGGATTCACTATCCACATCGGCTGGGCGGCCATAAGCACGGTTGCCGCGATGGGAAGCATCTGGTACATATCAAGAAAGGAGTTGGCATCGTTTTTCCTTATCGCTGTGGCGGAGCATGTAGGTGTGATCATCATTTTCTCCATGGCCATTTATGCTGAACCGGTGGACCTATTAGAATCCCGGGATACGACTTTGCTCGTAGACATAGAGGTAATCGACCAACCTGAGCCGATACCTCCGGAGATAATCCCACAGGACAGAACGTATCGTGAGAAGAAGCCAGTGCTGCCGAAGATCGAGATTAGGAATATAACCGCCACTGATCCCGGAACGAAGATTGAGACTTCAATGCCGCAGTTGCCCAAAACCGTCGCGCGGCTCAGGGATACAAGTGAGGACCAGGTCTTGAGATCGCCCCGGCTTAAGGATAGGGAACAGCGGATCCAGGATACGGTAGCGACGACAGATGTGGAATCGACTCTAAAAAGCTCAAAGAAGCCTTCCATAGAGATAGGGCCATCAGAAAAGACAAAAGATGGCCCGGAGACGACTATCGCCAGACCGCCTGACTCCATCCGGGATTCGTCATCTCACGATGAGCGGATAGGCCCCTCAGACGAAGTTGCCAAACCCAGCTTTGCTGGAAAGATAAGCGGCGATATTGAAGGTCGTAAAGTAGTCTCCTGGCCGAAGCCGCCGGTAGGATACGAAGGCACCGGCGGCGGATCTACTACGGTAAAATTCTGGGTAGATCCGGCTGGCAGCGTTACCAAAGTTGAGATCAGCAAGAAGTCGGGTAGCCCCAGGCTGGATACAATGGCAAGGGATTATGTGAACCAGATACGCTTTGTGGCATTGCCGAGGAACGTCCAGCAGCGGGCCCAGTGGGGTGAAATACCCATAAACTTCGAGTTGACCAGAGGAACTGGGTAGAGTCTATTTTTGAATCTACCCATACAAGCTAAATTATTATAGATTGCGGGTATATTTGTTCACGACTTAACTCTACTTTGTAGAGACGCTCAACTAACCCCCTTAACGGAGGAGGATTTACAATGAGGTTAGGATCTACCGTCGGCATGTGTTTAATGATGCTCATTATTGCTGTCGCAATGACGGGTTGTGGTGCTACTAGAAATCTTACCAGCGGCCTCAGCTATGAATCTGGCCTGAAGAAATTCGATGCCAAGAAGTTTGATGAAGCTGTAGCTATCTTCCAGAAAGTCGCCAACTCAGGAAGCGTCTACGCTAACCGAGCCAGATACCATTTGGGCGAATCCTATAAGCTGCAGTTCAAGTGGGACGAAGCGACGGCGGAGTTCCAGAAGGTGGTGGACGCTGAACCACCTACAAGCTACCTCGCTGCGGAATCAAGAAACAGAATCTCGCAGATAAGAGAAGGGAAGAGGGATACAGAGCGGATAAAGATCATCCATGACAATAATCCCGGAACCGAGATGGCGGCCGCTGCGCTGCTGGAACTGGGTTCAGTTTACGAAAATAAGCTGGATGATTATGATAGTGCGATAACGGCCTATCGACAGCTTATAGAGGAATTCCCCGGAACAGCGAAAGCCGCTCAGGGCCAGGTCAATATAGGAAATATCTACTTCTACAAGAAGTATGACTATGTAGGCGGATGGCCCGAATTCAGGAAGGTCAACATAGAGAACTATCCCAACCTGACATACCGTATCTCGGAAGTCGAGAGTCTACTCCGAGAGGTCAACAAAATCCAGCAAGAAATAACAGAGGAGACACAGTTTATAAAGCGATCGCAAAAGAGAATAATACCCACGGACGGAAGAACGTATACGGGCTATGACATCTATGGCCTTCTGGAGGATCAGGTTGCCCAATCGTTCGTGGCCGTTGCTCTGAAATGGAGGAAGCTGAAGAACTATCCTATGGCTCTGGAGGCCTACCGAATGCAGATAGAGCGATTGCCGCTCATGCTCGTTCAGACTTCCGAGTCCAGGTACGGTATAGGGCAGATATATCAGGAACTGGGCCTTTATCTTGATGCCGTGGATGCTTACAACGAGTTCATCAAGTATCATCCCACGTATTTCAGACGGGAGCAGGCCGTCTATAACATAGCTATATGTTATGAAGCCTTGAGGGATTATGAAGAGGCCTATGAGAGCTACAAAACATACGCCACTACCTACCCTGATGAAAAATTCTACAAAGCCGCGGAACTCAAAGTGCGACAATACGAATACGATGAGGACCAGGATGGATTCCCGTACTACAAGGAAGCCGTCGCAGGAACGTCAGATACCGATGCTAACGACTTTCCTAGTAAATAGATGGCGTATATGGGCAGGTACGAGACCTGCCCATATCATCATACAATGCGCGGTGTCGCTGATTGCCCTTTGCCTTTCATGCACTGTATTATCTTCGATAATAGGTTGCAGCGGCGCTGGGCAATCCGTTGACGCTCTATTCGCTACCGCCAGTTCCCAGTTGGCTAACGCGCGGAAGTCCGGAGCGGAGCAATACGCGGAGTCTCAGCTTGAGGAGGCCATGTCTCTACTTGCTGAGGCAGAAGTTGCTATAGAGAATAAGGACAGAGGGGCGCGAGCACTCTTAGAAAAGGCTTTTGCACAGGCGCGGCTTGCGGAAGCTTTGGCCAGGCAGTCGAAAGCTGAGACCGAGACAGCAAAGCTGGAAGTGGAATTGGAGAAAGCTTCTACAGAGGCAGACCAGGCTCGTCAAGAGCGGCAATCGGCAGAAAATAAACTGACTCAGATGATGTTAGAGTAGTGTTTTTGTAGGGCGGGCATCGCCCGCCAATTTGAGGACATAGAGATCTGTGAAAATCCGTGTTTATCCGTGGCTAAATTCTTGGCTAGAAGTGTTATCTTAGGGGTTGTTAAAGAATAACTTCCCGCCCTTGAGATAATGCAGCAATTGGCTCAATTCCCCCTTAAAAAAGGGGGTTAGGGGGTTGTACTGACCGT
>SDBU01009860.1_pt1 | contig 10660 bp, 7 predicted proteins | sample 2277071 | NCBI WGS metagenome assembly SDBU01 (sample SAMN10397929, study PRJNA504765) | marine sediment metagenome | isolation source: marine sediment core GS08_GC12, 126 cmbsf | place: Arctic Ocean: Gakkel Ridge, Loki's castle | collected 2008
TTCTTGTCGGAATTCCTAATTCCCTTTCGCTTCTGAGTCCCGTCTTACGGGATGCTTAATTTGCGGCAGGCACATCAATCATTAGAAGTTATCCGGTTTCTGTATATTAACCTGATTATAATATTATACAGATAGCATATAACAAAGTTAGTAATAAATTCCTTGCGGATAAATGATATAATATATAACTTTGAATATTATGTAGAAACTATAGAATAATTTGTTATGTGTATAGGTAAAATTTCATCAACTTTGCTTATTAATCATAAGTTAAGGGTAAATAAGATATGGATTTAGTAAAAATATTTAACAACGATGTGTCTATTTCAAAATACGAAGAATGGCTTCAACAATTTGAGCAAACTGAGATCCCCTACATAGAAAAACTTATTACAAACTTTAATTATTTTAGTTTTTTCAGAGTACAAAAGCACTTAAGTGAATTGTATGATTCGATAATGAAGGCTGTTATTGATTTAGATAATGTAATTTTTGTTCCTGTTGGTTATGTCGTTAAAAGTGGTTCAGTTGTAGCATATTTTTTTAGAAAAGTAAATCAACTTAGAGAAAACCAATTCTTACCATATTCAGAATTGAATGCTAATAGTTTAAATAAGATTGAAACTATTGTTTTCTTAGATGACTATATTGGAACTGGACATCAAAGTATTAATGTTTGGAGAAATATAAAAACCAACTTCGATCAATTAGAAAAATTCCCCAAATTGATATATGCCACAATTGTTGGTTATACCGAAGGGGTAAATAAAGTTGAACAAGCAACAGATTTTAAGGTTATAACATCTTTTGCATATGGCCCAGATCAACTTCCTTTTCATCCTGATTCAAAGATTTTTAATTCCGAAAACGAACTAAGTAAAGCAAAAGAAATAATATCCAAATATGGGCAAAAATTGTATCCAAAATACCCATTAGGATACAAGGATAATTCAGGACTATTTTCTTTTTTCTATAGTACTCCAAATAACACTCTACCAATTTTTTGGTCTATTCAAAATAACTGGACACCGTTATTGCCAAGAGGTGATGACTTTAGAGATCCTCAGTATTTAGTAGGCCCAGAAATTGATATTCCTTCAAATCTAACATTTAAAGGATTTGAAGAAACCTACACGGATGATAACCTTATTGATCGATTTGATATCGACCCTAACATTACTATTAAGTTAACTCAAGAATTGAAGAATACACAATTATTATTGATCGTCATTCCCATTATTAAAGAATTAGGATTGAACGAGCACTTCGTAAATGAACTACTCAATATAATTAATGGATTAAAATCAGAAGTGCATGAGCATGAAACTGTTTCATCTGCAATTTTTATATCCCACGAATCAGAATTACGAAAATTGGAATATTACTTAGTTACTGATGAAATAAAAATAGATAATTATAAAGAGATTATAGAACTTGCAAATCAAACAAATGGATTTGGAGATGCCCTTGCATTTGATACAAATGGAAAAGTGCTTGGTGCAATCTCTTATATTCAAAATGGTTCTGATTTAAGTTTTATCCCCAAAAAACTGCAAAGTGCTGTTAAATTCACGAAATCAACACCAGGTCTCCTAATACTATTTGAAGGCGATAATAGAATTAATTTAATTTGGGAAGGGCAAAGATTAATTTCATTTAGAAAATCAAGTTGGCATTTATCTCCATCAAATTTAAACAAGCTTATTAGTAAATTATCAACACTACATTCTATTGATATACCAGTTATTGAAAAGCTTATTTCTGTAGCAATCGAAATGTCCCATATTGGGGAGGGAGGTTTAATAACGATAGGTGATGCTGATTCTGTTTTAAAACTTTCTACACCAAAATCTAATTACAAAATAAAACTGGGTATTAACAATATTTTAAGACTTGGTATCTCCCAGACTATTAATATAATATCTCAAGATGGTGCAAGTATTATATCCAATGATGGTAATATATTACAACATATGACTACTTTAAGACCTCCTCCAAATATAGAGATCGAATTAGAAACGGGGATAGGAACTAAACATCAAACAGCACAAATAGTATCACATATAACTGATGCAATAACAATTGCAATTTCAGTAGATTATAACTTTACTATTTTTTCTAAGGGTAAGAAAATCTATAGAATGAATGGATAATGGACTGCCCATAGTACACTATAAATACTATTTGGTGGGCAGTGCATAATGAAACAAAAGAACACATAACAAAGACATTAACACTGACAAAAGAGCGGTGTTTTGAAATATTCTTGGTTTAGTGCTCTTGTTAGAGTTTATATTAAATGGTAAAGTCTGGTTCAATTAAGCCCTTTTGCAGGTTATGCCAGTCGTTAGGTATTAGATAGAGGGATTATCGCATGAGTGGGGAACAAGCTTGGTCTAGAGCATGGTGGGCAGAAAAGCTCATCATTCCAATATTCATCGGTTTCGCAATTTTCGTTGTGCAATTTGTTGCTCCGCGTTTTTTTGTAAAAGAAATGGAATTGAGTATTCAAATTCAAGAACCTGTAACATATATAGATTCAGCTATCACGCAGGATTTTGGTGTCAAAGTGAATGATCAAGTTGTTACTGACCTGTTAACATATCATGCGAGGATATGGAATTCTGGCGATCTTCCTTTGAAAGATATTCCAGCCCGTTTTGTATTTCAAAGTACTGCGAGTGACTTTCAAATACTTCGGGTAACCCATAAAACAGCACCTGCATTTGAATTTGGAGCCATAAAAGAAGAGGACCCTAATAACGCTGAAAGGAGATTTGTTTACACACTCCTTAATCCAAGCGATGAAGACCTTGTTACATTTTGGGTTAACCGAGAGGCCAAATTGACTCCATTTGCCAAATCTGAAGGAATGGCACTGAGGATAGTAGCCCCACCGAAGCCTTCTACTTCCATTCGAACCATGTCTTTAGCTGAGGCGTTCTTTTACGGCGTTCTTGGAGCAATGCTTATTGAGGTTGTTTCGATTTACAATCTCTTTCTCTATCGTCGTCGCGAGCATGAACCGCCAGTTTGGGTGAGAAGTCCATTTTACTGGGTGGTCAGACTTATAATGACATTATGCGGTGGTGTCATAGTGGTTGTTTACGTTTCGTCTGGAATATCTCTAACACCGTTACTTGCCCTTACTTTGGGCGCTGCTGCACCACTACTTATTCAACACTTAGTTGTTCAAAACCCTAGGATAGAGCTTGGCTCGCTTAACGATTAAATTGATACGGAAACACCTAACAACGGTGTCAACTCGGACTGCCAATTCCGCTGTGCTTCATTGTCAGCCGGTTACGCCTAACGTTCGGGGACAAAATACTAATTATTGACAACATACATAAAAAATCACACATCTTCGTATGATACGGTTGGCATGAGTTATCGCACCAGTATATCCTCATCTTTTATAATTCAACTACATTTAAAAACAATTTCAACATAAATTAAAGATAAACAACCTCCTAATATCCCCCTTTGCTAAGAGCTCATTTCTAAAATCATAAATCCTTTTCTGAATCCGCCCCTGGCGGATTTCTCCCCACCTTCCTCATTCTTTTTTCTTAACTCTTCGCTCTTATTCCCTCTTCCACTTTGTGCCTATGTGCCTTTGTGCCTCTATTTTTCATTCGTCGTTCGTACTTCGTCGTTTCTTATAAGTATCGTGTCCCAAAATTTAATAAAACTGCCATGTTTTCTACCTCTTATATCACCGTTATAATTTGGAAAAACAGTTCCGCTAATATCTCAGAAGCATGTGATATTTTCCTGATAAAGGCAGTACACCATTATTTAAATAGACCGGAATGGGAACCGGTTCTCTCAAGTATTAATGTGTCTTCTGTTTTTCGATAGATTAGAATCCAATCCGGTTCAATATGGCAGTCCCGGTGGTTTCTCCATTCCCCTGTTAACCTGTGTTCTTTGAAGCAAGGCGGAAGAGGATTATCTTTCATAAGCAACTCTATTACGTGCTTTAATAATTCCGGATTTTTATTCTGTTTTTTTAATCCGTTTGTAATCCTTTTTGAACTGTGTCGTATATAATATTTTCAATTATCCAGTTCCTTAAAAAGATCGTCCTGATTTTCAACGGTATGCAACTCTTTATCAGCTTCAGAATCCTTAAGAACCCTGGCAGTCAATTCATTAGGTATCTTAATCTCAAAAGGAATGCCATTATGTAGTGTGATTTGAGTGAGATATACCGAGATAGCTTCGGACATTGACATATTCAAATTATTCAGTATCTTTTGAGCCTTTGCCTTTATTTCAGGATTGATTCTTGTTTGAATAACTGCTGTTTTAGCCATAATAAATTCTCCTTGTAGATATATTGTATTTGCAATGTATCTACACATAATATAATCGTTTTGTTCCTAATGTCAAGAATATTTTATTAATATTTGGATAATTCGCCGCCACAATACTTATTTCTTGACAATATGCTTAGAAAATTATACATTTTAACATAGCATGATTGGTAAAGGCTCATCAGCATTATACACTAAGTTCAAAATTCTTGTAGAAATTCCTAATTCTCTTTCGCTTCTGAGTCCCGTCTTACGGGATGCTTAATTTGCGGCAGGCACATCAATCATTAGAAGTTATCCGGTTTCTTTATATTAACCTGATTATAATATTATACAGATAGCATATAACAAAATTAGTAATAAATTCCCTTGCGGAACAGTGATAAAATATATAACTTTAAATATTATGTAGAAACTATAGAATAATTTGTTAGGTGTTTTAAATGCTGAATCTTTACTGAAAATTGGAATGGTTAGGTAGCTAAGCAAATTAAAAATTAAAGATATCCTTGACGAACAGGGAAACATTAAACATTCTATTGAATTGAGGCAGAAAAAACAGGTAAGGAAGTTGAACCTCTTATAAATAAATCTATGAAGGAAGCTATTGAACATTATTTAAGCAAGATTGGCACCTTCGAATATGAGGATTACCTTTTTAAATCAAAACGTTCAGATAAACCACTTGACCGGGTACAGTCTTGGAACTTAATAAATAAGTGGTGCAGAGACGTGGGACTCGTAGGTAAATTTGGCACTCATACACTCCGCAAGACCTGGGGATTCCAGGCACGACAGGCGGGAGTGGATATAGTTGACATTATGTTTAAACTCGGTCAGCACTCAGTAGCAAATACCAAAGCTTATATCGGTATGACAAAAGAGGATATCCATAAAGTTGAGGAACTTGTCTGTTTATAACTGAAATTTATATGAATTAATATCAGAAAGTAGTATAAATGTATGGAATAGGTCCAGCTGAGATTATAGTTCTATTAATTGTTTTTTTCCCGGCAATTCTAACTTTAATTCTTAGAAAATTTTTCCCAAACAGATTATGGATTGGCATATTGTTATGTGCAATAAGCGGTACTGTTGGACAGTTTTATATAAAAGGGGGCTTAATATACGCTACATCAATAGCGATTGTATATTTGATTTTGATAAGTATAATTGGTTTAGAGGCATTAATAGTTACAATATTTATGAATATTATATCAACCTTAATAATGTATTATAGATTTCTGAAAAAAAAAGGTATAGAGAATGGATAAATTCTCTAAATCTAAAAAAAAATATCTTGTATGTCTCATAAATATAATTACAGGACATTGGAAATAAAGTTTGCTTATAAAAGAAAACAATATAATCGGAATTTTGATAATAGATAAATATTTGAGGAATGCCACAGAAATATATTAAAGAGGCGTCCAGGATGCTCGTAGCAGGTTTCTTTCCTTAAAGTAGTGATATTCTACGGCTATTTTAATATGTTTTAGTTAGTATTTATACTAATAGTAATATAATTAATGATTTATAAACCATCCTCAAAGTAATATAGAAAATTTTAAATTTGGATGAAAAAGAGAGGTTAAAATATTTATCATTTAAAATATAAGGAGAAAATAATATGCCAACAGGAATAAGACCACGTGTTAATGAGGCAAGAGAATTTCTCGAAATTGCAAAAGACTTTAAGTACCCAAAAGAAATAATCAGAGAAGCACTTAGCAATTCTTGGGATGCGGGAGCGTCAAAGGTTATTTTTAAATTTAATTTGGTTCGAATACCAGGTACTAGAAGAAAAAGGATTACAGTGGAAATTATCGACGATGGCGAAGGTATGAGCAGTGTTAAAAGTGGTAAGGATAACACCAGCGAAATTGAGGATTTTTTCAATTTAGGCGACTCTCACAAATCATACGGGTCTATTGGGACAAAAGGGCACGGTACTAAGATATATTACAAGAGCAACGGAATAATTGTTGATACTTGGAAAAACGGGAAACACATTCATGCTGAGACAGAAGTTCCGCCATGGGAAACTTTAAAGAACGGCATTGTTCCAACATACAAGTACGATGAAGATGAAATTGACGGAAAAGGTACAAAAATTATTGTTGACGGATTTGAAGGTAAACAATCGGAGTTTGAATCAGTTAATAGCCTAATTCAATATATCTTATGGTATACTGTGATAGGATCATTTGGTCAATATTTTGACAACCTAAAAAATATGGATGTCGAGTTGAAACCAATTAATCTTCCGACCACAGTATCTATTCCTTTTGGCTTTAAATTTCCAGACGAAAATACAGACCTATCAAAAGGAACTGATAATTTTTCCAAAATCTTTGGTCCAAAGACTATTGATTGCTGCGAGACTGAAGAAGGAGTTGAAGTAACTGTAAATATAATTGCGGCAATTCTTGGGGAGTCAAATAGGGGATTGGTAGAACATACTTATGAAATGATGGGGCTTTGGCTGTGCAAGGATTTTATTAAAGTAGAGAGGGATAATCAGATATTGGAAAAATTGTTTAAAGGCCAGTACTGGTATCGAAATCTGCTAATATTTGCAAATTGTCAACAGTTTGACCTAACGGCTAACAGAAATAATATTAGAACTGAACAAGATGAATATAATTTTGCTATCGAAGAAATTAAAAAATTTATAGTCGGTATCCGGAATGACCCTATTACTGATGCTTATTTCAAAGAAAAAAAGAGAGAAGAAGAGCTAAAGAAACTGGAAAAGCAAAGAGAAGAAGAGACAGAAAGAAAGCAAGATACAAAAAATGAATTGGAACAGAGACTAAATGAATACAAAGGAAGACCAGATTTAGACGCACCAATATTGACAGGTGCACCCCTTAAGGAACCAAAAAGTGAGGCTGAAACCGCCCTACTCCTACAAGCTATGATTTCATCTAAACACCCAGGAATAGATTTTCGGATAGGAGAGTACAAAACCTCGCGTGGAACTGACCTCATAATAGAGTATATCAACAAGGGTATTCCAGCGTTTGCTTGGGCAGAGATTGTCTCAACCTTAGAGAATCTCTTTGCATGGCCACATCCACCAGAGGGAATTCATAAAGTTATATGTTGGGAGTTAGGCAATGTTAGTGAGAAAAAATCCTTTGTAGATGGAAAAGAAGCTAAACTGATAAAGAAAGGACTTGGACGCTACCATTTAGATGTTGGTGTGGATTCAATTGAGGTGTATGTTTTGAGAGATATAATTAATGAGTTATAAACCAGCGTCAAAAAATAGATAAAATGTTAATAAATTAAATGAAAAATGCTGTTGGAATTGCAAATATCAAAAGCTTGCTGTTGATACTTTTTTAGGTATATGCACGTGGTTTTCACATCATGGAAAATAAAATAAACAAATTCCACCATCTAAAGTTGATAAATATCAAAATTGGGGTCAGGTCTTGAAATATAACAAAATTTATGTTATATTGTGATTGATAAAAGTCAAGGGGGAGTATTTCGGCGCCACAATACTAATTATTGACAACATACTCAGAAAATCACACATCTTCCTACGCCACGTTCGGCAAAAAATTATCACCCCCGGGTATCCTCATCTATCAAAATTCAACCATATTTAAAAACAATATCAACATAAATTAAAGTTCAACAACCCCCTAAAATCCCCCTTTACTAAGTGCTCATTTCTAAAATCATAAATCCTTTTCTGAATCCGCCCCTGGCGGACTTCTCCCCACCTTCGTGATTACTTCCTCATTCTTTTTTCTTAACTCTTCGCTCTTATTCCCTCTTCCACTTTGTGCCTATGTGCCTTTGCCCCCTTTTCTGAATCCGCCTCCGGCGGACTGTGGTTTCCTATTCTTCATTCGTCGTTCGTACTTAAGAAAGTTCTTGACTTTACGAATAAAATTTGTTATATTTATACTAAATTAGTAATAAAAATAACATTTAACCGGCATACATATTCTCTAACAACCTGTAAATAATGAATATATCAAAACATATTAACTTAATTCTTATGCCTCTTCTTCGTATCCTTCGCGGCTATAATATTTTATACTATGGGTGCATCAGATATTTTATTGTAAATTTTTTCGTTCGGGATAACGTAACTCTAATATATACAATACCCCCTAAAGTTGTAGGTGTAGAAAATTAAGAATTTTTAATAGTTTTTTATCCCGAAATCAGACAATATTCTCTCATAAAGCGAGGATTTTCTATAAAAAAAGAAAAAAACCGTGTAAATCTTTGTCATCCGCATCCTGTTTCTTCCATTTTTATTTCAAATTTTCATCAGTTTGAAAAATTAGCTTTGTGAATATCTATAAAAAATGTTAAATTAATATATATAAAATAATCAAAAATTATTTACCCTTTTTAAAGATAAATTGCCTGCGTCTTAAATTAAATATAAAAACAAAATAAATAACTTATGATACCGCGCGAAAAAATTGATGAAATAAGAGAATCGGCAGATATTGTTGATTTTATCTCCGGTTATGTCCAGCTAAAAAAGAAAGGAAGGAACTTATTCGGTTTATGCCCTTTCCATATAGAGAAAACTCCCTCATTTAGCGTGAATCAGGAGAAACAGATTTTTCACTGTTTTGGATGCGGAGAAGGCGGAAATATATATACTTTTATTATGAAGATAGAAAAACTTTCTTTTGGTGAAGCAATTGAATTACTTGCCGACAAACTGAGAATACCGATTAAAAAAGTAACATCCAAAACAGGAATTAAAAAGCAAAATCTTTATAATATAAATGAAACAGCTGCAATATGGTTCAATAACAATCTCGTTTCCGGGAAGTTTGCCTCAAACGTCCAAAAATATTTGAAAAATAGGGGCATATCAGGTAAAGTGATTGATGATTTTACAATTGGTTATGCTCCTGACAGGTGGGATGGATTGATAAAATACTTTAGTAAAGACAGGGGGGACATAAATTTTCTTGAAAAAGCAGGATTGGTAATTAAGGGGGATAAGGGATATTATGACCGGTTCAGGAACCGGATTATCTTTCCGATAAGAAACGAATTTGGTAAAATTGTGGGTTTTGGCGGAAGGAAATATAGTGATGACGACCCCGGGGGAAAATATGTAAATTCGCCTGAAACAGAGATTTACAATAAGAGTAAGATTCTTTACGGCTTGTTTGAGGCAAAAAATAAAATAAAGGAAAAAAAGAATGTAATTATTGTTGAGGGGTATATTGATTTAATATCCCTGTATATGGAGGGGTTTTGTAATGTTGTTGCACCTTTAGGGACGTCTTTGACCAATGAGCAGGGGAAGTCTTTATCCCGGTTTGTAAATAAAGCAGTTATGATTTTTGATGCCGATGAAGCCGGACTTAAAGCAACGATTAGAGCAGGCGAGATATTGATCGAGAATAATATCGATATAGATGTTGTTGTTATGCCAAAAGGTGAAGACCCCGACAGTTTTATTAAAAAGTTTGGAGCAAAAGAATTTGAGAAATTGCTCGACAAAAGAATATCTCTATTAGATTTTTGGGCTGACCTCTACAATAATAAGTATGAAACTATTATTGAAAAAACTGATTTTATAAATTTAATACTTTCTTTTTTGTCAAATATTGCTGATGGAATAAAAAGGGGATATTTAATCAACAAATTATCGGATTTATTAAGAATAAATACTACTGAACTTCAAAATAAATCGAATAAGTTAATAAAAAGGAAAAGAATTAATCATAAAGAATATGTTATGAATAAATATGATGAGGATGAGGAATTATTAAGATTATTTTTTACTGATGTAGATACAAAAAACATAATGTTGAAAGAATTCAAATTGGATATGATTACAAATGAGCGAATTAAAAAAATATTTGAATTAATATTCCGGTTTTATGAGGAAGGCAGAATTTTAGATGCGGCAGAAATTATGGATAATATCGAGGATGAGGAGTTGAGAAAATATTTGTCAGGTGTTATTTTTAAACAGTTTAACATTTCAAAAGAAACAAATAAAATGACTGAGGAAAGACCACAAGCAGACATTGCTTATAGAATGATTCTTGGTAAAAAGAGAGAAATAATCCGAAAAGAGATTAACAGGATACGGATAAAATTAAAGACTGAAACTGAGAATATGGATGTTCTGAGAAGTTATAATGATTTACTGAATAAAAAAAAGGAAATAGACAATATAATTGATGAGATGAAATAAAAAATACTTGAATTTTTCGTATAAATTTGTTAAAATGAAATTATAAAAAATATGGGCTCTTAGCTCAGTTGGTTAGAGCAACTGACTCATAATCAGTAGGTCCGGGGTTCGAGTCCCTGAGGGCCCACCAAAT
>SDBU01009861.1_pt1 | contig 10658 bp, 12 predicted proteins | sample 2277071 | NCBI WGS metagenome assembly SDBU01 (sample SAMN10397929, study PRJNA504765) | marine sediment metagenome | isolation source: marine sediment core GS08_GC12, 126 cmbsf | place: Arctic Ocean: Gakkel Ridge, Loki's castle | collected 2008
AAGCCCGGAAATCCCATTGGAAAACAAAGCTTCGAAAGCTTCGAAAATTGGGTATCAAAATCAGTCAATTGAAATCTTGTGTACCGTGTGAGTTATAACTATGTTGCGCTGTAGTGGTAATGGCGGGAGCACAAAGACTGCTAAGAAAGATCTGCCCGGACTGCAAGGAGCCTTATCAACCTGACCAAAAGACACTGAAACTGCTGGAAATCGAAAAAACTCCCACCGGAGGATTCGTTCACGGCAAAGGCTGCAATTATTGTTACGGCACAGGTTTCCGTGGCAGAGAAGGCGTGTTCGAAGTTCTCGAAATAAACAGTGATATTCAAAGTGCAATAACAGCAGGTAAAACTGCGATGGAAATAAAGAAGATGGCAGTGGACAAGGGAATGAAAACGATGCGGGATTTGGCGATTATAAAAGTATTAGAAGGAAAAACAACGCCTGATGAAGTAAAGCGAGTAATAGCACTGGTACCGGAGAGATTTTAATGAGTCAGTTTCAATATACAGCCCAGGCGGTAGATACCGGCGAGATGCTGACAAGCACCTGCTATGCCGACAATGAAGGCCAGGTGCGTTCGGGCCTTAAGCGAATAGGGTACACGGTCGATTCGCTTGAGCTACAAAAAAGAAGTGAGGTATTCGGACAGCGTAAAAGAGTAAAGCTTGTCGATTTGGTCAATATGTGCCGACGGTTTTCGGTAATGTATGCCGCCGGCCTGTCGTTGTTGGAATGTCTGCATTCACTGGCAGAGGAAAATGAAAGCAAAAACCTCTCGGACGCCCTGCAGGACATACATAACGAAATCGAGCAAGGCTGCAATGTAGGGGACGCTTTTTCCAAACACCCGAAGATCTTCACTCCATTTTTTGTCAACATGCTTCGGGCCGGTGAGGCCGCGGGTAAGTTTGATTACGTGCTTACGCAATTGGCGGAATTTATGGAAAAAGAATACGAGTTGAAAAGAAAAATCCGCCAGGCTTTTGCCTATCCACTTATTGTTATGGTTATGATCTTCCTGGTTGTAGCGGCGATAATGATATTCGTCATACCCGCTTTTTCCGGAGTCTATGAAAAGCTGGGAGTATCGTTACCGGGCCCTACGATTGCTCTGATGTTCATTAGCAGTAACGCGATTTATATTTTCCCGCCATTAATTGCTTTAGCCGTCTCTCTGTGGGTCCTGTACAAAAGGATTCGGTTGGCCCCTGCGGTAAAGGATTGGCTGGACAGAAAGAAGCTGTCAATGCCAATGATAGGGCCGGTTTATCACACGGTCGTACTGCTAAAGTTTATCCGCACATTGAGCATTGTGGTTGCGGCCGGCGTGCCGTTGTCCGAAGCCATAGCCATCTCCGACGATGTTGCAGACAACGTAGTTGTCTCCGAAGCAGTCGGTATGGTTCAGCGCAATATAAAACGCGGCGGCACAATTACAGAGGCAATCAAACTGCATGGTTTCTTTCCAAAGACAATCGTACAGGCCTTCTCAACCGGAGAAAAGTCAGGAAGGCTCGACGAAATGTTAAGCAAGTTTGCCCGTGGAGTTGAGCAGGATGTTGATGACGGAATAAGAAAACTCGTTATAAAAATAGAGCCGTTGATAATGGTCGTTATGAGCATGGTTATAGGTTTTATCTTATTAGCTATTTATTTGCCAATTTTCGATGTGGTCAGAACCATGCAACAATGATGTAACTTGTCCGGAACCTGGAAAGTTGCCTGCTATGACAGGTTCCATAACAGAAAAAGCAGGCGTTTAGAAAGGGAACAAAGATGATAGCGAAAAAAGGTTTTACACTAATGGAGCTGCTGATGGTGGTCCTGATTATTGCCGTATTAGCGTCAATAGTCGTCCCCAGAATGAGTGGTGCTGCTGCTACGGCAAAGGATGCCAAAGACGATGCCAACTGGGCCAATTTGATAAGGGCCCTTGAAAACTATGCAGGCAATAACGATGGGAAATACCCTAAGGATCAGGGAAAATTTGATTCTGACATTGTCAACAACAAACAGTACTTTCCGCACGGGGCGCCGGTATGTCCGTACGGTGCGAAGTATGTGTATTCCGAAACAGCGGGCGAAGAGACAATAATCAAGCATCCTCCCGGAACCGAGCATGATTCCGGTAGTTCTGAAGGTAGTTCTGAGCCCACTGAGTAAGAGGTGCTCTTAAGGCGAAAAAAATGATGTAACTTATCCGGACCTGGCAATCAGCCTGCTATGACAGGTTCGGCAATTGAAACAGCAGGCGTTTAGAAAGGCAAGTAAGATGAAGACGAAAAAAGGTTTTACACTAATGGAACTGTTGATGGTGGTGCTGATTATTGCCGTATTAGCGTCAATAGTCGTCCCCAGAATGAGTGGTGCTGCTTCCGGGGCAAAGGATGCCAAATGCAAGGCCAACTGGGCCAATTTGGTAAGGGCCCTCGAACAGTATGCAGGGAACAACGATGGGGAATACCCCGCTAAGGCTGATTTTGATACTGCCATTGTCAGCAATAAAGATTACTTTCCGCACGGGGCGCCGGTATGTCCGTACGCAAAAGACTATGTGTATTCCGATACAGAGGGCGAAGAGACAATAACCCAGCATACAGAAGATACGCATAAATAGAGTAAGAGGTACCCTTAAGGCGGAAAAAAATGATGTAACCGCCCGGACCTGGCAATCAGCCTGCTATGACAGGTTCGGCAATTGAAAAAGCAGGCATTCAAAAAGGGCTAAGCCCTATGTGTATGTCGCAACAGCGGGCCAAGAGACAGTAACCAAGCATGAGCCCGGCGAGTAAGAGGCGCCTTTAAGGCAGAAAAAAAAATGAAGCGAAGGCCCAATACAATCAGGGCAGGTTTTACTTTGATAGAACTTATCATGGTCGTTGCGGTGCTGGCGATACTGATGAGCATTGCGATACCCAGGATGGGCTGGGGGACAATAGGCAAATTTCAGGCTGAAAGTGCCGCTCGAAATTTCAGCGGACATCTGAAACTTGCCAGGTCGCTTGCTATATCGAACGCCGACGGCAACAGTGACGGGTACAAGGTAGTTCTGACTGGGCCGTTTACGTCCTATAGCGTTATCAACGCCGCTACATCAGCCGTCGTAAAAGGTCCTTTTGATATACCGGAAGGTGTAACCTGCAATGGCGCCGATGAATTTCACTTTACGCCTGTGGGCCTGTTGCAGGGCCCAACGACAAAAACACTGGAGTTTACAGGGCCGGACTATACCGCGGTTGTTACGGTAACGGCTATAGGAAGGATAACATTTCAATGAGAAAGCTGAAGAAAAACGGTTTTACTCTTGTTGAGATTCTGGCCTCAGTCCTGCTGATGACCGTGGTGATAGTTCCCTTTATCACCTTTTCCGCCAACAACCTTACTGTGGGTATGGACATAGAGCGAAAGACAAGGTCCAACCTGCTGGCAGAGGCGGAGATGGAAAAGATAAAGAATACTCTTTCCAAGTCGTTTGAGACGGATTTCACCGCATGGTCGAGCGATCTTGGAGACAGCTATCTTGTCAGCAGGACATCGACGGATGTCAGTGCGACGCTAAAGATTATCGGCGTCTCGGTTGGTTACGATGATGATAAGGATGGTTCGCTTGGAACAGATGAAGTTATGACCACTTTGGTCACGCAATATGCAAAAAGAAATTAAACAATCTGTTAAGTGCTGCCGCGCGTTCACACTGGTTGAGCTGATACTGGTGGTTGGCACGATAGGCATGGTTTCAGGCGCACTTGTCGGGGTAGTCGGCAACAGCTACAAGGACTTCAAGGCCGGCAGTGACCGTTCGACTTTATTGCAGGACGGCCAGGCGGTGATAGATCAGATGGTTCGCACCCTTCGCCAGGCCAAAGCGTTTGTCGCGGTAAGCGCGTCAACCGACCAGGCAGGCTACATAACATATACCAGCGCCGATGACGTCAGCGAGCAGTTCAAGCTCAATACACAGCGCAGGGAACTTGAATACGGCCCGCCGGCCTCTCTAAGTGCTTTGACCGGCGATGTAAGCAGTCTTACTTTTACCTGCTACGATACAAATGGCGTTGCCTTGACAGGAGCGGTTGAGCCAAACAGTGTTAAATCCGTGCAGATCGCAATGACGCTTGCAGGTACGCAAAACACTGTAACGCTCACCGCCAGGGTCTATTGGCCGAAAGATCGCCAGGTTATCTCACCTGATACAGGTCCTCAGTATACATATCCCGGCTCGGAGAATCGTCATTATACACTTCCTGTTGCCTGGTATAAGCTTGATGACATAGTTATATTTAATGACGACTTTGTACTTGATTGGTCCGGCAACGGCAATCATGGCACTTTCAAGGGCGAGACAGAACCAAACTACACAACTGGTAAATTTGGTCAGGCAATTGAGCTTGACGGTGCCAACGACCGGGTTGAGTATATCATCCCCAATGGAAGAACCTTCGCGACTTACACTGTCGCATTGTGGGCGAAAGCGGCTAAGCTTGGCCAGGCAAAGTTGTCCGGCGTATTTAATTGCAAAAGCGGAGCAAGCGATTTCCAGATTGACGTGGACGGCACCAATCCCGGCAAGTACCGGTACCGCTCAGGCACCTCAAATCAGAATAACAAACTAATCGGTACCGTTACCACAAACTGGGTCCATCTGGCTGTAACCTGTAACGGGACTGATACGAAGGTCTACTATAACGGTACTCACAAAGCGACCATATCCAACGAGGCCCGTACGGAATTTGGCCAATACACCATAGGCAGAAATAGAGGCAATAACGTATACTTTGCGGGCGATATTGACGATCTCCGCGTGTACGACGCTGAGCTGACCGCAACTGATATAGCCGATGTTTTTGCAGGAAAGGCGGTTGGTTCGCCTGTTGTCTGGTGGAAGTTTGACGATGACGATCTTGTACTTGATTCGTCCGGGAATGCGAATCATGGCACGTTGACAAGCTCCCCCGCGGTTGTGCCGGGGCGAATTGGTAATGCTTATAGCTTTGATGGCGAGGATGATTACGTGGAGTATGTCTTCCCCGAGGAAGTAACCTTCGATGCTTACACTGTCACATTGTGGGCGAGAGCGGATACTCTGGGCCAGGGCCAATATACCGGGCTGTTTAACAGCAAAAGCGGCGGAGACGATTTCCAGATTGATGTGGACGGCACCAATCCCGGCAATTACCGATACCGCTCAAATGCTAAACACGCAGTATTCGGTACCGTTATCGAGAAGAAGTGGGTCCATCTCGCTGTAACCTGTGACGGGACTAATACGAAGGTCTACTATAACGGTACTTACAAAGCGACCATATCCAACGAGTCCCCTACGAAATTTGGCCGATACGTCTTAGGCAAGAATAGAGGCGACCATGCGAGGTCCACCCACTATTTTGACGGTACCATTGACGATCTCCGCATATACGATGTTGCCCTGAGCGGACCTGAAATAGCAGCTCTTTATTTAGAATGGAAGGAAGGGGCTTTGGATTGATCATGGCTATAACCCTTAATAAAATGAGGCTCTCATCCAAAAAAGTTAGAGGCCAAAATGATCCATGCAAAGACAAAAGCCGGTTTTACGCTCAAAAACGCGGCATTGCACGTTTGCATCACGGCATTGCGGGCTTACATCGTGGCAAAGTAAGCGTGATCCGTGGCAAAGTAAGCGTGATATGTGGCAAGGTAACAATGAATTGAAAGTATATGAAAATGAACAGGAATAATAAATTACATACCGGCAAAGGCCCAGAAGGATTTGTTCTCGTAATGACCTTATTTGCGGCTCTTATCATGTCGGCCTTGATCATAGCGTACATAAACATACAAACGACAGATCTGACGCTTATCAAGAACCGGATGTGCAGCACAAAAGCTTATTATATAGCAGAAGCCGGAATCGCCGATGCCATAAACCAGATGCGACTGAACGGCCCGTTTGCGGTTGCAGATGCCAACCAATGGCAAATGGCTTTTCCGACAGGGAGTTTAGACACATACAGCGTGTCTGTATCGACAATCGCCGAAGATGTCATAGGGAATGGACGCAATTCGATGGTCATAACCTCGACAGGGCACGCCTCGGCCTCTAATTTTACCAGGGCTCTGGAAGTAAAAGTTGCCTTCTTTCATAGCTCAACGCCGTATGTAGTTGCAATTCAGCGATGGAAGGAGATAAGCCCACCATGAAACAGAATAAGAATATTCTCGGCATACATATAGATGACGATTCTGTCAATATCGTTCATCTTAGACAGACAGCCGACGGTTTGGGGGTCAATAAATGGGCTTGTGAGCCTTTAGGGGCAGGAGTCGTAGAAAATGGGCTGATTGTTAATGAGCAGACAGTCTTACAAAAAATCAGGGCCTTCACCAAAGCAAACCGGCTGCACTCCTGTAAAGCGATAATATCGACGTCCTGTTCGTCTGTAAGGTTGATGCCTTGTGAATTCTCCAAACAGACGGATGAGCAACTGCAAAAACAGGTCGAAGAGCAGGTAGGAAAGTATTCACTCATCGATAGTCAAAACGCTGTTTTTGATTATTGCACTTTTGAAGACCCGGGCACCGCTTCCAAGAAGCAGACCGTCCTCCTGGCAGTTACAGCCAGGAAAATAAGCGATGCCTGCATGTCAATTGCCGAAAAGGCCGGCTTGAAGCTGGAAAGAATCGAGCCCGCAATTATATCAATTATAAAACTTGTTTTTAATAAACGAGCTGCAAGTTCCCAAACCGTTTCTCTGCTGTTGGCTTTGGATTCGGCTTCGGGCAATCTAAGTGTTTTCAAAAATGGCGTGCCCCGACTCTGTCAGAATCTGGATGTCGGCACAAAGGATATATTAGGAGGCAAAGATGGTCTTGCACGCCTGACCGAACCGATGAAATCGGTCCTCGAATTTGCACGCTCGATTGCAGATTCACAGCAGCCTGTACTGAAAATTGCAGGGGCCTGTAATGCCGCAAAGCTGCAAACAATCACTAAGCAAATAGGAAAAAGTTTAAGAAATGTGACCGTTGAGCAAATAGACTGCCCCCAAATCGCAAGAGAGTTCAATATTCAAGGCACTAATGGCGGAACAATTCCGCTGTTTCCGTTTGCTTCGGCCCTGACAGCCTTCGGTGTTTGTCAATTCGACGGACAGTTAAACCTTACATCGCAAGAGTCACTTACGATACAAAAAACCAAGAGGGAACTATCGCTTACGGCAAAGGGAATCGCAGCGGTGGTTGTGCTGTCTGTCGCAGTTTTGGTCCCGCTGAAAATGAAAACAAAAAGCACCGAAGCCGCCTCATCTGAAGTTCAAGCCAAGGTGGCCCAAACCATCCCAATGAGAGACAAAATCAAAGGCCTGAGAAGTCAGAACAATCGTCTGAGGGCAAATCTGCCCGCTTATGACGCCATCGGCAAAAAACTATTCGATGTCCCATGGCCAAAGGTCATGCAGACAATAGGTGATACATTGCCGGCGAAGGTCAGGATCTCTGATATTTCAACGACCGATTCGGGAGAGTTCACTCTGCGTGGACAAGCCCTGGGTGAACGATACGTTCATCAATTTGCAAAAGAATTGCAAAACGACAAGCTTATCGAAAGTGCCAACGTGGAAGAAATCGGATACGATGGCAAACGTAATGCAATTCTTGTTACTTACAAAATTATCTGCAAAATTCGAATGTCGGAAAGAGATTCATGATTATAGAAAAGTTAACAAAACTTGATGACCCTAAAAGAAAGATCGCTGCCGTTGTCACGGTGCTGGTTGTAGCTTGTATCTGCTACTTCGCGATAACCAGAGGTTCTATAACGAAACTAAAGGCGGCCAATGCAAGTTATGCCGATGTTCAGACTGAATATGAAAGCAGCGAAAATCAACAAGCCGATTTCCGTAATATGCAAAAACTGCTTGGGGTAAATGAAAAGCGCGTTCAGGAATACCAACAACAGTGCTTCAGCAGCTCTGGGGCTGCACAGTTTTTCGAAAATATAAACGCTATGGCGTCGGCCAACAACTTAAAGCCGATTTCAAGGGTAATTTTAGAACCCAAAAACCTCGCTGCCGACAAAGTTGACGACGAAAATGCCAAACCGAAACCGAAATTCTTGAAAACTCAATCGGTAAAAATAACTGTCGCCGGGAAATACTTTGATATTGTGGCTTTTGGGAACCAGCTGACCGGTCGCCCGCAGAAAGTTTGTATAACAGATTTGCGTATAACCTTGCCGGGAGGTGAGGGGTCCAAACCTAAAGCGTCATTTGAAATTACTCTTGTAATAGACTTATCTAAGGACACGGAAAAATGAAACATTTACTATTAATCTTAACAGTAATATTTGTGACATTGGCAACTGCGGCCCCTTGCCTCGGCCAGGAGACGCAAGACAAGAAGGACCCGTTTGAGCCATTTAGGCCAATTGGAAAAACGGAAAATCCGCCGCCAATGGGAGTTGGAGCCGAATATGACCCGTCTTTAATTCCAGAGTCCCAAGACCCTATCGTCACTGAAGTATTTAGGTTGAACTTCGCCAATGCCAAGGATCTTAAAGATACCATAAGTTCACTATTGTCCTCTGGTGGAAAAGTGGGAATTGACGACCGGCTCAACAGTATAGTCATCACCAGCACCAAGTCAAATCTCGAACAAATCCGACAGGCCATCAGCAAACTGGATGTCAAAGCACCTCAGGTAATGATCGAGGTCCTGATAGTTAATGTAAAGCTGACTGACGAATGGAAGATGGGTGTCGATTGGACTAAGCTGGGTACTTCAAGAGATTTCTTTTCCCAAGGACTTAATGCTACCTCAAGTGTAAGCCCGTACGGCAAGGTAACGTTTTCAACATCTGGGGGCGACTGGAGCTTTCAAGGGCTGGTAGATTTCATTGAAACTAACCAGGACTTCAGAATTATGGCAAATCCAAAGGTGCTGGTATTAAACAACCACACCGCAACAATCGACTCTGTTGAAGAGATACCATACCAGGAGATAAGCGAATCATCCTTCGGCGGTAGTATCGGATCAGTGTCCTTCAAAGAGGCTGGAATTAAACTCGAGGTAACTCCCCAGATCACCAATGACGGCTACATTATTATGCACATTAAGCCCGAACAGAGTGCCAAAACCGGCACATTTAAGGTTGCAGGCAACGATACGCCGATTATTGAAACGCGGAAGACCGACACAACACTGCGAGTTAGAGATGGACAGACGATTATTATTGGCGGTCTTCGCAGAAGCGAGCCTTCTGTGGTGGTAAACAAAGTGCCATTCTTTGGCGATATCCCAATTATAGGTATGCTGTTCAGGAATATAGAAATGGACGAAATGGATAGTGAGCTTGGGGTTTTTATAACGCCGCATATTTTTACCGACGGCGAATTATCTGAGGAGGAGTTGGAACTAATTGAAAAAGGCAAGAACTATACAATTAAAATACTATCTAAAGAGATTAAGGGCCTGGTAAAGGGATTAGGGTATTCTGATGAAGTAGCCCAAGATGTTGTCAATATGGTCACTGGTTGGAAAGATGAGAGGTCACGATTTGTTCTTGTTGGTTGGAAGAAAAAAGTTGCCAGAGCAAAGGAAAATTATAGACAAGGCAAAATATCCAGAGAGCAACTTGCGGGAATTGAGTGGAGTGTTATAGGGGAGGTCGGCCGGAGGATACAGAAAGAGATTGCATATAATAAGGGAATCTTTGATTTAGCCGATACCGTCAAGCACGAACGGGCCGATTACCTTGGGTACTCGCAATTGCTTTATGTACTATGTAATTGTGCTGGATTATGATTATCAGTCCAAATGATAATTGTCGAAGAGCGGATGCTTCCTGTCTCATTGCCGGAAGCAGTTGGCCATGTAGCCTGCATAGGTAGCTTAAGGTGGCCGTTTTTCAGACTACGCGAATTGTTGAAATAGGCAAAAATACCCTTGGCTTACAGTATAGAAATAAGTTGAAATAAAACGTATGATAATAAACGTTATATCCTACATTTTACGCATATGCCTTATCGCATCGATTTGGATATTTGTTTGGAAATACATCGAGTCCAAAACGCAACTGATGAGAATACTAAGAGCAGCGGTGCTTGTGCTCGTCCTGTTAGCTGTCTTAGTCTTGATAAGAATAACCTGACATTTCCCATTTACGTGGTTAACAATATTAGAATTACGAATGAATATTATAGCCAGTCACCAGCTGGTATTTGATCCACCGCATGTCGCAAGACAGGGTCAACATTCGTATAGACCTTATTTGTTAGATCAGGGGAAGAGTGCTCCAGCAATTTCTGTGTGACAGCTGTGGATACACCGTTCTGAGCAAGTATAGAACCAAAGGTCTTACGTAAATCATAAAATGTGAAATCATCCAATTTAAGTTTCCGACGTATCTGCTTCCATCTGTACCGGCTGAAATTATCTGTAAATATATTTTCTTGTTTAGCATCTAATCCGGAAACATATTTCTTCAGCTCAGCCATGATCGGAACCGGCACAGGCCGTGAGCCCATACTCTTCCTGGTCTTTTTGCTCCTTGTAGTGACATAGCTGTTTTCAAAGTCAATATCCGAGACCCTCCATGTCTCAATATCACCACGTCTGAGGCCTGTGCCTAAAGCCAACAGAATTCTCATCCACAACGTCTTATATGGTTTAGAAGTTGA